>Ga0257122_1002171_pt1 | contig 12665 bp, 9 predicted proteins | sample SI106_120metaG_FD_190146 | JGI IMG/M metagenome (GOLD analysis project Ga0257122, IMG submission 190146) | Marine microbial communities from Saanich Inlet, British Columbia, Canada - SI106_120 | ecosystem: Environmental > Aquatic > Marine > Inlet | place: Canada: British Columbia | collected... | reverse complement strand
AGGCGGTATCTCGATCAGGGCCTTGGATGAAGATAATTGCATCTTCTCCTTTGTTCAGGTCTACGCCGAACGAGGCAAAGAGATTACCCGATTGAGCGGGGACGAATGCGGCATTGACCATGCCCATCCAGTTATTCATCAGGTCTACAAATGCTTGCAGGTTAACGATCGATCGCAGTGGCTTATCCATATGGGTCAAACCCAGACGTTCTTTGAAAAGGTCGTGAGCCATGGTGACGTGGTGGTACATCATGACCTCGGCAAAGGTATCATCCGGATCGACGTCGGTACTGGGCGTGATATGCAAAAAGCTGCCGTCGGCACCCATTTGGGCGACTTTGACGATTTCGCACATCTTACCGGTGAAGGCCATTCCTCCGAAATCGACGCTGATCTTGTCGCCTTTGTCGTTGTTGAGGCAGTTATACGTATTGGCATATAGACCCGTTAGATAACCTTCAGCATCGTTAAGATACTTGAGCTCCACCTTGGAGGTTGTCTTGTTATCCTCGAGGGGATTGATAGGGTAGACGTTGGCCCAGGGAGGACCGTCAACGGTATTGACTTCGCCATCCGCCAGGGTTGTTCCGTCGACGCTACTTTCCGCATCGTCTGATATGCCGGCATCGGGCAGGTCACCAGTTACGGGTCTTGTGTCGCTACAACCTGTGATGAGAATTGCGCTGAGTACGAGTGGCCATAAGCGTTTCATCGTTGGCCTCCTTTTCCTCGGGACTCCCAGCGAACGCCTGGACGCACGCCGCGATATTCCCCGCTTTGGGCATCGACATAATGAATACGGCCCAATGGGTCTGCTTCAATGGGGAGCGTAATTCGATACGCTAAAAGGGCGGGTGAATGGGGCAGTATGACGAGCGTCGTGACGGCTTTGCCCTTCGCGTTTTTTGTGACGACTTTGGCGCCATGCCCTACCGTATCGCGAGCGACCTGGATTGCCTTCGTGGCCTGCAGCTTCGCCTTCGTTTCAATAGACCCGATGTCGGCGACGTTTCCATGAAAAGCACGGAGCCGACCTTCTGCGTCAAATGATGTCGTAATGGTTTTGCCTTCGACGACGAGGCCTTTATAGGTTTGCTGAAAACGCAACGCTTTGCGGTCATGCGTTGAACGTTCGTCGATCAGTTGGAAGTCGGCGCTAGTGCCGACAACCAATTCCGCATTATTCGTGATGAACTTGCGAGATTTCTGCTCCAAGTTCTTGCCCGCTAGCTTCAAGCGTAGCCCGCGCAGCATGGCCGGGCGTGATCGGTCAGCTGCCCAGACAACGCGCGGAGTCTGCGCACTTTGTTTGGATATTCGTGCGATGGCGGCGGTGGCAACCGCCCGGCGCTCGCTGAAATCCTTTTGGGCCGAGTCAGGTGCCGCTTGGGCGGGGACCCAGGCGAGCAGCATGACGGCGGATGCTAGGGGAATAAGTCTCTTCATGTTTTACCTCGTAAAATAAATGCTTTAGGAAGGCAGTACGCGCTTCACATCAGCGGCTGACCGGGGGCGAATAAGTTTCAGGATTCTTGGTTTAGTTCGTCGATGGCGAAACCCTAGCAAGAGTTGTTGCCAGATGCCAAGGGGTGTAGCAGCCGTCTCATCTGAGAGTGCAAACAGTTGTGGGCACTCTAGAGACCCTAGCCGGCTAAGTAGCTGATATGTGGTGCCAACGATTCGTGAGCGTCCTGGCACGGGTCTTGTGTATAGAACGCCTTGAACGGGACTATGCAGGCGGAGTGATACATGAATTCGACCATCAAGAACGGCCTCACGGTATTTGGAGCGATCTTTTTCCTAGCGGCCTCGCTGGCCTGCGAGCCGGGCATGGTGACGGATGGCGCGTGTCCGGAGGGCGACTGCTATGCGGGTCCCGTGTCTCCGGACCCCGGCACTGGGGGCACCGGCGGTACGGCAGGGACAGGTGGAACGGGTGGTACTGCGGGCCAGGCTGGTGGCGGTGCAAACGAAGTTCCGTCATGCGCTAGCGACAACGACTGCCTCGCCCCCTACGTCTGTCATTTGGAAGCCAAGCAATGCGTACCGGCTGGTTCGGAGAACAACGACCGTTGTGATCCGGTTGAAGGCATCGGTTGTCCCAGCGGCCAGGTTTGCATGGCCGAAATTTGCATGAACGTACCCGGCTCCTGCTCTACCAACGAAGACTGTCCCACCGGTTTCATCTGCCAAAACGGTGCGTGTATTCCTTTCGGTGGTGGCAGTGACGGAGGCTGTATCGAAAACAGCGATTGCCCGGGTGGCCAGATTTGTCTGCTTGGTGAGTGCAAACCCCAACAAGTTTGCAACATACCGCACAACACGAATCGTTTGCAGGGAGCATGGGAATTCGAAAGCGATCTAAAGGTTCGCGACGGACTTGAAGGATTCACCGGAGGTTTGCTTACGGTTGCTGGTTCTTTGCAGAAGATGATCGACGGAAAGTTGGAAATAGACGGTGTACCGGCGATTCTGACCTCTTTGATCAACGCAACGGTCTCCACGCTGGTTAAGGAATATGTTCCCGTGTGGGGCCAGCAAATCATCAGCTGGCTTGCTGAAGTTGACGACATCATTGACGACACGCACGTCAAATCAACCGAGACATTTACGTATGCAGGTCCCGACCTCTACGTCGGAAAATCAGAATGGACTCTGATCGAGGTCGAGTACAAAGGTACCAAGATCCAGGAAACGCCACAGCAGATTCCCGGGTTGGGTTCGGTTACCACGGGCGCCTATTCTGCACGGGAGGTTTGCGGAACGCTGATCATGGACCCCCATAAAGTGAACAACCAAATCGGTATGATCTTTCGGTGGGCCATTGAAGCTGTGTTGACCGCCGTGTCCTGCTCGACACCTGACATTCCTTGTTATACCGGGCTCGAGCCGATGTTCAACGACCTCATCGACTGCGATGCGCTTGGCAAGGCTGTGGAACAATCCACGGGGTACAGTATCGGCAGCATCATCACCGCGGCGTGTACACTTCAGAAGAATAGTCTCGTCAAAGAGCTGCTTAAGGAACTCGACTCTCTGGGGGCCAATATGGACTATATGACCCTCTCAGGGACTGCGGACATCGACAATTCGGAGACGAAGCTCGTCAATGGTCGCTGGTTTGGCGTACTCGGTGGCGCCATGGGCAAAGGCAATTTTGAGGGGAGCTTTACTGCTCAGCGAAAATAGGCCATGTTGGGGCCCATTGAGGTCGCAGCCCTATGTCCGAGGAAAACCATAGCGATAACCCTGTAAGTCCTGCCGAATCCACCGACAGTGATGGCGTCGGCAAGCAGCTAACCGCACTCGTTCATGAAGTGGTCGAGGCGCGCAATCAAACCATCAAGACAGCCAATGCCGTCGGCAACCTAACGGCGCAAGTACGCGCGGTGGGCAAGGAGCGCGAACAACAGCGCCGCACCTTGACCATCAATTCCGTGGCCGCCTATTTGATCTTCACGGTTATCATCGCCGCGGGGTTCTTCTTCGCATTTCGCAGTCGTATGGATCGAGCAGCGTTCGAACGCGATGCACTCTTGCGCGAAAAGGCGGGACTAGCGACGGAGCTGCAGTCTATTCGCAAACAGGCGGAACAAAGGCGGCGCAGCGAAGAGAAGGCCGCGGGTTTTTATCAGCTCATTCGCGGCCAACAGGTTGAGAAGGCTCTGAAACAATATCAGGAAATCGCCGACCTGCCGTTGACCAAGGCCGAGTCGGCATTCTTCGGCGATTGGGTGACCCGTAGTCGCAATAGCTTGGCCTATGCTGCCCATGCTGCAGCGATGCGGGCTGTAGCGGGGCAGAAGTGGAAAATCGCTGTCCGTGAATTTCAGAGTTCACTAAAACTGGTACCCGAACCAGCCTACGCTGCATCGCTCTACTATTATACCGGCATCGCCCAGATGAAGCTGGGTAGCTACCCGGAGGCGATTCAATCGTTGCAACAAGCATTGAACGCAAAGGCTGAAAAACTCGTCACGACTCAGGTGCGGTACCACATGGCCGCAATTTTTGAATTGATGGGGCAGCGTGACAAAGCGATAGCTACTTATCGCGACTATTTCCGGCGGCATCCCCATGGTTCACACCGCAAACTCGCTCGACGCCGTTACCGCGCACTTCGGGAAGCTTCTAAATAACGCTATTGGCCTTCATGCCCCTACGGGGTCGCTAGAGCAAGCTTGCTGGGTTTGGCGGCGAGGTAGTCGGTGAGGATGAGGCGTGCTGCGGTTGAGGCTTTGATCCGCCAGCGTGCAGGATTTCCGAGGAGAACAGAAAAGGCGACCTTGGGCTTGTCGGCGGGCGCAAATCCGACGAACCAGCTGTAGTGAATGTTCCCCTTGCTCAGGGAGCCGGTTTTGCCTGCGACGCTGAGGCCAGGGAGAAGTGCTTTTCCTCGTCGAGTAAAAAATCCGCGGCGCCCACTTCCACGTGTTGCCGTTTTCGCCATCATCTTCGCCAACTTCTTGGCAGCGTCGGCGCTCAGCGTTCTTGATGAGCGAGGGCCGTTTACCTTGATTTTCTTTCCGTCTCGGCCTTGCACTTTGTCGATCAGTTGGGGCCAACGCGTCACGCCCTGATTGGCGATCGTGGATGCGATCAGCGCGCCGTGTAGTGGGCTCAGCTGCGTGTGCCAGAAGCCGGCTGATACCTTCGCCCGCTCTAGGGCGTCTTCCGGGATTTCGGCTGAACTGATTCCAACGGGAAGCGCGAAGGGAATTTTACTATTGAAGCGGAACCGCTTGGCCATGTCTTGCAGTTCTTTTTGACTGAGATATCGATTGGCCAATTTAGCCACGATTGGGTTGATGGATTTGGCGATTGCGGTGGAGAACGTTCGGCAGCTCTGATCTCGTCGTGGGTCATTCTTCAAATGATGGGCCCGAAGTCCACGAAGCCCCCCGTGATAACAGACGGTGGCATCGGCGGGAACGCCTCGTTCAAGCAATGCAGCGGCCGTGACAAGCTTGAAGACGGAAGCGGCGGGAGCCCAAGGCTTCAGTGCCCAGTTGACCTGCTTCGCCTCCGGCTGAACCGAGGAATGGCCGGCAAGGGCTAGTATGTTGCCGCTCTTAACGTCGGTCATGACGATCGCGCCATAGGGCAACTCGTAGCGCTTGAGATAGAGCGAGGCGCGTTTCTGCAGCACAGGGTCCAAGGTGTAGGAAACATCCTCTCCCGAACGCAGTTTCTGCACGAGACGCCCGTTTCTGTTGACGAGTTTTCGCAAATCGAGCTGCGTTTGCCAGCTAGGCTTGGGGGGGACCGTCGATCTGCTCATCAGGCGTGGCGCCTTGTGGCGACGGTGTGCACCTTCGTCGTCTGAGCGCTTGGCCATCACGATACCGGCGGTTGCCAGCAGGGCGATGAGAGGCAGTACTAGGGCGGGCTTTCTTGCGAAAAGCTTAATCATTCTCAACTCTAACGGATTCAAGTCACCATAGACGACGCATCTGACCAAGTCAAAAAAACAGTCATTGACCATGGTCATATCTCGGCTGTTGGAACTCCATCGCTCCGCGGGTGCTATTTCATGGCTACGCATGTTGCGGGCGCACGCTATTTTCGGTAGCCTCAATAGGCGAAAACATCTATTTTGTTCACCACTTGGTCTGAGCAAGCTCCATTTGAGCGCCGTTGTGAAGCGACGGCAGGGGGCTCAGGCCATATTCAGTCGATTTGTCGGCAACGAGCTAATCCGTGTCTGACCCAAAGGACAGAGAAACGTCGCCCGATCTGAAGAATAAGACCGTCGTCACGGTCATCAGTCAGATCTCAGCGCGCCCTCCAGCTACGAAAGAGGCGTGCATGGTGATGATCTATGGTCCGGACTTGGGCAAGAAGTTCAATCTCGGCGCCCCGTCGATCATTATTGGTCGGTCCTCCAAGAGCGACATTCAAGTCGACCAAGAATCTGTAAGCCGCAACCATTGCAAAATCATCAATACGGGTAAGGCGATCATACTGCGTGACCTGGGCAGTACGAATGGCACCTACGTAAATGACCGTGGCGTGGATGAACACGTGCTCCGAGACGGGGACCTCGTCAAAGTAGGGCGTGCGATCTTCAAATTTCTCACGGGCGGGAATATCGAACATTCCTATCACGAAGAAATTTATCGCCTGACAACCACCGACGGTCTGACCCAGGTTTATAACAAACGCTACTTCATGGAGATGCTGGAACGCGAGATTAGCCGCTCGCAACGCTATGGCCGTCCGCTTTCCTTGTTGATGTTCGACATCGATCATTTCAAGAAGGTCAATGACAGCTTCGGCCACTTAGCTGGCGACTATGTACTGCAGCATCTCGCAGATGTTGTGAAACGCCGAATCCGTCGAGAAGATATCATGGCGCGATATGGCGGCGAGGAATTCGCCATCATTCTGCCGGAAATCGACCAATACAGCGCCAAACAGTTCGCAGAGAAGATTCGTGCACTTGTGGAAAAAACCACATTTACGTTTGAAGATACGTCCATCGAAGTGACCATCAGTGTTGGTGTGGCAACTTCTATAGTAGAAGATTCAAACCCTCTCGAGTTTATTAAGATCGCCGACGAAAAACTCTATGAGGCGAAGAATGGCGGTCGCAACTGCGTCATGGACTGACCCATACGCTAGGCCCCTATGAGCACCTACTCATCAACTCCTACACCTCCTGCTCTGGTCGATTCACTGGGGCGCACCCAATTTGGCGTCTACCAAGCCCCCTTCGTCTCGCCCAATCTGGCCGATGCACGTTTGCGTTGGGGCGGGCGACAGCTTCCCCGAGTGCTATCAAACCTACGATTGAAACGCTGGCAGCATTTTGCCCTCATTTTACCAGACGCCTTTTTGGGGCTGGCGATCGTGGACCTTGGCTACCTGAAGACCACGTGGTGTAGCTTCGTCGATCGGCGTAGCGGCGCTCATTTCGAGCATCGTCGTATGGGCCCCCATCTTAAAGCGCAGATCGCCAACGCTCTATTCCGCGATCGCACAGCGATAAATGCGCAGGGCTATTCAATCGAATGTGAAAACCTACTTGCGGATGGTGCTCACCGGCTGAACTTCAATATTGCGGCAAAGGGGAAGCGCGCTCAGGTTAGCGGCCAACTCGAATGTGAATACGATTTGGCGCAGACCAAACCCCTTGTCGTCGCTTTGCCAGTGGGTAAGGGCAGTGCCATGTATAGCCATAAGGCGGCGCTTCCCCTTCGTGGAAGTTTGCAGGTAGGTGGGCGCACCTTTGTGGCCGATGGAGAAAGCGCTTTCGCACTCATCGACGTGCATAAGGCGCATTATCCACGCCACACCTGGTGGAATTGGGCGACGTTTGCCGGACGCGACGCGAAGGGTAGGCTCGTGGCCGTGAATCTTACGCGCAACGTGAACCGCAACGACGGCCAACTCAACGAAAATGCAGTCTGGCTGGGAAACCAACTCGTGCATCTGGGTGCCGCCCATTTTGATTTCGACCCCAAAGACGTGCTGAAACCCTGGCGACTTTCCACAGCGGATGGCGCGGTTAGCCTCGAGTTTACGGCTATGGGTGAGCGCCGCGAAAATGTGAAACTTGGGGTCATTCGGTCGGTTTTCCGCCAACCCTACGGTCATTTTTCGGGGACGCTGAAAGTCGCTGGCGAGACGATCGAGGTCGATCGGCATTTCGGGGTCTGTGAAGACCACGACTCCCTCTGGTAGTAACCTCCTGTGATTCTAAAAGGTTAGGGCGCGCCTTTTCACGCCCACTTTTTTCTAGATCGAAATCCCCCCTGCTGCGTTTCCACAGCTATCAACCGAACAAACCCGAGGTAAGCGATGAAACGCACGATAGTAACTCTCACTCTGGCCTCCATGTTGGTAGGCACCGCCATTTACGCAGCCAAACGCAACACGAATACCGGCCTAGTCGCGCCCGTGGCTGCTGTTGTTACCCCACCGGCCGTACCGGCAAAGAAACCACAAGTCGATCTGGTTATCGCGTTGGATACCAGTGGAAGTATGTCCGGCCTGATCAACGCCGCCCGCCAAAAGCTATGGGATATTGTCAACGAAGTTGGCCAAGCTGACCCGGCTCCGGATCTACGCGTTGCCTTGCTCACCTACGGTTCAGGCGGAAGCGAAGCCGACGGCTTTGTCATTGTGCAAAGTGATTTGACCACCGACATCGATTCCATTTACGGCAAGCTATTCGCTTTGAGAACGTCTGGCGGAACCGAATATGTTGGCCGAGTTGTTCATCGAGCCTTGAATGAACTCAGCTGGAGCGACGATCCCGATACGCTGCGTCAGATATTTGTTGCGGGAAATGAGTCTGCCGACCAGGACCGCACGCACAAAGTCGCCGACGTAATGAAACGCGCTCGAGCTAAAGATGTCTTCGTCAACACCATCTATTGTGGCAATGAGGGAACCCGCGATGCCATCAGTTGGAATACGGTTGCCAAACAAGGAAACGGCATGTTCGCTTCTATCGACCACAACAATGGCACCGTGGCAATGCAGTCGCCGTACGATGCCAAACTCGCCGCGCTAAGCAGCAAACTCAATAGAACCTATGTGGGCTACGGAATGAAAGGCCGTCGCGCCAAAAACAACCAAGTGAAGCAGGACAAAAACGCGCTCTCGAGTCATTCGAGTACGGCAGCCTCTCGTGCGCTCGCCAAAGCCGGCGGTGCCTATAATGCTTCGGGTTGGGACCTCATTGACGCACGAAAAACCGGCAAGCTGAACAAAATCGCCAAAGCGGAGATGCCCGCTGAGGTTCAGGGCTTTTCGAATGAAGAGATGGACGACTATCTAGACAAGAAAGAGGCGGAGCGCAACAAGCTTAGAGCCGAAATCAAGACCCTGTCTAGCAAGAGAAAGTCGTATGTAACGAAAGAGATGAAAGCTAAAGGCAAGAGCGAGAAGAAGTCTTTCGACTACAACATCCGTCGGGCGGTTCAGGCTCAGGCAGCTGCTAAGAAGATCAAATTGAAGAAATAGAGAGTTCGGTTCCTGTTGAAAACGTCCTTCCCTCAGTCCCTCCCTAATTGATCTTCACCATCGCGCCTTTAATTTCCGTCATCGTGGTACCTTGCAGGGTCGTTTTCAGCCCGTTGATGGTGATACCCGACATATCCAGCTTGATGCTATTGGGACCGACCGTAAGCGTGATTTCCATATCCGCCGTGATGGCGACTTTCATACCACTGATGCTCACTTCGTTCGTTCCAGTGAGAACGGCCTTGTCCTTACTCGAGACCGTGGCGGTTTGCATGGCGCTCATGGTCGCGTTTCCGGCTGCGGCATCGGTAGTGAAATCACCGGTTTTGGTATCGATGGTGGTGTCGCCCGTTTTGGTGGCGACGGTCGTATCTCCAGTATCCACGGAAATGCCGAGCTTACCCGTGGCGACACCCAGGACGTAATCTCCTGTGGAGACCAATAATGTGTTGTCGCCCGTGTCGACGGTAATCGCTCGGTCACCGGCTTTGACGGTCAGCGTCTCATCGCCTTCGGTCACTGTACGCGTGCGGTCACCTTTGATGGTGATCTCTTCTTTACCATTAACCGTTTCGGTGCGATCGACTTCCACTGTCGTGGTTTCGTTCTTGTCGACGGACTTCGTACGGTCGGCGCCCACGGAGATGGTCTGATTCACGCCCACCGTCGTGGTCATATTATTTTCAATGACCTCGTTTTGATCCTTCTGGGCGTGGGTATAAACCTCTTCAGAACCTTTCTTATCTTCGAAGCGAATTTCGTTGGAGCCGCCCCCGCCAGGTGTGGAATTGCTTTTGATCGTACTGCGGGTTTTGTGTTGCGCCGGATCGTACGGAACACCGCCCTGTTCGGGCAGATTGTTGTAGAGCCGGCCGGTGATCAGCGGACGGTCCGCATCGCCTTCGACAAAGCTGACGATGACCTCATGTCCAACACGCGGCAGAAAGAAGCTGCCCCAGTCGGCGCCCGCCCAGCCTTGAGAAACGCGAATCCAGCAGGAGCGCTTCTCGTCCATCTTCATATCCTCGCCCTTTTCTGAACCTTCGTCAGATCCGGATTCGGTTTTCTCGGCGCGATCCCAATGGAAATGAACCTTCACGCGGCCATAGCGGTCCGTGTAGATTTCTTCATTCTTGGGTCCCACAACCGTGGCGGTGTTAACGCCATAGACGCGGGGCTTGGGAGCCGTGCTTTGTGGGCGATATTGTAGCGTGGCTGGCGTAATACGCAGGGTGTTGCCGTAAAGGGCTTCTTCCTGAGCCCCATCGGAGCCGAGTACCATCGTTTGGGTACCTTCATGGTCTACGCGAGTGACGAGGTACTTCGTGTTGATGTCGCCTCTGGGATGTTTGTCGTGGTCGTTTTCCCCGCCGAGGGTGAAGGTATAGCCGGGGATCATGCGCGTTGAGTCGGACGCGCAGCTACCCGCGCTTTGTTCGGATGCAAACAGCTCTTGGCGAAGTAGAGCGCGGTCATCAGCGAGTTTCTGTAATTCGGAATTGTGATCGGGGAGCTGGTCCTCGTGCATTCCGTTTTCATAGAAGTAGCCGGGGTAGTCGTATTGCTGGTATTCGGTGTCGGCACTCTTGGGCGCCTTGCCCTGGGTCGTTACGCTGGGTTTGCTGAAGTTATAATCGCGGAGTTCAACTCTTTCGATATGCATTTGACTGGCGAATGCCACGCGATGCACCATTTCAGCCGACCGCTCTGAACCCACGTCGGGCTTGTAGATAACGTTGGCATCGCCTTCGATATCTTTGTATCCGCTGTTGTTGTTGTTGAAGATGATGGTCGCTTCGGTTTCGCCGTGTTCGAAATGTGAGGAGACACCGTCTTCGGCCAAAAGGCGGCTTATGAAATCAAAATCTGTTTCACGGTATTGAACACAATAATCTCTGGCCGGGGGCGTCCAGTCGAAATTCCACGTTTGGTTTTCAACGCCTGCATCTTTGAGAATTCGGGAGACCAAATCCTTCGTGGTAATTTCCTGGAAGATGCGCATGCGGTGGATGTACGTGAGCTTCACGTGGGGCGGCGCCAGCGTTGCGCGATAGATCGTATTTTCCGGACCGGAAGCGACCAACTCGAAACGCGTGACGATTCCGTGAACGAAACGATCGGCTTCGGCGCCGATGAGTTTCAGCGTGGCGGCCTCCCCGATCATTTTTTCGAAATCGATGTCGGGTGTCTTCGCGACGAGATCGATTTGATATTGGAAGAGTTCCGATATCGCTTCGCTGCCAAAGAACCGCAGTACCGCGAGTTCGTCGGGATAGGATTTATTACTAAAGAAGAAGCGAGGTTCAACAGTTCCGGCTCGGGTCGCGCTCATCGACGAATATCCTTAGTGGAATGTGGGGTACGGGGTAAAAGGGTGTCACCGATGTCGACGCTTTTCAATACCCTGAAGCGTTTAGCTTGCGATCCATTGCTCAACGCTGCCTATGCTAAAAGTTGCGGGGACTTACCGCTTTTTTGGGGTGCGCTCTGGGCCCTCGAATTGGAAACTTGCACTGCAAACGTTTGGTGGCAGCAGGGGCATTGAGGGGTATTTAGCCCTGCAGAAGCTCTCGGGCGAGCCTGTTAACCAGCCCGCCGTCAACCTGTCCTTTATGGCTTTTCATGATTTGGCCCATGACCCTGCCCACCGCCTTCGTATCTCCAGCAACACCCAGCGTTTCGATCGCTTCGGCAACTAAAGACCTCGTATCTGCCTCGCTCAGCATCTTGGGCAGCCATCTTTCCAGGTAGTTGATTTCGAAAGCGAGGGTGGCTGCAAGCGCTTGGCCTCGCTCACCGGCTTCGACATATTGCTGGTGGGCCTTCTGCATCTTCTTCACGTAGGCTTTGATGATCCCCAGATAGAGTGCGTCGTCAACTTCACCTTCGAACCCCGGAGCCGCTTTGGCCGTGCTCACTTCCGTTTGCACCTGGCGAAGTACATCGAGGCGAGCCTGGTCCTTATTGCGCATCGCATCTTTGAGTTCGGCTTTGACTTCTTCGATTATGCTCACCTGCTTCTCCTTATCGCGACCAGCGAGCGCTCGCCGCAGCGATGCCTGCCCGGTCTGCGTTTTCGGGCAGAGTTCAACACCATGGCGGTTCTTTTGCAAATTCCCGTTTCTGCCCTACCACGAGCGCGACCGCAAAGCGGGGCAGGGCCCGTCAAATGTGGTAAATTGCCTGCGGACTGGAGGACCGCCGCATTAGCAAAGCCGTAAACATGACCGTACCCGACTTGAAGGGGCGCGTGCGTCGGATCCTTGGGCTCGGCCTGCCGATCATCGGTGCGATGTTGAGCCAGAATCTACTCAATCTGATAGATACCGCGATGGTCGGCCAGTTGGGTTCCGCCGCCCTGGGTGCTGTGGGCATGGGCGGCATGGTCAACTGGCTCGCCTCCTCGTTCTTTTTGGGACTGGGAGCGGGCGTGCAGGCAATAGCCGCACGCCGAATTGGTGAGGGAAATAAAGCCGGAGCCATGTCGGCGATTCATGGAGCTTTGCGTCTAGCTCTGCTACTCGTGATCCCGATATCCGTAGTTTTGGCCACGCAAGCCGATTGGATCTTTTCCCTGCTATCGTCGGATGCGGCCGTTGTAACGGCGGGAGCACCGTATCTGGCTGTGCGCTTCTGTTCTTCCGTTTTCGTCGTGGCAAACGTCTCCTTCCGCGGCTATTTCAACGGCATCG
>Ga0257122_1002170_pt1 | contig 12682 bp, 8 predicted proteins | sample SI106_120metaG_FD_190146 | JGI IMG/M metagenome (GOLD analysis project Ga0257122, IMG submission 190146) | Marine microbial communities from Saanich Inlet, British Columbia, Canada - SI106_120 | ecosystem: Environmental > Aquatic > Marine > Inlet | place: Canada: British Columbia | collected... | reverse complement strand
CCCTCGCCGCCCGTTCCTTGACAAATGTCATGCGGCAGCATTTTTCCTTGACTTCGGCCCGCCGTTTTCCAACCACAAAAGGGCCCCGCAAGACCCAGAATTGAACGGCCTGCGGTCCGTTGGAGAGAAGCCTACACGACGGACTTTTCGCCGCCGCAAATGGACAAGAAAAGGACCGATTATCAACACTATGACTTGCCAATTGTAGTTCTGGTGATAGCATCGTGCCTCCATCGGCGAGTCTATGCGGGGGCGCCGAAAAGGGTAAATTTGACCCGCAATGAAAGGAAGACCGATGCCTGATTCCATTGATGCCTTCATGGCTGAAGTAATCGCCAAAAATTCCAACGAGCCGGAGTTTCACCAGGCGGTGCGTGAGGTGGTGGAATCGGTCATGCCGATAGTGGAGACAACCCCCGCATATCGGCAGGCCAAGGTTCTTGGGAGAATGGTGGAGCCCGAGCGAGTGATCATGTTCCGTGTGCCTTGGGTCGACGACCGTGGCCAGGTGCAGGTCAATCGTGGGTTTCGGGTAGAGATCAACAGCGCAATTGGCCCCTATAAAGGTGGCCTTCGATTCCACCCCAGCGTGGATTTGGGAATTCTCAAATTCCTGGCCTTCGAGCAGGTTTTCAAGAACGCCCTCACCACGCTCCCCATCGGTGGCGGTAAAGGTGGCGCGGACTTCGATCCAAAGGGCAAAAGCGACAACGAAGTTATGCGTTTTTGCCAGTCCTTCATGGCTGAGTTGTTCCGCCATATCGGTCCCCATACGGACGTGCCGGCAGGCGACATCGGCGTTGGTGGACGAGAAATCGGCTACCTTTTCGGTATGTATAAGAAGTTGAAGAACGAATTTAGCGGCGTCTTGACGGGCAAAGGTCTCAGTTGGGGCGGGTCTTTGATCCGGCCAGAAGCAACCGGATACGGCGCGACCTATTTCGCACAAGAAATGCTAGCAACCCGCGGTGAAAGCCTCAAAGGGAAAACGGTCGCGGTATCGGGTTCGGGCAACGTGGCCCAATATACCGTAGAAAAAGTTCTCGAATTGGGCGGCAAGGTCATCACCCTCTCCGATTCCAACGGAACGATTCACGATAAAGACGGTATCGACACCGAAAAGCTGCATTGGGTCATGGAACTCAAGAACGTAAAACGGGGCCGTATGCGAGAATACGTTGAGCAATTCAAAGGCTCCGAATATTTGGAGGCTCAACGCCCTTGGGCAGTGCCCTGCGATGTCGCTTTCCCCAGCGCAACGCAAAATGAAATCGATGCCAGCGACGCACGCACCCTCGTCGAGAACGGATGCTTCTGCATTAGCGAAGGCGCGAATATGCCCACCACGCCCGAAGGCGTAAATGTCTTTCTAGAGAAGAAGGTCCTTTACGGACCCGGCAAGGCAGCCAACGCTGGCGGCGTCGCCACTTCCGGCCTCGAGATGGCTCAAAATGCGATGCATTTGAAGTGGACCCGCAAAGAAGTTGACGAGCGACTGCGAGATATCATGGTTTCTATCCACGAAACCTGCATGCAGCACGGCAAGACAGGGGACTTCATCAACTATGTCGACGGTGCCAACAAAGCGGCGTTCATAAAAGTCGCTGACGCTATGTTGGACCAAGGCGTCGTCTAAGCGCCACGTGGATAGTAAACGCACGCCTCCGCTGCGGCGCATTCCCAGTAGGGTTAGCCGCGATCCCTGGTATCTTCGATTCAACGATTTGATGCACTATAGGGTGCACGAGATCCTCCTGGTCTCGTCACCCTACGATGCGTTTATCCTGGAAGAAGACGGGCGCCTCACGCCGCGACTCTTTGTTGAATATTCAAACCTCAGTCTTTCGTTGCCACCGCGGATCACGCGCGCGCGCACGGCTGGCCAGGCCGTTGAGTTACTTTTGGGACGTCGCTTCGACCTCGTCATAACCATGGTCCAGCTTCAGGATATGGACGTTACGTCGTTCGCGCGGCGGGTCAAAGGAATCGCGCCAGGCACCCCGATGGTTCTCCTCGCCTTTTCCGAAGCTGAGCTGATCCAAAACCAGGCGCTCACCTCCTCAAGTGCAATCGACCGCGTCTTCTTGTGGACGGGCGATACCGGCATATTGATCGCGGCCATCAAGTTGGTAGAAGACCAGTTCAACGTCGACCACGACATCAAAACAGCGGACCTCCGTTGTTTGATCGTCGTCGAGGATTCCGTCCGTCGGTACTCGTCTTTTCTCAGCATGCTTTATTCAGAACTGGTGACGCAGTCGGCATCCCTGATCGCCGAGGGCGTCAACGATCTGCATAAGGTACTCAGGTTGCGAGCCCGGCCCAAGATCCTTCTGGCCACTACATATGAAGAGGCCATCGCGTACTATGAGCGCTACCGCGAAAACGTGCTGGCGATTATCACGGACAAGCGTTTCCCACGAGATGGTGAACTCAACGCCGACGCCGGCCTCGACCTGATTCGTGTCGTGCAAAAAGACGTACCGAACTTACCTATCCTGCTGCAATCCGCTGATCACGATTTCATGAAGGAAGCCGAGGCACTCAACGTTGCCTACGCCAAGAAGAACTCCCCCAGCCTGCTGAAGAAGCTCCGGCGGTTCCTTTCGGAAGACCTCGGATTTGGTTCGTTCATTTTTCGACATCCCGAACACAGCGAAGTCGGAAGAGCAAGCAACACCTACGAGATGGAGCAATTGCTCCACACGGTGCCCGGAGTGTCTCTGGCTTTCCATTCTGCCGGTGGACACTTTTCTCTTTGGTTGATGGCACGTGGAATGTTCCGATTGGCCGCCCAGGTCCGCGCCTACACTATCGATGAATCGGGCAGCGTAGAAGCATTGCGCCAAGATCTGATCGAGGTTCTACGACAAGCGCGGCTCCAAGATCAAGAAGGCGCCATTACCGACTTCACCTCCAGACAACTCGACGCGGATAGCCGTTTCGTCCGACTCGGAGGCGGTTCCCTCGGAGGCAAAGGGCGCGGTGTCGCTTTCGCTAACTATACCCTGGTCCGACACGCACTGGTCGACCATTTTCCGGGTCTAGAGATCCATATCCCGCAAACCGTTGTCATCGGTACAGATGTATTCGACCAATTTATCGAAGACAACGACCTCAGCGAGGATATTCAGTCAATCACCGATGACGACGAAATTCGCCAGCGTTTTCTCGAAGGCCAACTTCCCGAAGACTTCGTACGCGACCTAAAAGCTGCGGTTCAGAAAATGACGGGGCCGCTGGCTGTGCGGTCATCTAGCCTGCTGGAAGATTCTCAACAGCATCCGTTCGCCGGAATCTATTCGACGTTCATGCTTCCCAATAGCCACTCCGACCCCGCTGTTCGCCTATGGGAACTTTGCCGCGCCATCAAGGCGGTATATGCATCAACCTACTGCACCAACGCACGTTCGTATATCACCAGCACGCCCCATACCATCGAAGAAGAAAAGATGGCCATCATTGTTCAGCGCATCGTTGGACAAAAATACGACGACCGGTTCTACCCTCATTTTTCTGGCGTCGCCCTTTCGTATAATTTCTATCCGGTGGGTGGACAAGAGTCCAACCAGGGAATCGCGGCAATCGCCCTCGGCCTCGGTCAAACAGTGATGAGCGGTGGCCGAACCGTGCAGTTTTCCCCCGCGACGCCGGGAATCTTGCCACAATATCCGACGGCAAAGGATTTCCTGCGCTATTCTCAGTCTCAGTTCTACGCGGTAGATTTGGCGCGCCCCGTCATCGACTTCAGTGCTGAAGAGGATTCCAGTTTGGCACGCTGCCAATTGTCGACGGCCGAGGAAGACGGCACGCTCAACGCGGTAGGCAGTGTCTACAGCACCCAGAACGATACCATTCGCGATATGCTCACTGTGGCGGGACCACGGGTCATCACCTTCAATAACATTTTACGCTGGGAGGCCATTCCTCTCGCAGCCGCCCTGAGCAAATTGCTTTCGGTTATGCGCGAAGGAATGGGACGTAGCGTCGAAATTGAATTTGCCGTCGACATGGACGATTGGGGACGCAGCGTAACGGGGCGCCGACGTATTTCGCCCCGCCTCTACGTTCTGCAAATTCGGCCTCAGGCAACCCATATTCGGGGCCCTGCTGTCGATCTTGACCAGGTTAGCGGCGAAGAAGTGCTCTGCCGTACCAATATGGCGTTGGGCCATGGTGTCATCGAAAACATTCGCGACGTTGTCTACGTCAAGCCAGAAGCCTTGCACCGCGTTAGCACCGGAGAAGTGGCCACCCAAATCGGCGAAATAAATCTCGCCTTGGAAGTCGAAGAGCGGTCGTACCTCTTGATGGGCCCTGGGCGATGGGGGTCGGCCGATCCAGAGCTAGGAATCCCCGTAGGCTGGGCCGCCATATCCGCCGCCCGCGTCATCATCGAAACCCCGTTCGTCCACCGTACGGTCGAACCTTCTCAAGGCAGCCATTTCTTCCACAACATTACGTCACTGCATATCGGCTATCTCACGCTGCCAAGCGATAGCCACGAAGATCCCGATGCAGAGGTCTTCTTCGACCGCGACTGGCTCGAAGGACTCCCTGCCTATTGTGAAACCTCAGCCGCCCGCCACGTCAGGCTCGAAGAACCGCTTTTTGTTTGTCTTGATGGCCGAAAAAGCGAAGCCACGATTCTCAAACGCCTCCCCAGCGAGCTCGATGAACTCGACCGCAATCCAGACAAATACCAAGCCCCGCCTTCCTCCCCTTCCCCTAACAAGGGGTGAAAAGCACTAAGGATTCAAAGACATGTTGCCCTTTTTTCCCCTTTACAGGCGGCGTTCTTTCCGCTAAACGTGTCGGCAACATTGATCAAAGGCCACCCTAGCTCAGCTGGTAGAGCAACGGTTTCGTAAATCGTAGGTCGTCGGTTCAAGTCCGATGGGTGGCTCATTGGCCTCGACCATGAAAGTGTGGTCGAGGCCTTTCTTTTTGCCACCGATCATCATCGATGATCGTACCGAGAGCTTTTTCCTTCCGCTTAGTAACTGACCTGCTCCGCCGAATCTCGAAACTTCTCGGCCAACCATCCCAACCCGATTGACAAACACTGCGGATTTGGTAGATCGAAACGAACCGACACGACGAATTCATGTTTGATATTCGTCAATTATCGGCACGTTGCGGCCACTGCGAAGAGGGTATTCATGGAAGGGTTCTTCACTCCTGAAAAGATGCTAATCCCCGGTATCATCGTTGCCACCGCCTGCGTCGCTTGGACGTTGGAATACCGCTTTCCTTACCAGCCTAAACAACGGATTTTCACGCGCAAGGCTTTTTGGACCGACTTCCTGTGGTACAGTATTGGGTTTTCGCTGATCATGGGCTGGGTGATCAACGCGGCTATCCTCGCGCCAATCGACCAGGCAACGGGCTGGTCAGCCAGACAGACCATCAGCGCCTGGCCGGTTTGGGGCCAATGTCTATTCTTCCTCGTGAGTCACGATCTCTTCATATATTGCTTTCATTGGCTGATGCATCAGAACAAATACCTCTGGCGAATTCATGAGTTGCACCATTCGCCGGAAGAAATCGATTGGCCGGCAGGATCCCGTAGCCATATTTTGGAAACCATCATTATTCAAACCGTGGAATTCGGCCCAATGATCTGGCTCGGCGCCTATCTGCCCATCGTCTTGCCTTTCAAGGCCCTGACCGGCGCGCTCTGGGGAACCTATATCCATTCGAATATCAACCTCAACGCCGGCCCCCTAAACTACATTATCAATGGGCCTCAGATGCACCGCTGGCATCACTCCGCCGTCATCGGCGATCAAATGCGAAATCTCGGAACAAAATTCGCTATCTGGGATTGGATCTTCGGCACCGGGCATCTTCCGAAAGGCCGTAAGCCGGTCTACGGGTTGGACGTGCAGTTCTCGCAATCGAATATCTTCTTGCACCAACTCTTGGCTTTTCGCCCCTGGCAGGGGGATAAAGAGCGCGATATCACGCCCGAAGCTACCGAGCAGGCCTAACCGCAGGCACCAAGCCTGAACCCCCACCACCGCCCGAGCAGATCTCCCTCAAAACGAAAAGGCTGACAATATTTGTCAGCAAAGGGAAAATCACGCCCGCTGTGTGTTTTACAGCCATGCCATAACCCCGTAGACAGCTGTAGTTACAGCCGTTTTTCAGACAGAAAGAAACTGCAAACTTTCTTCCGCAGTAGGGGTTGCATTACCCCGAACAAAGGCAAAACTACTCCTATGCTTTTTACGTAAGCTGAATTACAGTGATTCAATGGAGAATAACTTGAGCCGACGAATCACACAGCGAAAGAAAGCAACTCGAAGCGCCCTGCTCTGCGGATTGGCCGTGTTCGCTTTCTCTTCCACTGTCCTGGCAGACAACGCGGCTATCGACGAGCCCGGCCTGGACAATGAGGGGACGCCAGCCGGCGAACTCGTGATCCAAGCGGCCGTAGAGCCCCACAAGAAGTTTGGGGTGGCCTTGGACGTGGGCGTGCCCGAGGTTATCGGCGCGTCGTTCCTTTATTCGCCGCTTCACTGGTTGACGCTTTCCACAGGCATCACCAGCGACATCGGTAGCGCCGGACTGCGGGCGGGCGTCACGTTTTCCCCTTGGCGTTATTGGATTCGCCCCACGGTCACGCTCGAGGGCGGCTATACCTTCAACGGCAATGCAACGATGTTGACCAAGCTCTTCGGCTACAACGGCACGGAGCTAGAAGAACTTTCCTACGGTTACGGCAATGCGCATCTTGGCGTGGAAATGGGTTCCGAACGAATTCGCTTTTTCCTTCGGGGAGGAATCAGCTATGTCTCGGCCGCCCTCGGTGATGTTGAACAAAAGCCTGAACCCAGCGCGGAATCTGGCGGAAGTTCAACAACGGTAGTCCTGAAGTCCCCTTCACTCAGCTATTTCGGACCCACGGGAAAAATAGGCCTAGCGGTCTACTTTTAGGAGCGAGGAAAAATGATGCGTACAAAGCTAGGAACACTATTCGCCGCTCTATCTGTCACCTTCGTACTGGGTACGGGTTGCATGAGCATCTCCGCTGACTTCGTGGAGATCAAGCAGACCATTGGGGCCGACCAACTCACCTTCCCAGGCGCCGGAGCCGTTGCAGGCCAGCAGCTCAACGTCGCCAAGGCCTTCGCGTTGAATATCAGCGATGACCTTTCATCGCAGATCCTCTACGCAGAGGTTGCGCCACTCAATGCGGCGCCCGAAACCGGCGTGACGACTCTGTCCCACGTACAGATGGCCACTTTGGGACTGCAGGCGATAGAGGGACTGCCCGCTCTAGAACTGGCCAAATTCGACCCTGCAGACGCGGTAGGCACCGACGGGGGCCTAGTGCTCAAGGTTCAAACGAATCAAGACATCTCAGAATACCTGCGCAAGGGTGCGAGCTTTCAGCTTTCGATGACTCATGTTGCGCCATCTCAGGATTGGAGCATCACCATCGAACTGCCCCTGCTCATGCGCGTCGAGTCCGACATCAGTCTCTAGAGCCTACGTCTTCTACGCTCTGCCCCGCTCGTCTCCCGTTCCCTTGGCAATACCAACAACCACAGACTTGTAGGCCGGCGTATTGCTTCGCTCAGCGACGCACTCAATCGGTACCAGTGGATTCGTTTCGGGGAAATAGGCGGCCACACATCCCCGGGGAATATCGTAGGCCACGGGAAAGAAGCCCTCCAGAGTGCGGCGCTTGCCGTCATGATAGCTGGTCAGAACGATCTCATCGCCCTCTTTGATCTCTAGCATCGCCATATCGGCAGCGTTGATCAGCACCGCGCGCCGCGCGTTCTTCAGACCTCTGTAGCGATCCCCCAACCCGTAGACGGTCGTATTATATTGATCATGACTGCGAATGGTCATCATCAAGAAACGGCCGGCCGGCAAATCCCATTTGGGTAGGGCATGCACCATGAAACGAGCGCGCCCCCCTTTCGTGTTGAATCTGCGTAGCCGGGCCTGATTCGGATACTTCAATCCTCCTGCTTCGCGAACCTTTTCGTTCAAACCGTCCACACCTGAAACGACTGCGGAGATGCGCTCGCGAATTCGGTCGTAGTCGTCGGTTAGACCGCGCCAGGTTGCGCGGAAACGCTCGGGAAGCGTAGCGAGAGCCAGACGTTTCACGATTTCTGCTTCACTTAGCAGCGCGCGTGAGGCAGGCGCGAGACGCCCCGAGGAACGATGAATGATACCCATCGAGTTTTCGACGGTGACAAACTGGTCGCCGTTTTTTTGCCGGTCACGCTCACTTCGCGAAAGCGGAGGGAGCATCAACCCCGTTTCACCCGTAACGATCTGAGAGCGATTCAATTTGGTCGTTACATGAGCGGTGAGCCGACACCGACGCAAAGCCTCCGCGGTCAATTGGGTATCTGGAGCGGCAGCCAAGAAGTTGCCCCCCATGGCGACGAACACCTTGGCATCGCCTCGATGCATGGCCCTAATCGCCTGTACGGCATCATAGCCCTGCCCTTTGGGGGGCTCGAAATCAAAATGGTCCGCGAGTTTGTCGAATTGATCCTGTTTCAATCGTACGGCGATACCCATTGTGCGCGCGCCTTGTACGTTGCTGTGACCGCGCACAGGGCAAACACCCGCTCCTGGACGACCGATATTTCCGCGCAGCAGTTGCAGATTGACGACCTCTTGTACGTTGGCCACGCCGTTTCGGTGCTGCGTCAGCCCCATCGCCCAGCACGCAATCACCGAGTCGGCCTTCAAATAGATATCCGCCATCTCGCGAATTTGTTGACGCTGAAGCCCCGAGCCCTCTTCGATGTCATGCCACGATGTATTCTTCACGGCGGCCGCGTAGTCGTCAAAACCGCTGGTGTATTCTTCGATGAAGGGATGATCCAATACCCTACCGGGACGTCGTCTTTCCGCTTCTAGGACCTCTTTGGCAACCCCTCTGAGCAGGGCCGCATCCCCATTGATCTTCAGCTGCAGATAGAGATGGGCCAAAGGTTCCGGCCAGAGCATTCCTTGCAGTTCCTGCGGATCACCAAAACGGATGAGCCCGGGTTCCCTGAGCGGATTGATAGCAACGATCTTTGTGCCCGAACGTGCGGCATGCTGCAATGCCCGTAACATGCGCGGATGGTTGGTCCCCGGATTCTGTCCAAACACGAATACGGCGTCGGCCTTTTCGAAATCTTCGAGTTGAACAGTGCCCTTGCCAATGCCGATCGATTCGGACAAACCAAGGCCACTAGACTCGTGACAGAGGTTTGAACTGTCGGGCAGGTTATTCGTTCCGAATTGTCGCGCGAAGAGTTGGTAGAGAAAAGCAGCCTCATTGCTCGTTCGGCCCGAAGTGTAGAAGATGGCCTGGTTGGGGTCGGACAGCCCATTCAGCGCGCTAGCGAGCCCGTCAAATACCTCTTCCCATGAAACGCTCTCGAAATGAGTAGCGCCCGGCCGTCGAATCATCGGCTCGGTCAAGCGCCCCTGAGATTCTAGCCAATGGTCCGACTGCTGATTCAACTCGGTAATGGAATAGCGTCGAAAGAATGCGGCATCGAGGGTCTGTCGCGTCGCCTCCGCGGCGATGGCCTTGGCGCCATTTTCACAAAATTCCGCCACGGACCGTTGCTGAGGCTCTGGCCAGGCACAACCCGGACAATCAAATCCGCTCTCTTGGTTCGCACGCAGCATCGTCATTGTGCCGCGATAGACCCCCATCTCTTTAAGCAGATGACGACTCGCTGAAACGAGCGAGGGCAACCCGCCTGCCCCGGAGGCTGTCTCAGCCACCACGGGTTTGTTCGAGTCGTCTTGATTCTTTTTTGATTCCGGTGTGTTCACAGATGAGCACCCATTTTGCGTGTACAAAAGGGCATACTCTCGTGAGTCTGCGTGTAGGAGTCAAGCTTTGAACAAGGAAATCCCCAAGGGAAAGCAAACCCGCTTCGCCACCTGCCCGCTTTGCGAGGCAACCTGTGGCCTGGCGGTCGACATGGAAGCCGGTGAGATCAAGCGCATTCGAGGCGACGCCGAGGATCCGTTCTCTAAAGGCTATATCTGTCCCAAAGCCACCGCGTTGGTCGACATCCAAAATGATCCCGACCGTATTCGAACCCCTCTGCGCCGCCGGGGGACCCAGTGGGAAGCGGTATCTTGGGATACCGCACTGGACGAGGTTGCCAACCGTTTGCACCAGACCCGGAGCCAATTTGGAAAGGATGCGGTGGGTTTCTTCATCGGAAATCCGACGATACACAGTTATAGCGCTCTACTGTTCGGCATGCCCTTCTTTCAGCAACTTGGAACGAAGAACCATTTCACTGCGAACTCCATGGATGGTTTGCCTCGATTGGTCGCAAGCCAATTGCTTTACGGAGCCCCCACACTATTGCCCGTCCCCGATATCGATCGAACGGATTTCTTTCTGCTCATTGGCGCGAACCCGCTGGTTTCCAACGGAGCATTGATGACCGCGCCAAATTGCCGAGCGCGTTTCAAGGCGTTGCAGAAACGAGGCGGGCAGCTCGTCGTCATCGACCCGCGACGCACGGAGACAGCGAAGCTCTCCCAGGAGCATCATTTCATCAGACCGGGAAGCGATGCCTATTTACTCCTGGGAATGATCAACGTCATCTTCTCCGAAGACAGAGTCGCCATGGGCAGCTTGATGCCCTTTGTTCGTGGGCTCGATACCCTTCGGCAATGGGCGAGCGTTCCGCTGGAACAGGTGGCAGAAAGGACCGGCATCTCCCAGGAGACGATAGTCGACCTGGCACGTCGATTCACCGACGCAAAACGCGCCGTCTGCTACGGGCGCATGGGAACGTCCACGCAGCGATTCGGCACCCTAGCTAGTTGGCTCATCGAATCTCTGAACATCATCAGTGGAAATCTCGACCGTGAAGGCGGCACAATGTTCACGGACCCTGCCTTTGATTTGGTCACTGCGCTCAGATTGTCCGGAATAGACGGCCAAATGGGGCGGTGGCATAGCCGCCGAAGTGGACTCCCTGAGTTCAACGGAGAACTCCCGGTGGCAGCCTTTGCCGATGAAATCGAAACGGAGGGAGAGAGGCAGATCAAAGCGTTGATCACCCACGCTGGGAACCCCGTGCTTTCGGTGCCGAACGGCAAACGCGTAGACCGAGCGCTCGAAAAATTGGATTTCATGGTTTCGATAGATATCTACCTCAATGAAACGACCCGACACGCAAATATCATTCTGCCACCTAGCTTTGGCCTAGAGCACAGCCATTACCCCATGGTGCTTGCTGCATTGGGCGTGCGGAACAGAGCGAAGTTCTCACCAGCGTTGACCAAGCCACCGTCTAGCTGCAAACACGACTGGGAAATCTTTGTTGAACTTAGCCAACGCATGCTCCAACGCGGCAGCTGGATCGAAAGAGGCATCGCGGGGGTTGCGCCCGCAATAGCTAGGAAGCTCGGTCCCGAAGGCGTATTGCGGCTGGCCTTACGCGCCGGCAGTTATGGAAGACCAGGTAAATTCGGTTGGAGAGGGCTTTCGTTGAAAACCCTGAAAGACAACCCGCACGGCATCGACCTCGGTCCGCTCAAGCCTTGCCTTCCCGACAAGCTACTCAAAAAGGATAAGACGATTGACCTCGGCTGCCAGGAAATTCAAGACGAAATCAAACGCCTCAAGGCGGCAGATGAACGCCCCGGCCCGTTCCACCTAATCGGTAGAAGACAGCTACGCGGAAATAACTCTTGGCTGCACAACGTTCCGCGCCTCACCAAAGGCGCCGACGCCTGCACGATCTTCATTCACCCCAAAGACGCCCTGAACCTTGGGCTCAGCCAGGGTCAAAAGGTCGAAGTGCAATCAACGATTGGGACGATCGTTCTCCCCTGTGACATCAGCGATGAAATGATGGAGGGCGCCGTGAGTATTCCCCATGGTTTCGGTCACGACCGCCCGGGCATTCGCCTTTCCGTCGCTAGTGAAAAGCCTGGCGTGAGTGCAAACGACATAACAGACGAAACGCTCGTCGACAGTTTTTCGGGTTGCAGTGATTTGAACGGCGTATCAGTTACGCTAAGAGGGCTGTAGAGTACAGCGAGTGTGCGGAGCTACTTTTTCTTTTTGGGCGGTTTCTTCGCTTCAACCAATGCGTAGGAGAACGTCAGCAACAGATTGTTCTGGATTTGGTATTCGTCGAGAACCTGTGGTTCCCGCAGAACCTTCAGCTTATAGTCGAGCGAAGCCCAACTGACGATCTTGAAAGATACACCAGCCTCGGCGATGAAGTTCATCATTTCGCCCACGCCCAAACCACTATCGTCGTTGTTGATCACCGGGAACATCAATTCGGCTCCGGCGTAGTAGGCGATCTTGCCGTCCAGAACTTGGCCTTTCAGGTCCAACCCCACTGCGGGCCCGCCCTGAAATGCATTTGACAGTTCTTTGATCTCGACAGGATCCGTATCTTTGTCGTCGTCGACGGCCAATTGACTGTCTGCAAAGATTTGCTTGGCCGAAAAGCCGACTTTGAATTCCACACTGAAGGCTTTCAAGGTTAACGGCTGCGCAAAGAGCCCTACGGTTTCCTGCAAACGAAAGGGCAGAAACGGATCGGAGAGCGTGTCTTGCCCGCCTAGTAGTTGGAATCAGCTGAATGAGAGTCTCCAGGCCAAAGGAATGGTAAAATGAACGGTCAGGAGGACTACATTGGGAAAAAGGACAGGGCTC
>Ga0257122_1002162_pt1 | contig 12705 bp, 9 predicted proteins | sample SI106_120metaG_FD_190146 | JGI IMG/M metagenome (GOLD analysis project Ga0257122, IMG submission 190146) | Marine microbial communities from Saanich Inlet, British Columbia, Canada - SI106_120 | ecosystem: Environmental > Aquatic > Marine > Inlet | place: Canada: British Columbia | collected... | reverse complement strand
TCGTCTGACTGGTAGACGACTTTGCCGTCGATATCCAGCGTCGAAGGAAGTGTCGTGTTGGCCGGCCCGTGGTAATAGGACGACTCGAGGTCCTCGGCGAGTCGCATGTCGAGGTGTTTCTTGACTGCGGCGCGGACATGGTTATCGACGGGGTCGGGTTCCCCGGCGGCTACCCGGAGTGGGTATTGGATTTCGATCTCGAACGTCGTCAACTGGCCGGGTGGCCGGAAGTCGCATGACATTCTGATGTTGTCGCCGTTGTCTTCCCGAAACGGCCCAGGGACCCAGTGTCCGCTGTCTGAGTAATGGCAGTCTTCCAGCGTCGGGTTCACCTGAAGTAGCGACTCAAAGGCCAACGTCTCGCGTACGTCCGGCTTATGTTCAGGGCTGTTAGATATTTCAACCGGTGTCCACTGGGCGTCACGCCACTCGAAGGTGTTTGCGTAGCGGCCTGTCACACAGCACAACCTCTCACCGTCTACGTACTCGCCGTCTGCATCAAGAAACAACGGCCGCACCGTGTGTAGCCGCTCCCCACCAGATGGTGGGCTCGACTCGGTGGCTTCTTGGTTGCTAGTGGCGGAGATCCCATCCAGATAGCCGACGATGGGTAGACCAATCCGTTCCCACCCTGAATCAGTTGAGCGGAGAACCTGAATGTCTGCATGGTTGCCGGCCTGACCCTTACAGACCACACCGACAGCAACCTCAAGCACCGGTTCGCCTTGGGTTTCAGGTACGAAGTCGGCGTAAACGACGTTGATGACTTCGGCGTGGGTGGACCCGAAGAGACTTCCTGCCGACAGGTAGAACTGCCGGTAGGTGAACGGGTCCTTGATGTCGTCAACCGCGTACTTCCAGAGCCCGTCGTCAAACCTGACCCTCTCCGGGTACTCGTCGCTGAGATAACGAAGGCACGTGTTGTCAAACTCGGCGTTCCACGGGTTGGGGCCGTCAGGCCGGTAGTCCATGATTGCTCCGTTCGGAGCATGACTGCCGGAGACGAACTGCGTGAATGCCTGGCAGAGCCTGCTGCCAGAAAACTCGACGCCATTGATGTAGGGAATATCTCGTTCCCAGCCCACGGCCTCCTGCAGGCGGTCTCGTTGTTTTTCGACCATGTCGGTATCGGTTCCAACCGTCATCGACGAGATCGCATAGGTGTCGCCAAGATCCAGCCACCTGCCGGCGAGCGTGTAGCCGTCGGTGGTTACCACCTCGAAGTCGTAGTTGCATAAGAAGCCTTGGGCGACCTCCACGGTTTGCCCGCCGGTGTCGGAGGTGTCCTGCAAGTTCAAGAAGGCTTGGATGTCACTCGTCGGGTCGTGACGCGGGGTCCGGTCATCGGTTCGTGTCATACCCATCCGGTGGGTGACCCGTTCACGCTCATCAAGCGGGTTAACCCAAGCGATCGACGGCGTCTCGGTGCACTGGCCGTCGTGTTCAACCACCCAGGATTCTGGTACCAGGAGGCTGCCGAGGAACCCGGGCCGAAGCCGCATGTCGTCACGCTCTAATCGTTCGCCGACTGGTGGTACGTCACCAATGGGAGGGTCGGCTTCCTTGGGTGGATGTGGCCATTGGCAATCCACCTGTTCAGAGACTTCAACCGAAGCCTCCTGAATTGGAGCACCGGTCTGGTCGGCTGGGGTTCCGGACTGGCTGGAGACAGCGCAGCCAGCCAGGACGACAGCGCTGAGTAGCAGCGAAATCGCCCTACTCATCTCCCGGCCAATCCCTTCAGACCGCCAGCCACCCCGTCCCTCCAGGAACAGCGTCGTTGGGTGCAACACCTAGTGGTGGAATGTTCGGCCATAAGTTGAGTATCTCTCAGGGGTGCGACAGTGTCGGGTCGCCTAGTGGCGCTCTTCTCCCCAGTTGGGCTGGTGGGCCTCTACTCGTGGCAGCCAGGGCAGTCTCAAGTACCGGTTAGGCATACCTGTCATGTGCCTCAAAGAAGCCCCAGATCCTCTTCATTGCCTTCTCCAGAGACTCGTGGGGTCTGTCGTCGGCAGTGCAGTGGTCAAGAACAGGATCAATGAAGTTCCTTACTGAGAGGCCGTGTCGAGTCGAGCGCAATCCGAGCCGTCTTTCCGCCTCCAGCTTCTTTTCCCGCGACTTCTTGAAGCGAAACTCTGTCCGTATCACCTCCCCTATTTCACCCCAGCGCCCTTCGGGCAGTGAGGTACCCGTCCGTTCCTCGCACAGTCGCTGGACAGCGGCTTCAGGAAGCGCATAGATGATGTCCTGAAGATGGTGCCCTTCTCCACAAAACTGGATGCCTTCGCGTTCGAAAGACTCGATGAACTCCGACAGCTCTCGCTGTTCAGCAGTCATGTCGCTGGCGCCAGATCCACCTTCAGGGATGTTGTCGAGCAACATCGCTACCGGTCGACGCACCAATTGCAAATAACGGGCTTCGGTCAGGTCGAACTTGCCACGAGTTCCCCACATAGCCACAACACCGATCCGTTTCCTTTCAAGTTCGTCTCCATAGAAACGGCGTAGGACGATTTCATCATGCTTGCCCTCGACAAGCAAGAAGCCGCGGTAACCAAAGAGACCATCCAACGAAGCGACCCCAAGCGCCTCCGCGTCGCCTTCTATCCACGTGCCCAAGCCGCTGGTCATGTCCGTCAATACGGTGCCCCCATCCGGCGCTGTAAGCAGACCGTGTACGGACGCTTCCTCTGGCAAATAGTCCATGAAGACCGGGGAATGGGTGGCTACAACTGCCGTGATCTCACCTTCAGTCGTCCGATCCCGCAGCCACTTGCGGACGTCCAGTAGGGCGTCCTGATGTAGATGTAGTTCTGGTTCGTCTACCAAGAGCACCGTTTCGCCTTCGCTTCGATAGTCAGGAAGTACCTCAAGGTCGAGATGCCCGTCCTCCCGTTCAAGAACCTCAACCGCATGCCGCAGGATCCCGTATCGGGTGACGCCTTCGGGTCTCTCCTCCAGAGCCGTCACCTGTTCGAGATTCAGGTCTCCCAAGTACCTCTGCATCTCTACCTCGTCGGAACCCCAGGCCTCGCGAAGAAGCACCTTGGATTGCAGTAGGAGACGTCCAGCTATCCGAACCGTGATTGCTACCCAACGCGCAGTGCCGGCAGGCAGTTCGTCCAACGGCTTTCCGTCATATTCGACGACAACCCGTGGTGTCTCTCCCTCAACGACAGGAACGGTGCGGGCGTCGATTCTGATGAGACCTGCACTCCGAACAAATAGTGGCGCAATCTCGTTGGCCTTGAATGCCAACAGTGAACACACCGTTTGCAACCCTGGACGACTGAAATAGGGGCGGCCTAGCGCTCCTCCATCATGTCGGTCGCCGACACTCACCATCCACGGATCGACCGTCAACTTTCGTTGGCCAAAATCTGCCTTACTGCTACCACCCATTCTGAGGGGGCCTATCTTCGTTCGTCTGTCTGTAGTAAAGAGGAACTGCTGCTCAGACGGTAGAAACTGAATGATTGAACGACCGCCATGTTCCGAATTGCCGGTTGATCCCCGAAGCGCCACCCCACTCACAAAGCTCCAGACATGGTTGAAGAGCCGTGGCAGTGCCATTTCAAGTTCTTCGGCAAGCCCAGTGGCATTGCCACTCGCGACTACGGCGGCAAGCGGATCGGGACCATGTGGGGGTCCCCCACCGAAGGGGTTTACACCACCAACCAGCGGATGCACCGTATATCGGTCTGAAAGACGCTGGAACGCTGGGAGGGCATCCCGTTCTTCCTCCAATCCCGTCGCCGCCGGAGAAGAGCTGTACCTCCACATCTTCTCCTCGTTATAGGGAGACTTGACTGGTCCGACATAATCGACGCTGCCAGAGAGAGGTGTGCCACCCCCTACATCTGGGCTGAGAGACAGAATGAGAAGTGGCTCATGCCCCACCCACTGACGGGCCACAACAACGACTGGTGGGACGGTACCCATGTCGTAGCCGGGCATCGAAGCAACCAACTCTTTACCGAGGTCATAACTGTTCGGCTCTCGAACAAAGCGCTCTTCGCCGAAGGAAAGAAAACCGTCCTGGTCCAAGAACTCGTTGTGGTCGCCGTACCCATTCGCGATCTCAGTGAGGAACTCGCCCAGTTCAACTGAAACATCCGACCTATCAATGACTAGGCCACTGTAATTCCCGGACCAGGCGATTTTCTTAACCTGAACGAGATGGGCAAGGAGTTGGTCCGCTGCCTCCCGGAACCGCAACCGCCACCCATCCAACTGAAACGAATCAACCAGCCAAGAAAGTTCTGCCTCATATGCTGAGCGCGCAAACTTCGAGAGCCCGGAAACAACACTCTCAGGACCCTCCTCGGCGAGATAAGAGACCGCTCCACAGTGTCGAAAGAGACCGACCGCCCGGTCCCATTCCATTTTGAGTCGCTCCATATCAAGAAGGGCTTCTGGCGGGCCGTGAGATCCGTCGCTGACTGTGACGATCTTGTGGAGAGCGGCCGGCCCGAGTGAAGAGAGAACCAACTCCAGAACGGCTGTGGACCTGAGGCTTCTGTTCCCTCGGTCGTCTACATCGATAAAGTCGCCTGATAGATCGTCGTCAAGTTCGTAGATTCGGAAAGCTTGACTACTGTCAGACTGATTCGGTCCTAGGCCCAGTTCGCTTAGGCCGGCAAACGGATGCGGGTGGTCGCCGAGCAGGGCAATGGCGGAGAGAACCGATGTCTTGCCTGCCCCATTGCGCCCCGCGAGGACATGCAGGCCACCTGAAGGAAGAAACTGCTTGGCAACATTGTGGTGTTGCCGGACGTAATAGCCTTCAAGTATCACCAGATACCCACCTCACCACAGCCCACGTGACACAGCGAACGGTTCCGCCGTGTTGACGGTAACGGCCCGTACCGAACCCGACCGGGTCTCTTCCTGACCAGGTATGAGTTCACCGGTACGTGCGCCTAGGCCGGATGGCGTGTTCAATCCTCAACGCCAGTCGACAAATGCGTGACTGCTCGTATGGTTCGACCAAGTCCTCTGGTCGATCAAGAGACACAATCTGCGGTCGACGGTTTCTAGACGCGACATCCCGGCACTGGTTGCACATCACACGCAGAATCAAGCCAGCCGCGGCTGCGGCCGCCATGCTGAGCCCAACGATGGCCCCTGCGATCGGTATCACAGCCTCAACAGTAGCTTTGGTGATCAGCCGTGTATTCGCCGCGGGAGTCGCTAGATATCAGGCTCATGGATCCACATCACCAAGGGCTTCGGCAAGGGCAGCATCAAGACTGATTCCGGTCCTGACGGCGAGCAGTTGGACGCGTGCGAGGGTCACCGCCGCTGTCTCCTCTTCGATAATCGGCCTGAAGGCCCGGCCCACGTTGATTCCGAGCCCGTACTGACTGGAGTGTCCGAAGGTGATCGGCCCGTAGTACTGGCTCGGCCAATGTTCGATCAGTTTCCTCAATCCGACACCCGATGTGGGAAGCCTCACCCATTCACCATTCGACAGTTTCGTCGCAGCTGCGAGTACCTCACAAGACGGTCCACCCTTGTAGCGGTGTCGTGGGCCGAATGGCCAGCAGCAATCGGCACAGACCGCCTCCGTTTCGTCGACTTCGCGACCCTTGTCCTGAGGTTGCGTGGCGCGTAGCTGCGCTTCTCTGAGGCTCTTCGCCGCTGCGGCTACCTCCCGCTTGCTTCGTTGCTGCCGATTTCCCTTGTCGGTGCGCAGTCGACGGCCGGTGCGTAACTCGGGCCAGTGAGGCGAGGCGTCAGTGACGCGGAGCTTGGAATCGCCGATCGCCCGGATGGGCCAGCCTCTCCTGATGATTCCATTGACCTCCTTGCGTACGTTCGGGTCCATGTTGTCGCCTCGACGTCCAGATCGCTTGCCGCTGTAGTGACGTCCACACCCGTCACAGACAGCCGTGTAGACGGTTCCGAGACCCAACGGGTAACCCGGTGTGATCTGGTGCCGGTACCTACGGCCTCCACACTCGACGCAAGACGCTCTGGAATAGAGCGACGAGGATGTACTTCCCTTGGATTCTTCAACAGCCCGCTTAACCACACGCGCCACGTACATGTCGGCCTCAGACTGATTGTGTTCCTCGAGTCGCCTATTGAGAGCCTCGATCTGATTCAGTAGGCCCTGTCGCCAGTCAGGGAGGTGCCCATCACACACGCGGCATCCAGGCGAAAGGAGAATCCGACAGCCATCGACCTCGCACGACCTTCTGGAGCTCCAGGCTGCGATGACGTCACGGACCTTCGGGTCCAGCAATCGTTCATCAACCGGAAGTTTCACCGAGGCAAGGTGTTCCACCTCGACGAAAGGCCGGCCGGCGACAGCGCTAACAGAACCCACGGTGGTCGGCCATGCGCCGTCGTCGAACTGGGCAACTACTTCAGCACCAAGGGCAGTGGTTCGACGAAGTTGACCATCTTCATGCCGGAGCGGCCACTGCTGCGAATAGACGATGACGGCTTCCTCGTCTGTGGCAGGGAGAAGTCGACGAAGATCGGTCGCACGGCCATGGAGCACGTTGATTTCGTCGCCTTCGCATGGCCCGGCCGGTACCACGACCACATGTGGCGGTGCCCATCCGACTATCTGAACCAGATCATCGTCTTTGTTTGCAGCCATCAACTGTCGCGCTCCTCACTGCCTCCACAGGCAACCTCGCCGACAAGTCCAGGTACCTGCGGGAAGAAGGATTCATGATCAATGGCGCATCGTCGGGTTCTTGGCTCCGTGACCACGGCCACGGCGCCCTGACCCGGATTCTCCCGGTTTCCTTGCTCTTGAATCTGTCAAGGTCTGGCATGAGGCCACTGACGTGCCGGTCCTGAAATGCCGGTACCAAACCCCCTCCGTTTCAATCGCCGCCAGCAACCCGGTCATCGTGTATCCGGGGTAGTTCTCCGACAGCCAGCGGTCCCAGCGACCTTGCAAGTCGGCGACCACTTGGGGGCACGACAGGATCTCAGCCACATCCCCGAGGCAGAGTTCAAACCATCGATGCCCAACATCGTCCATGACAGTTCATCGGCCTATCAGGCGAAGCTTGCAGCTAGAACGTCAAGGCCTTCAGTTTCATCGCGTAGACGGTCGGCCCACGACGCCACCTCGGCGTACCGGGCACACGGTAAGTCGTACGACGCCACAAGCAGACCTGATTCGGACCAGAACCGCAGTTCGGTCTTGGCTGCGTTCAGGCGACCGGCCATCTCGTGACACGAGGCTGGATTGTGGTCGGTGACGTCAGAGAGCACGCGGGTTAGGCGCAGGATCTCGGAGTCAGTGTCACAGAACTCAATCTGAACTGGGGCCATCTCCCCGGTGCTCCCGAGATCTGATGCCACGCCTGGACGATCCCAGCCCCAGTAGTGGCCAGAGCCATCAAGCACCTCCGACACGCCTTTGCTCCAACGACGGGCACCTGTCGGTATCACCGCTACGGAGACACACCATCCGTCTCCACCCTCTCTATCCCGCAAGTAGTCCTCATCGACATCGAACCCTCTGTCAACAACGGAACTGGTCTGGAACCTGACACATTCTTCGCCGATCTCGACATGGATCGCTGTGTCCGGTGATTCCACGAGACCCAGTAATGCGGGGAGTGTGACGAGTACAGCACCCGACATCGCCGACGAGGAGACGTTCCAGGCCGGCACCCGGTAGGTGGCTTTCGACAATCCAAACGGACGCCAGTCACAACTAATCCCCACGACGCCCTCCTCAATGCCGATACTCAATGACGGCGGCGGCTGATCACCCATGTCCCCTGCGACAAACAACGCTGAGTACATCGCGTTACGGAGATCTCCAGCCCTGACAAAAGCCGAAGCCACACTGCTGAAGTTGGCATTTGACGGCGCCGGTGTCGGCGGCGAATCCACTACCGCACTGGCGCCAGTTGGACTCTCAAGGTATTGATATCCATCGTCAGCCAGAACGAGGGCGCACCATTCGGAGATTTCGACCAGGGATGCAGCGTGGCGCACCAACTGCAGTGGTACGCCAACCTCAACCGTGCCGTACCACTCGGCACGACTCAAGACATCGACTACGACACCCCACCCAACAAGGGTCCAGCACCCGTGGCCCGTGTGATGGCCGCGTTGGCCGTGATGGTGCGACAGCCTGATCGTCGAGTCGACGTCGTTGGCGCAGATGGCGTCGGCGACACGGTCGACAATCAGCCATTCCTTTCGACTGATTTCCAGCCGACCGAGCATCAGGCGGTACCGCCAAGATGTGGCCGTACGGGTGGCACGATCATGAGAGGGCTGAGGTCCAGATCAAGCGACAGCTGGAACAGGCCGGGTTTCACACCTGACTCGATCAACTCGTCGACTCTGTCCTCAAGGTCACAGGCAAACAGCAGCAACCTGGCCCGGGGTATAGGGGCGAAGCTGATAGTCCCCTCGTCCGGGTCGACCCGGACCCAGTCGTCGCCGATAACGCTCAGAACGCCGAGTCGGCCAAGGGCCCGGCCGATGCGCCTCAGGTACCTCTCAAGCTTCAGCAACTCACGTTCACTGTCAAGCAGATCTGCAACCTCATCGAGGATGTCAGTTGGATCATCGTTGTTGTGCATTCAGGCCCCCTGTTGCTCAGGGTCGTTTTCGCTAGTTGTTGCGTCGTCGCCGAATCGCGTGGTGGGCAGCCGCTCCACCAAACCTGGGTCGTGCCGGTTGTCAACGTTCACAGGTAGATTCCGTTCGGGGCGTCGGACAAATCATTCTTGGTCGGCTCAAGCATTTCCGAGCAGCGGCCCATCAGCATTCCGTGAAGGGGTGGAACCGCAGCGAGCGAAGACAACGCAGGTAAGACTTCGCCTGACCGAAGCCTGATCTCGGCTTCTCCGAACAGGCGGAGGGCCTCATGAAGCCACGCCACCAGTTCGGCGTCGATGTCTACACCCACGCTTTCGCCATAGGCAATCGAACCGTTCCCCTTAGCCGCAGGGGGGAAGAGGTTGAGTGTTGCCTGCTCCGTCATTTGTTTCTCACTCACCCAAACCATGCTCTGTCACAAACCGTTGAGCCTCAATCTCGGACTCAGATTGCTCAGCTTGACCAATGAGAGCATCAAGCGTGTCAGTCTCCCTTGACAGGGCGTCACGGATCGAATGACGGACGTCGCGGGCGTGAATCCGACAACTCGTCAGATGGTTGAGTCGGGTCTGAAGTGTCGAGAGGTATTCGTCACCGGGAACTGAGATGAGCAGTTTGCGCAAGGACTTCACGTTCAGTCGCTGAATGTACGTCCCACTGAGTTCATGGCGGATCTGAGCCCAGCAGTCGTCAGTATCAAACCACAGCTTTAGGTATTCGGGGGACAAGCCACCGGATGGTTCGCTTAGCCTGAGTGCCGCCAGGCCTGGCCCGAGGCACCAGCCCTGTTCGTCCAACACGACCCGCGTCCTGCCAACATCCTCACCGGCGAGACAGACAATGACATCGTCGAGCTCACAGTGCGGCGCATCGACTGCTTCCTCTGGGGTAATCCACTCACCGGGTTCTGCATGGTCCATCAACGCACCGTCAGCCAACCACTCCCGACTAAGAACTGGCACTCTGTCTGACCCCACCGGTTGATCACGCTTTATTGAAATGCCTTCGACAATGCGGAGTTCACCTTTGGCCATCAGTTCCCTCAGAGCGACTAGGGAAAAAGAGGTTGGCCGATAGACGTCGTGTGTTGAACTTGAAACCAGATCAGAGACGCTGGAGGCCAAACTGTCAGCCGATCCCGTCAGGTCAGAGTTTGCCTCTTCAAGCCCCTTGAGTGCTTCATTGAGGCTCTTCTGGGGCCTCCGAAGGTGAACATACCTGCGAGGCGTAATATCAAAATCACTCTCTGCAATTTCCTCGTAAACGGTCTCAGCCATCAAGTGCACTGCGATAACTCGAATGACATCGGCATACAGATTCGTAAGCGTTTCGAGATCTGCGGGATCGAGATCGTCAAGAGACATGATTACTTCGATCGCTCCACGCAGTTTCCACAGTTCTCTGGGGTAGTCCTCCAAATCCTCGACCGCCTTGAGCATCCTCGTCACGATGGCCGATGACTCGTTTTCGTTCGCAAGCGTCATCCAAGACGGAGGACCAGTTGACGCATAATCGGTACGCCACTCAGCAAGTCCCGCTGTGCAGGCTGCGAGTAGTTCCTCGTCAAGATCACCGCCAAGTGCATTCAGATCGAAGAACACCACCTCCCCTGGACCTGGGGGGCGAGGACGTGTTGCGCGAGACCGATCAAGAACTAGAACCAGTGGTTTGAAACCGGTACCCCTGACTGAGCCACTTGGCAAAGCAATGACAGCATCAAGAAGATTCTGTCGTATGAGCGCTGACCGGATGTGTCTGCTGCCTGAACGAGATGCCCATCCAGGTTCAACGGTTACAACAGCGCGCCCGGTTTCGTTCAGATGTGACAGCAGCACCTGAATCCATGCGCTGGTCCCATCTCGGCCCGGTTCCCCGAGAAGCCAGCGCGGATCGTCGGCGACGTCATCGGCAATTCGCAGCCCCATAGGTGGATCAGCGATGCCGTAGTCAACGAGGCGACCCGAGTGGCGGTCCTCGCTAATCGTGTCACCGATTCGGATATCTGCTTCCCGTCGGCGCAAGATTGCTCGCAACATTGCGAGCTTGGCGAAGTCATCGTTGATTTCCTGTCCAATCAACTGGGCATCGCCACATAGATCAGCCACGGCATTCAGGGTGCGGCCGACACCCACACACGGGTCATATACCTCTAGTTGCGACTCTGCCCCGACTCTGCATTCGTCACCCTCATCAACGAGTAGCCGGGCGAGGAATGCGCTCACCTCTGGTCTAGTCGTTCCCTCCTCAGCTACGCGCCCGGCATGGCTGGAAAGAATCTCATCAACCGCTTCGGCTACCTCCTCAAACGACTCAGCAAGCATCTGATGATCACGAACGATCTTGGCTATATGGGCCTCGTCAAACTGGCCAAGAACTGCGAACTCCGTTCTGACCTCTTCGTCCTCGTTGATCAAATCTGCATGATGCGCCGCCGCCACCAGCAACGCTCTCGTTGGTGTCAGATCACCACGGAAACTGTCAATGCACCGTCTGAGTTCATCGGTGAATGTCTGCGGTTCACTAGTCAACTCTGGGAGACGCCCGTGTCGGGTAAGCCACATGACCACATCTGTGTGCTGAAAGCGCAGCCAGCGACCAGGCCGATCGAGGGGCTGTGGAAAGTCGTGGTGCCGTTTTCTCCAGTTCGACACAGCTGACGGGCTCACACCCGCAAGATCAGCAATGTCGGATGCCGACAGTTCCCGTCCGTCTTCTCTCAAGGACTCAGGCACTGAGTCTCACCTCCATGATGTTGGAGACACTGACAGCGACTGGGTCAAGCGGAAGCCTGACAACCTCCCGCACCGCCAACTTCAGGCTGGACGCCAGCCGACCACGGCCGATTGCCGCGATGACATGAACGCCCTGACTAGCCAACCTGGCCGCTGCCTCAGCGAAGTCGCCGTCTGCCGAGCCAATGACAACTCGGTCAAAGCGCTCGGCGACGCGTTCCCGGTCGATGACCTCCAAGAGGCAGAGATCCGCACCATTGGGACCGGATCTAACAAGATGGCGCGCACTCGGCCAGTTAAACCACACGTTCGGTGCATTTCGGTGTGCACAGGCAACAACCGACTGGGGATCAAGGTGGCCAAAGACCCTGTCCACCGCCGCCGCAATCGCAATCACATCAGCTTCAGTAGGCCCGGTGGGCCGACCAGCAAGATTCTCAACATCGCCAAGGAACTGGGTCCTCAACTGCTTTCCATCGGAGCACAGGTTCATGTTCATGCACGGCACTATATGTGAACTTTGCTTCACAGTCAACCCCCTGCAGAAAACTTGTCAAATTTCTTACCGCGCCGTCCAAGTCCGCTGACTACCCGAGAAACCAGGCGTCAATAACTACAGCTTCATACGCCCGCCGTTGAAGTGCTCTAGTAGATTGCCTCAGATGGTCATGGTGGCGACTGAACGACTGCAGTAATACCAACACCTAGTTGTGATAGCCGAGAACGCTGAAGCCGCGGCACCTCAAGTCGTTGGCCAAATGAGCCTCAAGCCTGACTACGTCTTCGGTGAAGCGGCTCTGGAGAACATCTCGATAGGAATGGAGCGAAATCCATCGCCTCAGGTCAGCGAACTCTGGCCACCGCGAGTCGGAACTCGTCCTGCCAAACCGTGGAACGCGTCTAAACTGGGCGCGCTGACCCCACCGAACGCAGATCGGCTCGGACCCGGCAACAGGGCACGGTCTCTAGGTCGGAAGAAACAGTGGCTAGAGCTGCTCGCCCTTCAACTCCTCCGCAACGACCAAACCCGAATGCTCCACCGCGAACGGGTCAAACACGAAAGTACCGCCGCTCCACTCAGAGCGGCCTGAACCACCTCACGGGCCTGACCAGGGCGCCACGCCAGCCCGACACGGCCCACCGGTTCAGATAGAACCTTCCGCCCCTGATCCCGTCAACCGGCCCGACGGGCACCTACCTGTACCCTGACCGGCGGTGGTCAACCGGGTTTCGCGCCGGGTTTCGGTCCGCCGTGGGGTCGCTAGCTCATCGGGTAGAGCAGGGGACTTTTAATCCTCAGGCGCCGGGTTCGAGCCCCGGGCGACCCACCATCAGTCAGCCTGTTCCCCCACCGGGACGGGCGTCGTACGCACGCAGCGAA
>Ga0257122_1002161_pt1 | contig 12710 bp, 11 predicted proteins | sample SI106_120metaG_FD_190146 | JGI IMG/M metagenome (GOLD analysis project Ga0257122, IMG submission 190146) | Marine microbial communities from Saanich Inlet, British Columbia, Canada - SI106_120 | ecosystem: Environmental > Aquatic > Marine > Inlet | place: Canada: British Columbia | collected... | reverse complement strand
CTTGTCACCCAACTAGGTGCTGCAGCACCAACCAGCAAGCCGTTCTTACCCGCGCCACCGATCGAACCGACCGTACAAGATCCACCGATGCCCGAGGCAATCTCGGATAGACGTCGGGAGACAAGCCCTGCCCCGTCGGAAGATGCCGTGGAACTCAAGACCTCGGCCAAGCTAGAGGTCAAGCCCAGCAGACGAACGCAAGATGCTACACGAACCGAATGGTTCGCAATCGATTTACACGGGGGAGCCGGTTCCACCGGATCGCCATTGGGCGGGCTGTCGCTTCGCTTCTTCAATCTCAAATGGAAAAACTTTTATCTCAACGCACTTGACCTGGGCGTCATGACGATGAGCGAAAAGTTCTTGGGGCACGTCGGCGTCGACGCTGGCTATCCCGTATACCTTGGTAACCGCGGACAGCATCAGCTGCGGTTCGGGGTTGGCGCCCACGCGTTCGTCACTTTTTCCGACACACAGTTTTCCTTCGCCGTAATGCCCACTATCAGCTATCAGTACCAAACGAAGGGCAGCACCTTTTACGGGGCGGGAACTCGAATCTTCATACTGCCCTCGGGCGACGCACTGGTCACGGTCGGTGCGACCATCGGCTGGTCAAGCTCGATACTCTAGACCCTCAAGTAGCGGCATTGCCAGACGCCATCGTCATGGGTAATAATCCCTCTTGTTGGAGGGATATCTCTTGATTCGTTCACCAACCCAACTCGTTCGCCTTGTCATATTCCTACTCGTTTCAACGAACCTCTACACGTCTCCCCCAGACAGCCGAGCTGCCACCTTCGATCCCGTGACCGGCCGCCTTCTTCTTGACCCGAATGGATTTGGTATCTCCTTCGATTCTCTCGAAGCGCTCCCAAATGGAATGACCTATCAGTTCTTCGACCCCAAACACGTGCAATTGCCTGCAGCGGATTTTCCGGCCTTCTTTCAGTCCGATCCCCTAGGCTTAGAAGGAGGCGGCGCGTTGAGATTCGGCGGCGCCATCTACAAAGGGTACATCCTCGGTCTCGATAGTCTGGCATCCCGTTTTGGCGGAAAGCGGGTCGAATTTCGCGTTTGGCAAAAAATGCTGGGTGCACAAGCAACCATAGGCGTGCAATGGCGCCCTGCCGGCAACTACGCCACCACGCTACGCTTTCGACGTACCGGGCGCGCCACCGACGACGGCTGGCACGAATTTTCCTCGGGCCCCGTCGATTTTCTTTTGGGAGGCGAGTTCGCCCCCTCCCAAGTTGTCTTCTTTGACCTAGATATCTACCAAAAACGCTCTTCGTATTTGGGATTTGAGTCCTCGTCGCGCACGCTGATCGACGCTTTTGAGATCATCGACTTGGGTGCGGCAGTCCTTCCCCAAACACCGTGCACCCTTCTCTCTGAAAAGGAGGTCTGTGGCCCCGAGGGTTTCTGTCAGTACGGACGTTGCGTGGATGCGAGCCTGGTATTGGGCCACGTGCCGCAAGATGAAAAGATACGCAACGACTATCTCACGCGGCTCAAATTCGATATCAGCACCTTTGAGGGAGGCCGACTTCCCCGAACATTTCTCGATGAGATTGAAACGCTGCTCGATACCCTAAAGCAAAACAGCGGTGCCGCTGCCTTTTGGCCCACCATCCACGATGCAATATCTCGGCTACGTGATGGACATGCGTTTCCCCCCCAGCCCGATCGGTGGTCGGCGAAGTACGTGCCCGTCTGCCTACACCTGGGAATGGCAGATCTGCTGCCTCAATCACCTACCTTGCCTCTGGTCTTCTCGGCTATTGCGCCGGGACCTTTAGCTTCGACGCTGCAAGAGGGAGATGCACTCGCCTCAATCGACGGTTTACCACCAAAAGACTGGGCCAAAAAAGCCGCCCGATTGGTTTACGTCAATGGAGACCCCGAAGCTGCCACAGTCTTTGCGGCGCCCAAGCTCGTCGAGGCCGCCCTGCGAAGCGGATCCACTTTAGTGTTCGCGCGGTGTGAGCGAAAACCGGACGACATCGGCCCGTGCACGGCAGCGGAAGTGCAATATCTGACCTTCGATATGGCCACGCTCTTCGGCACTCCGTTTTGGGCCGGCGAAGCCCCGCCCTGGGCTGACACCCGACAAGTCTGTGATTTCCGCTTTCGACGAAAGCCTGATTCGCCCGACGCGACTTTGAAGACATTTGCCGGATATGTCGACCAAGAGTCTATTCGAACGCTGCTGATCAACGGCACCCCTGGAGACGCCCAATGGCTCAAGGATATCGAACAATTCTTGAGCCCGGCGCCAGAAGCTCTACTTCTAGATCAACGTCATGGTCTTGGTGGAAATACCGCAGGGATGGAGGCCCTGCTCAGTCACCTAACATCCCCCGAGAATTCGAGCTTCGAAATGCTCCCCTTCTTTGGGGACCTCTTCGATCAGGCCGCCCTACTCTTGGCACGCGCCTGCTATGCCCTTACCAAATATCAATCCATGTGCGGCGGCTTCCTTCCCGTGAAGCTCGAGGGTCCGGCCTCAGCCAAGGGCATTCCTGTCGCTCTGCTCAATAGCTACGATGTTTCGGGAAACGACTTTGTCAGCGCAGCGATGGTCCAACGTTCGGCACCCACTCGTATCTTTTCACCCGGCCCTACTATGGGCGCATTTGGGATCACATCGTCGCTTCCTAGGCATTACCAAGGTGTCGCCCTGGGTTCAATCCAGATCGGCGACGCCATTATGGCGACAGAGGATGGCGATACTTCGCTCGGCTACCTTACCGGCAAAGGCGTTGCTCCCCACGAAGTCGTGCTTCAAAAGCAAAGCGATGCATTGCTGGGAATCGATACCATGACTCTGCGAGCCGAGACCTGGCTCAAGGAGCAACTGCCATGACCATTCGAAGCATTCGGCACTTCGGATTATTGGTCCTCGTCTTGTTGGCGACAAGCATGTCAACGGGATGTCCATCAAACGAAATCACCACCGACGCAAGCTCGGCTGATGCCTCCATCGTCGATGCTGCCACGCAAAACGACCAGCTCTTCGATAGCATTGGCGAAGCCCCACTCCGCCGTTTGATCGAGCGACCATTCTTCGGCCAGATGCCCCTGAACAATCGTTTTTTTGACCCCCAATTTTCGATGGTCACCGGTGCTGGCTGGCTGCAAATTTGTGAGACCTGCACCGAAGGGCCCATCCGCCTATTTTTGCCCCACACGCCCGACGAACAGCCGCTTCTATATCTTCCCGCTTTATCCGAAGAGAAAGCCCATTGCGCTTGGGGGGCGATCAAGTCGAATGCCGAATCGACCGATGTGTCGATCTGGCTGGGCCGTCGCGCAGCCTCTGCACAAGAAGCCCAACTATCGGGCGTGAGTGCGACCCTCTATCTCTACTTTCAGGATGGAACGCAGCGGGCTCAGACCCTCCTGGCTGATTCGGCGGAACCGCGACAAGTACTCGAGGACATCTACTGGTATCGCGTGGTGGCCGAAGAAGTAACGGGAAGTATCGGTTGGTCTTATCTCTATGTCTGCGACCAGCCGGCGCAGGGGCTCTATCTAGCAGCACCTCGCGCGGTTGCCCATCAGGAGAGCAAGAGCGGCGAGGAAGACCAACGGTTGCGTCCACCGCCACCACGCCCCTTAACAGCCTTGGAGCGCAACCTGCTCAAACGGATGGAAAAGCGAAAACAGCCGGTCCTTCGTTCGCCCCAACCCGATCCTTCCTAAGAATTTGGCTAGCGGTGATCTGGTTCACCGGCGAGCAGACCGCACACACCCTCAATAGCGTCTCTGTTTCTCTTGCCATTTGGGCCCCTGTTCTCGACGACAGCCCAGCCAGATCACATGGTGCCGTCCGCCCTGCGAGCCGCGCGCGCGAAAGTCGACGCATTCCACCGTGAAGCCGGCCCGCTCGAAGCGCCGGGTGAAACCGGAATCAGGGGCGGCCGACCAGACGGCTAGGATCCCTTGCGGGTTCAAGGCACGGAATGCCGCTTCCAAGCCCTGCCAACTGTAGAGCCAGTTATTTCCGCCCCGCGTAAGCCCCGTCGGCCCGTTGTCCACATCCAACAAAATCGCGTCCCACAACGCTGGGGGTTGGCGAATCATGTCACCGACGTCGCCTTCATAAATTGAGGCACGCGCATCCCTCAATGGATACCCCGCGACCTGCCCGAGCACGCCACGATTCCAACGCACGACCGCGGGCACCAGCTCTGCCACCACCGCCTGCCCGTCGTCACCGAACCGACGAAGCAACGCTGCCAGGGTGAAGCCCATGCCCAGCCCGCCAATCAAGACTCGGGGCGCAGCGACATCACAGAGCCTATCGCAAGCCAATTCGGACAGAGCCTCTTCGGAGCCATGCATCGAATTGCGCATCAGTTCGCGTTCATCGACGTGAATCGCGAACTCCCCACCGTTGCGCATCAAGCGCATGGTTCCCCCGCTATCGGGCACGGTTACTGATTCGATGAGTTCCCAATGGTCCATAGTCCTCAAATGGTACCGCAATCCGAAAGAGCTTGCTCTTCTTGTTGGCATTGCCGTCCTATCTGTGCTGCAATACCGTCTAGGGGTAGAACGACCAATTGGAGATCTCATGAAAGTCCTTTTTGCATTTCTGGCTTGTTTCCTTGCTTCCTCGATTGGCTGGGCTAACTCCCCGGCCCCGTATTGGGCTTGTTTCGAAAAAGAGGTCGGTGACGCCTGCACCAACTACGGTGGCAGCACGGGCCATTGTGTCGTGCAGGACGGTTGCGAAGACAGTCCTCAATCTGAAGTGAATGAGTGCATGTATTGTGACACTGACGGTTCGGGTAGCGACGGCGGCATGTCGGTTGACGGTAGCGCCCCAACCGACGGCGCTCAGCCTAGTGCCGCTGACGCACTCCCCCCCGTGGACCCTGTCCCCAACAACGCCGACACCGGCTGCCAGTTTGCCTCACAACCTCTATCGCCAAGCTCGCAACTCCTCTGGCCGCTTTTGGGTCTCGTGGCTTTTCTTTTCACGCGTAAGCAAGGCTCAACACATTCGTAAATGAGACCTCGGTACCCCATGGCTCTCGGCGTGACGCTCTTCACCGAGCTGTCGGGGATGGCTGCCTTTTCCTGGTTCAAAAAGCACCCTCCAAAACGCTATTTGCTGACGTGCCTGCTGATCAACCTCGTCGTACACCCTTCCTTCTGGTTTGGTTTCTCCTACTTCCCGGGGACGTATCCAACGAACTTATACGTGGGTGAAGGCGTCGTCGTCATTTGCGAAGCGGCGCTTTACGCCTTCTTTCTGCGGGAGAAGATCCTCAGCGCGATCTGCCTGTCGACCGTCCTAAATACCCTTTCGTTTTTTGGTGGAATCGCTCTATGGAAGATGGTGCGCTAGCGATTATCTGGAAACAGACAGCCACCTACAACCGGGGCAAATCGTCACCCGGTAGTTCGTAGCCCGCATCACCGGCATCCGCATAATCCAATCCCGTAAACGTCAGGGTATCCATGTCGAGAACGGCACCATCATCTCCTGCATCCACACTGACATCCCGGTATTGGGTGGCGGTCCCTTTGCAAACAGTGGAGTCACGGCAAATAACAACCACTGCATTTTGCGCGTTCGGTGGCAAGCTAAATGTCGATGAGGGACCACAGAACTTGCGGTAGCCGTTTCCAGCGCCAACCACAGTTGCCTCTTTGGTGGCCGCATTCCAGCCCCCCAACGCAACATGATGGGAAAGCCCGGTGATCACATCCGAGTAGTTCGCATCGGTGGTATTCCAGCCCGTCGCACTCAATCCGACAAAGATATTGTCTTCGCTAACGTCGCCCGCCCAGGATTCAGTAAACGTTGCGACCTGGCTCGCGCGATGGGTTGAAGCGAGGTCGCCGGAGCTTTTTGTCCATTCCTCGGATGTGCCTAGTTCTTGAACGCTGACGTAGTCAGGGTCATAGATAAACACCTCATAGCTGAAGTATGCGAGCAATGTGGTTTCGGCTTCCGGTGTGTCGATATCGAAATGCGAATCGATCTTCACGTTGAGATAACACTCCTCGTCCAATCGTTCTGGACAAAAAATGCCGTCGCCCACGAGCGATGCTTTCACTTTATGCGTTCGCAGTCCCATCGGCTGGGTATCGTAGACCGACGCATCCGAATTTAGAGTAGACACGGAATAGCGGGTCAGAACGACGAACGCTTTCCTGTTCTGCAAATCCCAGTCAGAAAATTCGCCGAGGTCGTGCCGTACCGTAGTTTCACCGGCTCCGAATTCGTCGCTGTAGTAGACCCCCGTTCCCCCCGTCATCGACCGCATATAATGCTGGTTGAAAGCCACTCCCGAGTAATACACGCGTTGTTCGCTGGCCGTGGTTGTCGGACCAAGGTCGATGTTTTGACCAAACTCACTCGTACTGCGCACGACAAGGCTCAGCGCGCCATCTTCCGGCGAACCGATGTCGCCGCCCACCTCGCTGGAATAGGAACCGCTCGAATGCCGATTGAAATATTTAGCCGGCGATGCGCTACAGCTCTCATTTGCGTAGCGATTGTAGAACCCATGCCACAGGGCGGTGGCTGTCCAAACATCCGGACTGTCCGCACAGCTCGGATCATCGGCGTCCACCAAGAGGTCATGGTCGTTATCTACGCCGTCGTCGCAGTCTTCAGTATATCGACTGACGAAATCTCCTTTGCTAGGTGACGTGGATTTGCTTGCTTGTACAACCGAAGCCTCATCACTTGATGCCGATTCCGCCCCGCAACCCGCGAAGATGGCGACCACAACCGCGGTGGCCAAAAGGCTCATTGACTTATTATTACAATTGCTTAGGTAGGCTTTCATGGTTTTCCCCGTGCTGAGTGATTAGTCCCTGAAAAAGCAAGACCGGTGCCAAAGCGTTTTGGGGATCGATAGCAACCGCAGGAACCGGGGATCCCTTGAGGAAAGGCAAGCCCCGTTGCTCCGCACGGGTTCGCCTGATTTGGCGACGACCGCCGGTCCCGAGCCCGCAACCGGCGATTGCGCTAGCGGAACCAAAGGTTACTCCGCATCTTTCGCTCGTTGGCCACGCCCACATTGCCACCCCCAACAGTTTTGGCCTACCCTCCGGGAGGGTTACCGGCATGCATTCACTCGCGCTCATCATCAAAGCTATCGAGCTTTCGTTTACCACCACATTGGCAGTGGCCGCTTGGTTGACAGGAGCGCGTGGACGCCTCGACCAAGCCTTCGCGATTTTTGCGGCGTCCCTAGCCTTGGCTGGGGGGACTAGTTTCATCGCTGACGAATCTCAAACCGCGCTCACCTTTGAATGGCTATTGCGCGTCAGCGTTATATTTCATTCTCTCGTCCCGCTGGCCATCATCTACTATGTGTTGGTCTTGAGTGGCATCATCGATGACTTCTCGAGAAAGATCTGGGGAATCCAGGCGCGAAGTTGGGTGTGGACAATAGTCGGTTCCATCGTGTGCATGCTTGTTATCTTTCAAATCCCGAACGCAGCATTCCTTGGCTACGAACGAACAGCAATAGGGACATTCAAACCCATTTTTCGGGAAATTGTAGGTCTCGCTATGCTGCCCCTGGGGATCCTTATCTGCGGAGGCTGCCCCCTCTTTCTTACCGCCGGTTTGCGCGACGCCCAAAGCGCGAGCCAACGCAGATTCATCAAGACAAACCTCATCGCGCTCTTGATAAGGAACCACACTGCAGGTCATTCTTCCAGCTGACCGGTTCGAACAACAACATCTACCGAATCCTACCAAATAGACGTGACGCCGTACTACACCAACTGGCCATTTTGGCGGCTTGGTAGCGCTTGGGATAACGTCGATAATGTAGATAGACCGGCACACTCGCTTTCGCCATACGTAGCAGCGGTCGACGAAACTCGGGATGCCGAGAAAATGCGCGAAACCGTTTGGGAAAAGAACGGGGCGAAACGGAGATGGGCAAGCCGGCATTCACAGCTACTAGGTCTAGCGGATGCGTGAATTCTTCGATAAAGGTATTGTGCTGCTCGGGGGTAAATGTCTCGACAGCCATACGTATCGCGCTGAGAGATGCGAACGTGGCGCCGCGGCCGCGCTGATAGCGCCAGGCGAAAGGCCAGAGGGAATGAATGGTCGGTTCGCCTTTGGCCAACGCTGCGACTCCCACCGCCGCCGCGAGTTTTGCCGTCCGTAGCCCGGTGGCGACGCCACTGGCCAACATTGGGTTGATCATCCCCCCCGCCTCACCGATGGCCATGAATCCGTTGGCCACTGGCTGGTCGATGGCGTGTCGGATTCGAATGGGCCCAGTGGCTCCATGAATCTGCTCTCCAAAATAACCGAGGCGTTTCTTTAGGCGTTCAAGCAATTCGTCGACGGATGGCCCTGGGTGATCCGCCTTAGCACCAATCAGAACGTAGGCTCGTTCTCTCGCGAGTGAGAGATGCGAAAATTCAGTGGAATATGCGCCGAATGGGCCAAGGCTATTCCATATTTCTTCGTCACCTTGCGTGCCGCTTTCGATAGCACATTGAGCATTGTTGCGATCGATCCGATGATACGCGTTACCGGCCACCACTACGTGACGGGAATCTCCGTCGTGGTGAACACCCAATCTGCGCGGCAGGCGTCCGGCGATGGCTGCGCGAAATCCCGTCGCATCGATAATCAAACGCCCAAATACTTCGACCTCGCGCTCACCGTCGCGGAATACAACTCCGCGAACTGTGTCGCCTCGCACGATGGGCTCGTTCACTTGGTGTTGAGGAAAGAACTGCGCGCCTTCTGCTTGCGCTAGGACACAGACTTTCTTGGCGAACCGGTCGAGATAAACCGAACAAATGGGCAACTCGGCCGTTGTTGAATAGGCATGACGATAACGTGCCGAGAAGACTTTTACCTTCTTCGCGTGATAGGGGATTTCGTCACCGCTGGGCGATGGGATCCCCAACTCCTCAAAGATCCGTGACTCCGTCTCAACGATTACAGCGTGGGAGAGTGTATTCTCGCACTTTCCGTCGAAGAGGCCTACGCGATATCCCTGTTTGGCGAATTCTCGAGCCGCCAAGCTACCCGCTGGACCGGCGCCGACAACCACCACATCGAAATTCATCATTCACAGACGATCCCTAGAAAGGACATTCCTGTCAATGAGAGTGAGAGCTAGGGCGAAACCCGTGCGACAGGATAGAGGTCGTGTAGAACAATAACCTCTACGGCCCCTTTGCTGATCCCTTTTCCGGCTTCGAAACTGAGTACGACCTCTGAGACCTGCGAAGCCGCATTCGTCACGTTGGTCGTCTCTTGGCTATAGTTCACGACAAAGGGCTTGCCCGTCTTTTTGTCGATCAGCAAGATGCTCATCAAATGGTCGGCGCTTGGCAGGTTTCCCGAAAGAATAGCTTTCACCTTCCCGGGTGTTCCATCTTTTGCTTCTTCTATGGATACACTCTCAACGGCAAGCCCTTCCGGTCGCTTGCCACCAGCTTGAACTTCCGCAATTTCGGCGGTTCCGTGAATGACGAGTTTATCGGTTTCAGGATGGCAAAGGCCCGCTAGATCCAAAAGCGATGCATAGTGTTCGATATTTCCGCAGGTCGTGTGGCCAAAGATGCTCACGCCACGAAGCCCTTTTCCCTTTTCGTCAATCGATGCGCCTATGCGCATACGCTCGATGGGCAGTTCTACCTGGCCAAATTCGATCTTGAAGCCGGCCGATTCGAAGAGTAAGGCATTGTCAGAAATGGCCACTTCCATCGGATAGGCGATGCGCTGATTCGAAGAAGCATCGACCAGCAGATTTCCGTCCTCCACTTTTCCAGCAACAACCCATACCAAGGCCGTGCCCTTTTCTTCGTCAACTTCCACCACGCCAGCCAAAAGATGCATGAAGTCAAATCCGATTTGGTTGTAAGACGGTAAGAGCGTCGGATTTGGCGCGGCCAATCGACTGATATCAAAAACCTGGGCCTTCGCCTCGGTCGGCTCTTTGACGACCGCAACTTTGGCAGCCTCGGTTCGAACCGTAAACGTATGCTCAAAGGAACCGGCCCGGATTCCGCCGGAATATTTATTTCCAATTCTCAAGCCCCCTTGCAGGTATTCGCCAGAGATCGAAATAGTATAGTTGGTATCGGCGGAGAGCATGGTGTTCGGCGCAACCACCAGAAAGGAACGATCTGCCGATACTTCAACCGCATAGTCCACTGCCGGTTCCACCTTCAGCACGAGTTTCGACTCGTCGATAAAGGAGCGCACCGTACTACCATTTTCACGGACCACCAGGCGAAAGCCCAGGGCATCGCCCATAGCGATTTCCGTTGGCACTGAAGGCTGTGCCGAACCACCGGAACTCAGCCAGTACAACGCGGCACTTTCCTCGCCCGGCGCAATTTCCGAATTCGAATCGCAGCGCGCATCCGTGGCATTCAAACAGTAATCGTAGGGGACGCTCCAAAGCTTGCCCTCTTCACCCGCGACAAGCACCGCGTCTTTTCCCAGGGCGGGACTCGCATTGAGATCATTGCGGTCCCCGCTCGACGTGTCGAAAGACCAGCGGCGCGTTCCATCGGAATTGATCGCGTATAGCCGACCATCGCCGCCACCGAAGTAGATCGTTCCGGCGCCGTCGACGGCGGGGGACGATCGTATCGGAGCCAACGTATCGTAGGTCCACAGAAGTCCCCCTTCTTCGTCGAGAGCGTAGAGCGTGCCATCCGCACTGGGGATATAGATCGTCCCGTCGGGTGCAGCGGCCGGGCTGGCGTAAACATGGTCGCCCGTCGCGAAAATCCAGGCGACTTCGCCCGTCGATTTATCAAACGCGTATACGTGTCCGTCGAAGGATCCGACGACCACCAACCCACCCTGCGTAACCACGGGGCTCGACACAACCGAACCGATAGTTACCTGAGCCCATTCCATATCACTGTCGTCTAGGTCGCCACTCTTATTCGCCGGGTCCAAAGCCCTTAGCTTCAGGTCATTGCAGCCAAAAAAAGCACGCCCATTTTCGTCGACAGCCGCCGCACTCCAGACTTGGTCGCCGGTCTGAGCGGACCACAACTCCTTGCCCGTCTTGCGGTCGATACCGTAGAGATGAAAATCATCGTTTCCGACGTAAAGAAGGCCGTCTTTACCGATCGCAACATTGCCCTCAAACCAAGAAATAAAGGCGCCTCCCTTGGGTTGAAACGTCCATTTCGTCTCACCGGTTTGACGGTTCAGAGCGTATAGATGGCCATCGCCACTCCCGACATAGAGCACGCCATCGTCATCGATTAGCGCAGCGGAATCGACGAGGTCGCCGAAAGCCCTCTGCCATTTGATGCTCCCATCGGACTTCACGGCATAGAACTGTGCATTCGCGCTGCCGATATAAACCACCCCGTCCTTGTCGATGACGGGCGAGCTGAATATCCCCTTCCCCGTATCGAGGCTCCACGGTTGCGAACCGCCATAGGTAGCTGAATGCGGGGAGTATCCTGTATTCGCACCATTTCGGCGAAACTTGGGCCAATGAGCGGCCGCCTGAAGAGGTACTTCGAACGAGTCGGCCGGGCTTTCTGGCACTACCGACTTTTCACATCCCAACAGCACCAGCCCCCCCGCCGCAAGGGTGACAAGAAAAGCGTTCAAATTCCGCATACTGCGTACGTTCGTCAAGCGTCGCGAGGTACGCGCGCACCTCTCCCGCTTGGATTTCCCCAACATCAATCTCATCATGTTTTCCCCCTGGCTAGCCCCCAGCAGACTGAGATGTCCTCCGGCGGTAGTCGGTAAAGCTCGCTCCGGCCTCGCCCCAGCGAGCCCCCTATTCGATTGAGCTGAAGTTCCCCCGGACGCGCCGCAAGGCATTGCGCGCCGCGCCGTTTCCCAATATACGAATCTCACCGAAATCATGGCCCAAATTTCACAAGTATTGCGATACCGCGAAATAGCACTGCAATTTTCCTCGCCGAATTCACTATATGTAAGCCATCACCCTAAATATTCTGCAAATAACACCGATTGGGATCGGGTAGGAGGGCGCATGCGTAAAGACAGTCGATCCACTGAAGACACGAACGGGGCAATCTCTCGACCAGGCGGAAATATGGCCCCCGGACATCGCGGCGGATACGAGCCTCCCAAAGGGCGACTTGCTGCAGCGGGGATACTCTCGGTGTGTTTTGGCATAGGCGGCGTGTTTTTCTATCATGCCGACCAAACCAGCATTGGCGGAAATGCCATCGGCGCCGGCAGCATCGCAAGTATCGTTCAAACGCCGGCGAAGAAAGAGGCCAAGGGGCCGGAGGTAACCCCAACAGCCACATTGGATGAAGTTCCGCAGATCGACATCGACTTCAACGTCGAATTCAATTCCCCGAAAAACGGCGTGGACCTCTTCGCGCCCCAGGAAGCAAATGTCGAGGTTAGCCTGGTTAGCTTTGAAGAGTTGGAGCTTGAAGTCCTGGCGTTCCGGCAGGTCGACTCTCTGGCGGCGAATCTTTCCAACTCAGGCATCGGAGGCACCACGGTCTTTGGCCATAATCGCACAAATGCCTACCCCCTGCGCACCCAGATCGGCTTGGCTTTGAAGAGCGCGGTGGGCCTGCACCCATTCGGTAGCTTCTCATCCATTTGTCTTGCCCGCCTAGTAGTTGGAATCAGCTGAATGAGAGTCTCCAGGCCAAAGGAATGGTAAAATGAACGGTCAGGAGGACTACATTGGGAAAAAGGACAGGGCTCAGCCCGGCACGAAAAATCG
>Ga0257122_1002158_pt1 | contig 12712 bp, 13 predicted proteins | sample SI106_120metaG_FD_190146 | JGI IMG/M metagenome (GOLD analysis project Ga0257122, IMG submission 190146) | Marine microbial communities from Saanich Inlet, British Columbia, Canada - SI106_120 | ecosystem: Environmental > Aquatic > Marine > Inlet | place: Canada: British Columbia | collected... | reverse complement strand
AGTCCCCACCGTTCACGGGTTTCAACGCCTAACTAACCGAACTAGAGCCTCCCTTACTACGACCGAGCTGGTAGCCATCAACACACCCAGCAATTGCCCTCCCCAGGAACAAGCAAGTCGTGTGAAGTATCTTCAGATACATGGCTGGCCCAGCAGACCGTCGACGAATCGGGAAGGTCTTAGCTGGCCTCATCAGGGAACACGGAGCACACATTGATGTCGACGCTCTCAGCGACGAGCTGGCCGAATGCCTGATCCCTGCCGACTACCTTGAGCGGCTCGGTCGAGCCATTGTTGACAACGTCCAAGAACCACCCCGTCCACCCTTAGAAACGGTCGAACCAACAGTGGATGAGATGCGGGACACTGCCCTGGAACACATCGCCAACGCCACTGGCGGAACTCCCCGCCTGTCTGGTCGAGGTAATGAGCAGACCTACCAGGTTGGCGACGGCCCGACGATTTACCTGCGGACGAGGGGTCGGGACCAGCGTCCGGGCAACCACAGGGTGTACTGGTTTGGGCTTCGACTCGCCTGCTGGGACGACCCGGACGCATGGTTTGTGCTCCAGTGCGATCTTGACTTCGCCATCGTGGTTCGTGTCGAAGACTGGCTCCCCTACAGAGACCAGATCGGAACAACCCAGGAAGACAACCAGCGTCAGCCTCATGTTCATCGGGAAGGCAACACGACCGAGCTACGAGAGGCCGGCGGACTGGTCCTCAACATAAGCCAATGGGTCGACAACTGGGGCGATCTCGGCCAGGCCCATCACTAGCGCCATTAGGTCGAGAAACTGTTGTGACATAACGTTGCCGCATGGCTCTAGATGGCAAGGCCTTAGCGGGTCTGACAGATCGGCAAGCGGTCCTCGATGCGATTGAGGAATGCGACCAGCTGGGCCGTGAAGTGTTCCTCGACAAATACGGGTACGGGCCAGCCAAAGAATACTTCCTGAGGTTCCAAGGCAACTACTACGACTCCAAGGCCATCTGCGGTGCCGCCCACGGCTACCAATACCCCGACCAGGGACCGCTAGGTAACGATGAGTTCTCTGGCGGGCGACCGGTGCAGACCAAGCTTGGTGAGCTGGGATTCGTTGTTAGCGATGCACCCCCGCAGACCATCGACGAGCTTTTGGACAGACTGCAACGGCTGCGCACCTACAAGCGTGACGGGATAACTGCACCCCACAAGCCCCTCTTGGTTCTGATGGCGTGCCGGAACGCTCTCCTAGGCCTAGACCGACACCTGCCAGTGGGCCAACTGATTGAGGATCTTGCTCCGTTGATAGAAGACTTTTCCACTGCCGATCCCGGTAGCGCCGAAGAACCGGTCTGGCGACTCCAGTCGGACGGGTTCTGGGAAGTCTTGCGAGACGAACGGCACCTGACCGACAAGCACCCCTTGGGTGAAGTGCCCCCGACTGCAATGTTCAAGGCATCCGGCACGACCGGCGGCTTCCCCCAGCTGGTCTTCGACCTGATCACGAACAAACCCCCGGTAGCCGGCCAGGTCCTAGACCATCTCATGGAATCCTTTAGCACCGAATTTCGAGCCGACGTAACGTCATGGTTCATGTCCGACGGAGTCGCCGACATCATCGAAGACGAGGAGTGGAAGCCTGACAGCAGCCGTGTTCGGTCCGAGGGGAACTTCTCACCAAGAGCCTGGTTGGTCCGACTCACAGGGGGGGCAGGAGAAGACGAGACCTTCTGCTTGGAGAACGGTGTTGCCTGTGTCGGCTGGGACCTACTCCCAGAACCCCCAACCCCAGTCACCAAGGAGTGGCTCAGGCAGGCACTCGACGAGACCTACTCCGACGAGCCACAAGCGAAAAGGGCGAACACGCTCGGCCAGCTCTGGCCCTTCATGGGCAGGATCGAGCCCGGGGACCTGATCGCCTCCATACTCCAAACGACCGAACCAAGCACAGTGGCTCTCGGGGTCTGCACCAAGCCGTTCTACTTCGATAAAGCGGAACCCGATAAGTACCGCCAGAAGAAGATCGGTGTCGACTGGCGAGTCACGAACCTTGACCGGTCGATCCTTGGCGACACCATCAACAAGTACCTGAACCAGCCGAGAACCATCGGCTACCTAGACGACGACACCGCCGAACGTCTATTCGCTGTGCTCGAACACGGCTCGCCACGCCTCTACTGGTGGGTCAACCAGAACGAGAGCTGGGAGGCTGAAGAGTCCCACAGCTGCATCTGTGCCCCCCGGGAGGCCAAGGGCGGTAGGAAGTTCCGACATCACCTCGATGTTGGCCGGGTTCAAACCGGGGATGTGATCCTCCACTACGCCGACAAAGAGCTCTGGGTCGTCAGCGAAGCCATGTCGGACGGTCACAAGGACATCCGCCCCTACCCATTAGGAGCAGACCGTTGGCAAGAGGAGGTCTATCTCGCCGACTGCTTCTACGACAGGCTCGTCAAGGCCATTCCATTCGATGACATTAACGGCCGGCCTCCCAGCACCGGGCCGTTCGACAAGAACACTAAACCCAACCAGGGCTACCTGTACCCGGTGCCACACAGCTTCATCACACAACTCCAACAAGACCACGCCGACTCACTCCGGGGCACCGCTCTTAACCCGGGAACCGTGTTGCTATTCCAGGCCAACCCCACACACCCACTGTCTCGGATTCCCCAGATACTCAAAGAGAGTTACCATGACGACCCGTTCACCATCGAAGACTGGTGGGAAGCAGTAACCGGCCGATCGGGCATGGCCGCCGGTGACCGGGTCCTATTCTGGTTGGCCGGTAAAGAGGCAGGTATCTACGCCAGCGGGATGCTCACAGGGGCACCCTTCGAAGCCAATGTTGACCCTGACGAGTCGATCACCGACTCGCTGTGGCGAGTCAACGTGCGGATCGACCACAACTTCTACGGCAACCCCTTCTTCCGCAATGATCTGAAACAACACCCGGTCCTCAAAGACCTAGGTCCGATCAAGTTCCCCAACGCAACCAACTACAAGGTCAGCCCGGAACAGTGGGCCAGCTACCGCAAACTGTGGTTTGCGATCAAAGAAAAGGTTCCGACCCCCATGAAAGATCTCGACCAACTGGCAGCCGACCTCTACCTCGAACCAACGACCGCACTCCAAGAAATCGTCGACCTGCTCAAAGACCGGAAGCAGGCGATCTTCTACGGCCCTCCCGGTACCGGGAAGACACGAGTGGCACTCGACTTGGCCGAAGCGTTCGCCGGGACCGAAGACCGGGTCGAACTTGTCCAGTTCCATCCCTCGTACGCCTACGAGGACTTCGTCGAAGGATGGCGACCCACCGAAGACGGCAACTTCAAACTCAAGCCTGGACCTTTGAGGCGCTTGGCCAAACGAGCCGAAGAGGAAGAGAGCCACAACTTCGTGCTCGTCATCGATGAAATCAACCGGGCGAACCTGTCCAAGGTCCTGGGCGAACTGTTCTTCCTCTTCGAATACCGGGACCATCAGGTCACCCTCCAGTACTCCGAAGAGAGGTTCTCCTTGCCGAAGAACCTCTACATCCTCGGGACGATGAACACCGCTGACCGGTCGATCGCACTCGTCGACGCCGCCCTACGGCGCCGGTTCCATTTCCACCAGTTCTTCCCCGACCGGCCACCCGTAGAGGGAACCCTCAACCGGTACCTAAACAAGCACAATCCGTCATTGCGCTGGCTGACCGACGTTGTCGACCGGGCCAACGAGAAACTCGCAGACCCCAACATCGCCATCGGTCACAGCCACTTCTTCCGCCCCGACCTCTCCGAAGAACTGATCGGCAAGATCTGGAAACACAGCATCCTGCCCTACGTCGAGGACCAGTTCTTCGATGACCCCGACCGGGTCGCACAGTTCACCATCGACGCTTTGCGCAGCGACGACACAACCAACCCCGAAGAAGATGATGCAGACGATCCGACTAACTGAACACGAGGACAGCGAGCCAGTCCCCATCACTCTCGAAGACTGGGACGACATCAGCGGCTACCTCAACGAAGCCACGATCACACCCGCACCGGCAGGCCAACCCGGCTACATCATCAACCCCAAGAACCACGTCGGGTTGATCCGAACCGGCGACATCACGATCCAAATCGCACCGAAGCTCGACATCAGTCGGGTCCTGTTCCTCGTCTTCTACGGGCTCGACCCCGACTACTGGAAAGAGCACACCGTCGAGCTGGAAGACGCCCCGACGCTCCACGAAGCGATCGCTCGACCCTTCGCAGACTTCGCCGAACAGGCCACCCGGCGTGGGCCGCTCCACGGGTACCTGACCATCGATGACAGCCTGCCCGGGGTCCGGGGTCGGATCCGGTTCGCTGACCAACTCCGTCGCCATCAGCGGGTCACCACCCCCATCGAGGTCACCTACGACGAGTTCACGCCCGACATCGACGAGAACCGTCTCCTCCTAGCAGCCTCACAGCGGCTCCTCCGGCTCCAAGCGCTCAGCGAACCGACCACCAAGAAGCTCCGGCGGGTCATCGGGCGACTCACAGACGTCACGTCAGTCCGATACGACCGGCGCAACGTGCCGGAACCCCAGCTCAACCGCCTGAACCGCCACTATGCCCAACCCCTCACTCTCGCCAGACTCATCCTCGGAGACGAAACAATCGAACTATCCGACGAAACCCCGACCGTCACCTCCAGGGGCCTGCTATTCAACATGGCCAAGGTGTTCGAAACGTTCGTGCACGCTGCCCTCCGAAAGGCCCTAAAACTTTCCACCCACGAGTTCCCCAAGAACGTCAGACGACATCGACTCAACCTCGACAACGCAGGAAAGGTCAAGCTCGAACCCGACCTGTCCTGGTGGGACCAGGAACGTTGCGTGATGGTCGGCGACGTGAAATACAAACGGACGGTCGATACCGGACGAAAAGCCAAGGACAGTGACCTGTACCAGCTGCTGGCCTACACGACCGCCACACAAGTTGACACCGGGTTCTTGGTCTACGCCGCAGGCGAATCCGAACCCGTTACCCACACGGTGCGGTTCGCTGGCACCGACCTCGTTGTCGAAACACTCACATTGAACAACGAACCGGAAGCGATCCTCGCCGAGATCGGGGCCCTCGCCGAACGGATCTCTGATGCCCGTTACCGGGACGGACCCGCCCTCAGTGCCGCCTAATCAGAATCTGTGAGGTGTTTCGCAAATGACTCGGCGGCCGCCTTGTCGTCAGGGTCTGAGTGGCGTGAGAGCACCAATCGGCCTTTGATTTGCCACGAGTGCCCGCACTCTGAGCACCCGTAGAACGGGTCCGTGGCGATCACTTCGGTTTTGGTCTGCTCCCATTTGAACGTGAATGACGGACCGGTCTCAACCGACCCGCACGAAGGGCATGGCTTTCTCATCTGGTTTCCTTTCGTCGATCACGGCGGGGCCACCGCACCCAGGGTTGGGCCAGTTGGCGGGCCTTCACAGAGCCGTGTCTCTTAGGCCTCTCTTGACGACGCCTCAACCGGGGCCAGCGAGATTGCTGGCCCCGGTTGAGGCGTGGTTCACCGATTCTTGCGGCGCCTCATCTCCAGTTCGGCTTCCTTGAGTCCGCCGAAGAAGTCGGCCTTGTCAGCGACCCGCTGCTGGCTTGACTTGCCACGGAACTCGCTCGTAGCCCGGTTCATTGACTGGTAGGCCATGGCGATGTTGGCACTGTCAGAGGTGTAGTTCTGAACGTTCCCGTCGTCGAGACCGATCTTGTCACCCTCGGCATACGAGTCCTGGTTGGCGCCCATGAACACGAACGCCCAGCCGTCGTCCTGGCGTTTCTTGACCAGTTCGAACACCTTGGGCCGGTCGTAGCGGTGGCTGTCGTTCTCCAACCCGTCAGTGAACACGACCACCAGCTGGTCCTCGGCCGACTTTTCGGCCTTGGCCCGCTTAGCGATCCGTTTGTCGGCACGCTTGATCAATTCGCCCATGGCGTCATACAACGGGGTTAGGCCCCGGGGCTGGTACACGGAGTCGTTCAACTCGGGGACATCATCGGGTTTCTTCCCGTCAGCGATCACTTCGAAAGGGTCTTCGCTGTCGAACTGAACGACTGTCATCCGGCATTCGCCGGCCTGAGTGGCCTGGTCGGCGAGGAAATAGTTGAAACCCCCGATGACATCCTCAGCAACCGAACCCATCGATCCTGAACGGTCCAGCAGGAACCAGATCTTTGCCCGGTCCTCAATTTTCTTTTCCACGTGCATCTCCTCTCATAAAGGGCACCCAGCACATACGGGTACCCGTGTATCGGCTTCGCTGATGTACATACGGACCTGACCTTCGGGCTGGTTGGTAGCAGCGGCTATCCGTCGGGGAGCCCCGTGGCCTGGTCCTATCTCTCAACAACCCCAACAATACGAAGGGGGTGTGACAGTCCTTATTTCCCGAGGTCCTGGACCTAGCGGGGTCAAATATTCGGTCAATCGATGACCACCGGTGGGCAGTTCCGGGGCCCGCATTGGCCCCACGTGGAGGCAGCGGTACCTCAGTTCACCTCGTGCACGTCCCAATGGCTGTCAACCCATAATCCGGTTACTTCCACGTTCTCGTACTGCTGCCGGAGTAGCTGAACTGCGTTCAGGGTGTGGACGCCTTGTTCGTCCCGGGATGCCGGGTTGCCAGCACAACTGTGGTGGCCGACGACAGCAATCCCCACGGAGCCATGGTGTTCGACTGAGATGTTCACTCGGCTAAGGATCGATTGAGTCGAGTTATCGTTTCTTGCTTCAGAGAGGATCAGGTTGGGCCCGGCTTCGGTAACCGAGTCCACAAAGTCGACGTTGAACCGTTTCTACAGATATTGGATGACTGGTAGTTGGACTCGTCCGTCCATGCAGTTGATGGCTGTGCAAAATCTCATTGTCTCTTCGAGTTGGTGGGGTGTCGGCAGGTTTGTTGGTTCTAAGCGTGTAATAGGCCTAAGGCATGCCCTCTGTTCACATTCCCAGTTTGTCACTCCTTTCCTAGGGGGGTGGGTGACACCGGAGCCACCAGGTGTTCTTCGTCGGACCACAATGGCAAGTGTTTCCCTCATAGCGACTTCATAGGAAAGACCACCTACTAGAACGTGGAAGGAACCGGGCCGTGTCGAAATCTGTTACAACGGGCACCGTGAGCAACACCTACGAGAATCCTTATCCGTCTCCAGACCTGGAGGCAAGATTCCCCTTCGTTTCGTATCAGTTCCAACGGCGGCCCAAAGCCGAGATGTTGGAGCGAGCCCAGGCCTTTCACGCTCAAGCCGAAAAACGCCGCAGCATCCGCATGTTCAGCTCTGACCCGGTGCCCCGGGAACTGATTGAGTTGGCCGTGCGGTCAGCATCGACCGCTCCGTCAGGTGCCCACAAGCAGCCGTGGACCTTCGCTGCAACCCAAGATCCCGAAGTGAAATCGATTCTGCGGGTTGCCGCTGAAGAGGAAGAGCAAGCCAACTACCTCCTAGATCGCATGAACACCGAGTGGATCGAGGCAGTAGCGCCAATGGGTACGGACCACCACAAGGAGTACCTAGAAGTCGCTCCCTGGGTGGTAGTGCTCTTCGAACACCGTTACGAACGCCGACAGGACGGCTCAACCAGGAAGAACTACTACGTGAAGGAAAGTGTCGGCATGGCTGCTGGACTGTTTGTTGCCGCTCTCCAGAACATGGGCCTGGTCACTTTGACCCATACTCCGTCACCGATGGCATTCCTTCGGCCACTCCTCGGGCGCCCCGAGAACGAGCGCCCCTTTGCCATGTTTCCCATTGGCTACCCACTGGAAGGCGTCAAGGTGCCCGACCTGAGGCGGAAATCACTCGACGAGATATACGTGGAGGTGGGCCAGGAAGAATGACCGCCTCAACAGCTTCCGTGCCGAGGTGGTTTCAGTCGACGTAGATGAGAACCAGCTCAACTACCTCAAAGAGTTCCGCCGGATCATCGACAAGTCCGGGTACCCGTTTGTTGACCGACGGTCAGGGCCTATGGGCCTCTCGTCTCTCGTTGACCCAGACCCGCCCCTGGTTCAATCGGACGTGTGGACAGTGTCGCCTAACTAAGTTTCTCACATGGCAACGATCAAGTTCTGGGTGATTGATGCCGGTGCCCTCCACGAGACGGATGGTGTTGTCCGGGCCGGGGTGTCAGTCTGGGCTGTCTGAGTTGGCCTCTAGTTGGTCGTAGAAGTCTCGGCGGAGCTCTAAGAGATCTTTGTTCTCTCGGGCTGGTACCCGCCATGCGTCCCACCCGGGTACAGCACTTAGCCCCGATGCTCTCTGGGCGGCTAGGGACGGTGAGTCGTAAACGTGCCCGTCGGGCAGTTCGATGTGGCCATTGTCAGTGAGGGTCGCATGAAAGGTTTCATCGCTGACTTGTCTATACCACACGAGTTCGTCACCGATTTCGAGGAGTTCTGCTTCGATGAGGTCGTTGAGGTGGAGGCGGCGTCCCTTGTGCTTGTAGATCGTTGGCCCTGTCGTGGGTGTGGCTCCGGACGGTTCGGGGTTTGGCAGGTCGTCGTCGTAGCTGCTGTCAATGTGTAGGAATCGTGCACCGCTTTCGTCCTCGTACACAGAGACACCGACTACTTCGATCGGGACATGGTTCGCTTCGAGAAATCCGATAGCTGAACGGGTCCTGTCGTCGAACTCTGCGGCAACCAAGTACAAGAGTGGTTCTTGTGAGATCACGATCGGAGCCGTGGTCCCGGTGAACTCTTGCCAACTACCAAAGAACCGTTCGGGCCCGTCCGGGTATAGGGATGCGATCTCGTCGAGGTTCGTGGACCTGCCCCACCCGGCGTATTCGAGGCTTTGAGCGAGTTGGTTGCGTTCCATTGAGCGTTTCACTTCGAAGATCACGACACGCCCCGATGCATCAAGAGCGACAATGTCGGGGATCAGCGTTGTTGTCCCAGTTCGGACCCTGGGCTGGCGGCACACGGGGAACAGGTCCGTGCCCGTGAACGCTTCGAGATTGTCCCAGAGCTGTTGTTCAATCTCTACTTCGTAGAGGTCAGGTCCCGGGGAGACACGGGTAAGGGAAATGAGTCGGAGTCCATCAGTTCGAAAGATCGGCATCACGCCCTCCCGTCAAAAACACCGATGCGGGTAACCACCCGGTCAGTCTCCCACATGCCATCGAAAGCCGCCCATGGGCGCAACACCGGCCACGAAGGAAGGCTCTCGACTCCCTAGTTAGGGCCGAGACCAACACCGCCACGGTGGTCAATGATTGGCACCATCATTGACTCCCGTAGACCACATAAACCCACTGTCGGACCCCTGCAATCCCTTTGATCACTGGCCAAACCGGCCGCCCCACGCCGATCACACCCAGAGACCGTAGATCGGCAATCGGCGGCCCGCCCGGGAACCACCAACACCCCAGCTACCAGGCAATACACCGGTCCACGGCCCACCTCACGCCCGGTAGTCGAAGATCTGGTCGGTCACTGACCTCTGACCGACTGAGTCGGGTGCAGCGGCAGGGCGTCTGTCGCTTGTTCTCGCTTCTACCGGGCCCATTCTGAGGGATCCTCCTCGCTGGTCACTTTGAGTGGGCACTATGGCCACACACCGTGACCCGACACTAGACCGACACAGCGCCGGGGCAGTCGGAGCGGCCAGGAGTACACACTTCTTGGGCGGGTAGTTGAGGAGCCCCATACGGGGGCTCACTGGCACAAGGAGTTTCTTGTGGACATCAACTACCTAATCACTGCCTATGAGGCCGCTGAGCGGCTCGGCTGCACCGAAAAGATGGTTCGGAAGATGGCCGGAGATGGCCGATTCCCGTCAGTCAAGGTCGGGAGCCTTCTCAGGTTCCGTCCAGAGGACGTCGAAAAGTTTGTCGAGACGAACCTCCGGTCAGAGATCCGATGAACGCCGAAGCAACACGTGACGAGCTGTTTCGCCTGGCCGTCTGCATCACAGATCGTGCCTCTAAACCGATATTCCTAGGCGAAGACAACAAGAATGCCGGTAGGGCACGGTCCCTACAGTCGGCATGGGACTCTGACAGGGCGTTTTGCTGCATGCTTCGCAGCGAGGTCGTCCCAATAGATGTTGACCAATCCCAGCTTCATTTGGTGGACCGCTACCGAGATGAGATAAGGGCCTCTGGTCAGCCGTTCATCGAAACTGCTTCGAGCGGTCTCGACCGACCCAACAGGCACTTCTTCGTCTGGATACCTGACGACGAACCCCGGGAATGCTTGGTTGAAAGGCTTCGTGGCATTGGCGGCGGGGAACCGGTCCGAGTTGGCCAGCAGATTCGCCCACCTGGGGTACGCCACCGACATCACGACTCCTATTCCGTTCCGGTTGATTGTCGACAAGTAACAGCGGTGATTCTTTCAGTCACTGAAAGCGACTCGCCCTCTCAGGGCCAGAGCACGGGTCAGTTGATGGAGCGGCTATCGCCGCTCACGAGACGAGTCATTGACAATGGCCCACCAGCCGACCGGAGCACTTGGGACATGTCGGTGACACACCGACTCCTAAGCGACGGCCTCTCGGCCGACGAGATCGTTCACTTCGGTCTCAATGGCTCAACCAGGTTCTCCGAAAAGGCCAGAGAAAGAGAGCAGCGCCACCTGGGTATCGGCGCCTCTTACCTGCGGCTTGGAATCAACAAGGCAGAATCCTTCCCTAAGAACGGTTCGTTGGGGATCCGAAGCCGTGAAGACGCCATCAGGTTGCTTGATGCGACGGCTGACGCCGTCGCAAACACCGACCACCGTGTCTTCGGTGGACTCATGGCTCGCCGGGTCCTCGAAGGCTGCATCCAGCTCTTCGCAGAGCAGTCCACGTTCGAACGGCCGTTGTCCGTTCGAACCGTCGCCGAGACCGCTCAGGTCCACATGTCGACTGCGTGGAAGTGGCTACGCCACTTGCTAGCCAACAGATGGATTACCGAGGTCCAGGGTGGAAGGCATGGCCTAGCCACTGTCTACCGACTTGAAATCCCAAGATTCCGAACACTCCTAGGTTCACAGGGGGGGTGTGAGTCTAAGAGTGTTCGGTTCTGTGGGATATCGAAGAACGCTCTCTTCCGACACCGCTATGGCGGGGAGTCCGGTTGGAGAGCAGCTAGTGCACTTAGTGCACTCGGAGGCGAAGCATCCACAGGGTCGATTGCTTCATGTTCTTACCTCTTGCCCAAACACCTCGGGTCGGTGTTGAACCGGCTGCAGGTCCTAGGCGTGGTCGAAAAGGTGCGCCACGGAACGTGGCGCCTCACGGGAGAAGACCTCGATTTCCTTGCCGAACACTGGGGAGCCGACCTGGTCGAAAAGCAACAGGCGATGCGCCACGAGTTGGACCGAGCCACATACGGTCAGTACCGGCTCTCCCGGCTAGCGCAACTGGCACCACCCGATTCTCTACTCCACCTTCAGGCCCTAGATTCCGTGAACGCCTGTGACTGGCTCACAGGAGAGACCGTGTCTATCGGTGACCTATGGGCCGACCCCACCCTGATTCTAAAGAGGGTCGAACAGTGACTCGCCGCAAAACCGGCCCGTTCAACTCCGACGGCCATTCGATGCGCATTACTCACACCAGGCGTCGCAGACGCCGCCGTGGACGAAAGCCGCCCAACAAGAACTCGAAGGTAGTCACAACACGTCTTGACCCAAAGACTGCGGTCAAGTGCGTGGACTGCCCAACGATGATCTTTCCCACGATGCGGTGCAACAAGTCGACCGGTACGGCATTCAATATCTGCCGATGCGGACCGTGCTGGCAAACACATATGGGGATCCGGCGTCACCACTACACAGCGCCCCCAAACGAGCACCAAACAAGCTGACAGTGAGCCGGTTTCGTTAAACAACTCGATCCGAGTCGACAAGCTTGCAGATGGTCTTGGTCTCGATTCCGTCGACATCCAAAAGGGACAGGCTGATTGTTCCGTGTGGCCGGGTCCTGATGATCGCCATGGCAGTCGCCCGGTTGAGGCCGAGGCTCATGAGTTCCTGACCGGACGCAGTGTCGAGGTAGACGATGTCGGAGCGTGGGATGTATTCGTCGCATGCGTCCCTGGCTTCGTCCCAATCTTTTCGATCCTCTAAGTGGTTGAGGTGGCTCACGTCACAGATCTCGCAGGTCGGACCGTCATAGAACCCGGGGCATTCGAGGTCGAGAGTTTCGTGGAAGAACTCGTCATCCCACCCCAGACGAGACACTCGACGACAGCCCGGTCCATCTCGGGGAGGTCCTCGACGGCGTCGACGATGCGGTCCCGGTCAGGGCCCGGGAGGGCGACGCCTGCAGCGGCCCGGCGGGCCAGGTGCGCTGGGTCTACAGGTATTTCACGAGCCACTGAGCAGCGCCCGAACGGTGGCCTCGAACTCGTCGAGGGTGCCGTTGTTCTCAATGACGTGGTCCCAATCGGACCAGTCATCGAGGGCGCATTCAGTGGGGTGATTCATCTTCGGGACATCAGGTCGGTCGATCCGAACGAGGAGGCCGCCGAGGCTTCGGATGGCTTCGGCTTCGTTGGGGAAACGCAGGTCGGTGAAGGCACAGTTGAGGCCACTGCCGAGGTAGTACTCGACGTTGGACATGGCGGCGTTCAAGAAGACGTCGGCCCCCAGCTCGACCCGGCAAGCCTGTCCGAGGTCCTGGAGCAGGGTCCTGACCTCCGGGTACTGGACCTTGGCCTCTTCCCAGTTGAGCCTCTCGAACACCTTGTTGAGGTGTTCGCCGGCCCCTCGGATGA
>Ga0257122_1002156_pt1 | contig 12718 bp, 6 predicted proteins | sample SI106_120metaG_FD_190146 | JGI IMG/M metagenome (GOLD analysis project Ga0257122, IMG submission 190146) | Marine microbial communities from Saanich Inlet, British Columbia, Canada - SI106_120 | ecosystem: Environmental > Aquatic > Marine > Inlet | place: Canada: British Columbia | collected... | reverse complement strand
GAAGAACAATGTCTTAGTGGAGTATGTGGAATATGAAACCCTTCTATGATGATGACGAGATGACGACAGCAGAATACAAGAAGTCATTAGCTCATTGGAAGAAGGTAGCAAGAAATGAATTCACCAGAAATCAGATTGTTATGACAGCGGCAGACAACATGGATCTATGCTCTCCAGTATGGAACGCTATGCAGTTTGAGCTACTATATAGAGATCAGTTAGATGCCAAGAGAATGATGAGTAGAGAGCTGAAGGCGGCTGTAAAAGGGGACTCCCCATATGGCCTATCTACCTTTGTCAAACCTAAAAAACGCATTCGTAAGTCATTGAAATCAAAGAGTAAATAACAGTGGAAAATTGCTCTATGGTAGGGGGGTAGCGTAGAGCAATTTCCTCACAACAATAATGGTAATTAAATATGAATGAACAAAGTAAAGCGGCCAAGCGGAGATTTAATGATGGCTCTTTTCATACTAGATACTTGATAGGTAATGGTATAGATATAGGCGGAGCGATTGATCCACTAGGCCAGTACGTAAGAGTTTTTCCTTTAATGATGTCCGCTAAAACTTGGGATATAGACAAGGGAGATGGCGATGCCCAGTTCATGGATGGAATAGAAGATGATACCTATGATTTTCTATCCTCTAGCCACTGCCTTGAGCATATCAACAGCCCTCAAGAAGCGTTGTATAACTGGATCAGGATTGTAAAACCTGGGGGATTTCTCATCATTACAGTTCCAGATGAAGACATATATGAAGGTGGTGTTTTCCCTAGCCGTTGGAGCCTGGAACATAAACATACATTTACAATCCACAAAGAGAATAGCTGGTCTCCGGTTTCAATAAATGTACTGGATTTACTGATTAAGTTCTCATCTAATATTAACATAGAGAGGGTCACATTAGTAAATGATTTCTATAGGAATCCAGAAGTATTCAAACACTTCCAAGGAGAGTTCGATCAAACTTTAACCCCTAATACAGAGAGTTCAATTGAGATTGTTGTACAGAAAAAGGAGATAAAAAATGAAGGGTAACAAGAATCTATTAGTAATACCTGACTGTCATGCTGCACCTGAATATGACAATGACAGGTTCATCGCTCTAGGTAATTACATAGTAGCTAAACAGCCTAGTATAATCGTATGCTTGGGAGACTTCGGCGATATGCCAAGCCTCTCTTCATATGATAAAGGTACTAAGGGATTTGAGGGAAGGAGATACAGTAAGGATGTTGACTCAGTGTTGGATGCACAAGAGAAACTCTTTGCTCCTATAAAGAAACTTAATGAATCAAAAAGAAAAAGGAAGGAGAAACAATACAAACCTAAACTTCACATGTGTCTTGGTAATCATGAAGATAGAATAGATAGGGCAGTTAACTCAGCACCTGAATTAGATGGCGCTATCTCAATGAAGGATCTACAGTATGAAAAGAATGGATGGAAGATCACACCATTTAAAGGAAACTTATCTATAGGTGGTATTAACTTCTCACATTACTTTACATCAGGGGTGGCGGGGAGGCCAATAAGTTCTTCACATATTGGTCATCAATTAGTTTCTAAACTGCACTGCTCAGCGGTGCAAGGACATTCACATTTGTATAATCATGCAGAGCAGACACGTCCAGATGGTCAGAAGATCTTTGGACTAAGCGCGGGATGCTTTTCTCATCCGAGTTACTCAGAGAACTGGTGTAGAGATACTGAGTATAACTGGTGGAGAGGCATTGTAAATTTAAACGGACTAGACGGGGAGGGTTACTACGATGACATGCATGCTGTAACACAGCGCAAACTACTGAGGGATTACTCATGAAGCCATGTCCATTCTGTGGATCGAAAGCACTCGTGGCTGAATTTATATTAGGTTGTGCAGAATGCTTGGTCACATTCTCTTTCAAACCTAATGACGAAGATGAGTATAAAATTGCCTTAGATAAATGGAACACTAGGAAAGATGGCTGATCTATTTAGAATAGTAATGTTCTACATAGCATACATCTTACTTGGCGGATTTGTCTTACTCCTTTTTGGCTAATGCTAAAGCCCCCCTTTAATTAGGGGGGTTATTTTTTTAACACAACCAACTGGTATAACAGTTAACCCGAACCACTCCCCTTCCTCATCCTTACAAACTGCTACTCTAACCTCTTCACTATCATGGTTAATTAAATAACCATACGACCAGAAGACTGCTAGCTTTGTATCCTCAGACTTTTCCCACCCCGCAGTAGACACTATATCCAACCACTCTACCTCTACATAGTCCATTACATTGGAACCTTAGATGCTCGTTCAGCCCAGTTAGATAACTCAAGATGATGTTGAGTTATGAATATTCTGTAATCTTCAAGCAACTCTTTCCTCCTTTCTGGGGTATGATTTGGGTCAGAGATAATTTTCTCTGCTCTTTTAATCATATCCTGTAGATCTTTCTGTTTCCAGTATGCTTTATTACGCATCTCATACTCACCAATCTTCATAAGATTGATACCAAACCAGGGTAGGATAGCGTCCAAGCCATCGTACTTCTCTAACCCATCCTTACCAATCCCACCTTCTACCCATCCAGCCCAACCCATAGTCTTCCACAGAGGGCCACCCCCTGCTGCTATATCACCTGCTTTATTTCTTGGCATCATCATTGGAGGTGTCATGTAACTAGCCATGAACATCATTATATCCTGCGCCTGTTGCATGGGAGGATCAGATTCATTCCAAATTTCCTGCTTAGTCCAAGGATCATGGTTAAACTTAAGACCGATAAGCCCTTCATATGGACCACCAAGCACACCTATATCTCTTACAGCTTCTCCTATCTCACCCTTAGAAAGATTTTTCATAAGGGAATAATGTGCACCCCAAGGTAGGAAGTAACTCATATCAAAGGCAACCCACTTACCATTGTCATCCTGATAGGGTAAGAAGAATACATTATGATTGTCTTCAGCATAAGAGGCTACAAAAGCTTTCAACCCATCAACACCTTCCTCATCTAGATCGTCATCATCAAACTGAGCAAGCAATGCCTGAGACATTATGAATGGTAAGGCCAGGTATTTCCCTGTAGAAATAGGATGCTTTTTAATATTCCTTCCCATCTGTGCTAGTGCTTTAGCATTAAAGGTTATAAATGGTGAGCCTAAAGGCATAGACCTTAACGTTCTAAGAAGCGGAGATACATTACCATAGTCAAGCATGGCTTCATTAGCTTCCATTGCTGCATCGCTATCACTGTATCCTTCATTCTCTATAAGGTCAATCATCTTGGCAACCTTAAACATTACCTCTGTCTTCTGGTATGCTCTACCAAATATATCCCATGTGTCCATAAGGATTTGCGTCTTTGCCCAGGTCCCCTCCCAACCACCGACATCTTTCTTAATCATAGCAAGCTCTCTATCAATCTTGCCTAGCTCTTCAGAAGAAAATGTCGTTGTCTCTATACCATACTTTCTAGCTAGCTCTGAATACTTTCCGTTATTTAGTATGTCATTCATTGCCTTGCCAATAACAGAAGGTATCCTCCATATAGGAGTTCCAGAAGTATTCAAAAGAACAAAGTTTGATATAGCATTCCTTGACTGAGCAGGAATCTGCATTGGAACATGAGTATACTTGAATGTCTTTTGTACTTTTGAAGAGTACCTTAGTATATTATTAAGAACTTGATTGTCTGTAGTAAGGACACCTTCACTAGTCAGGTCATTCCATATATCCTTGTGAACCATCAGCCCTCTCATGCTACCGAACTGTACAGTATTAGGAACCTTCCTGTATGTCGCTCCTTCTGGTACTTTAAATTCAGGATGGCTATCTACAGCCTTATCAATCTTGTCAGCAAAAGCTTCCATCTTATTGGCATCACTAACTTGGTCATGCTTTCTTAGGATGGTTGCCCTTTTCCTCATTCCGTCTGACATATCCTGGAAATAATGTACTGTACCAGACAAGCCTTCAACCTGAATCACCTGGTTGGGGATAACCCAACCATGATTACCTGGATCGCTAGCTATAAAGTTAAGGTAATTAATGGTGGCTAAATCTCCACCCGCCATAGCGATGTACCTACTAGATAGAAAGGCAGGATCTTTTATCCTACCAGAAAGAAGGTCTTCCATTAAAGACTCTTCCTTGTTTCTTTTCTTAGTGTACCCCATTGACCCGGCTAAGAATGCCATACCCATCCTATCTTTATTACTCTGAAGATACTTAAGGTAGGTTCTTGGAAGGTACTGGCCCCTCAATGTTTCAAACTGCTCCTTATCTAGAGCCCCCGCCTTTACAAGATCTTCCCCAAGTTTTTCTATATCACTCTTAGCTTTAATGACAGCATCTTTTATAGACATCTGCTTGACACCCGACCCTTTAGCTTGAGTTCCAAAAGCTACTGTAGGTTGGGGTGCATACTTAACCTTCCTGGTTGGAAGATTATCTGGAGATGCATTAGGAGTTTCCATATACTTAGTTATGGCATCCTTTTCCTTCTTGTTTTTAGCACCCTGCATAACATCATGCAAGATTCTAGCTGAGTTAGATGTTCTAGTCTTCTCACCCTTCATCAGCATCCTAGCTGACTCAAGAGTTTTGTATCCTTCAACGGCCATCAAAGGTTCTATCTGTCTTTGAATTCCTTTTAGCGTTTTGTTTAGCAAGCCCCTTCCTTTATTTGCTAAACGGGTATTGTCTACCACCTCTTTAATTATTCTCTTGCCTCTGCTTTCGTATATACTGGGCTGGTCACCCTTGTAGGCCATAGACTTAGAGGATTTAAACATCCCATCTTTAAGTAGGATGTAACTAGTAGAACCCTTGTCTTCAATTCTATTGGTATACTCTATAGAGTCATAGCCTAATTTTACCAACGCGCCTCTCATTTCAGCAGAGAATTTAGCAGATGCAGCTGCTGATTTTTCATCAGAGAACTTATCCTTGTTAGGAGTGTCGCGATACTTTTTTAAATGCTCGTTTATAATTGGCAATAAAGCATCCGATACATCTTCATCTAGCCCTAGAGAATTAATATTATATACGCCTGTACTCCAAGAGTCAGGCCTGTTCCAAGTTCCTAAATCTCCGTCTATAACTAAAGGATTCTTTATATTAATGTATCCTTCATAGGTGATAGATGACTCTTCAACGTCAAGCGCATTCTTTAAAGAAATCCTAGTATCACTAGCGGCATTCAACGACCCAACATGGAAACCTAATTCACCTTTTTCTAATATTGGAGCAGTCCATTCAAAAGGACTGGTATGATAAATCTTATCTTTAACTAAAGAATCTTTCAGGAATTCTTTTCTAGTTTTACTAGCAAGCCTTGTTAATACATTTGAATCATACTTCTTTAGTGACGCGCTAGGAACCCTACCTACTGCATACTCAACGATATTAATAATATCATTAACGTCTACTTCAGCACTAGCTGATGGATCAAACGGTCTCAATATCTTTTTAAAGAAAGTATTAAATGCTCTAGTTATTCTATTCCATAACGTTGGGTTAATCTCGGCAGACTTGTGCTGAATTAGGTGAGCAAGAACCTCTTCCCAGAAAGCGCTGTTAGTTTCATTTCGCGTGTATCCCTCTAAGCCCTTCTTGATAGCGGGTGGGCCTAACTTTTTAAAGCCAAACCTGTTAGTGTAATTCTTTATTACAGCATCAACAGCTTCTTCTACAGCTGCATCCCCATCCTGACTTAACTTGTATACCTGATCTAGTATCTGATCAAACTCCCTGCCACTAAAGATTCTCTTACCATAGTGAACACCAAGCTCATGCATTATTAGACCACGCACATCATTGGTATTGTTAGCGATGTTGTCTGATATAAATATTATACTTCCATCACTCTCATCAACAAATGCATTTGTCTCGCTATCTATTTTCCCTTTGTATCTACTGGATAGTTTAACTGCCTGATCGAATGTTAAGATCTGAATAAACCCTGTGTCAATCATTCTTCCAGTAGCTTTCTTTCCCCATATGTTGTGCATGGAGAGCAGCAATGCATTGGATGCCTGACCTGGAGTATCAAATCCTTTGGTTGGATTTCTCATACGAGACTGTTTGATGTCTGAGTCAGAATCATCAAACATGTATTGTGATTCTTCCAATACATCTGTTATTGTATCTCCCTTGGAATCTACCCAAGCCAATATCTTTTCTATATAATTTTCTCTGCTATCGTTGGGATCAAAATCGAATGATCCTTCCTCTTGAGAGGAGATAGTTTTGGCAAGCTTTCTTATATCAGGTAGAGATAACCCTCCGCTCTTAGGCGTATGAGCTAAGGAGTCTGTTATATAAAAGCGCTCCTCGCCAAGTAAAGTTTCATAATTATCATTGATATCATCTGTGATTTCTTGACGCTTCTCAACTGCCTCCTCCATAGACTTGCGGAGATTAACTTCATCTTCAGAGATGTCTTCTTCTGTCTCTTTATTGTATTCGTTACGATACCCCTCAAATAATATATTTCCTTCATCGTCTAATACATCTAACGATTCATCACGAATTTCAGTTACTCCGGCTTCATCAAGAGCGGCATACCACGCCTGCTTAGCTTGATCATTTAAGGAGATGTCTTCTTTATCTTTAAGCTTCGCTTCTGCCTCTACCCTTGTATATCCAAGTGGTAGGGGAGGAATTCCTGGGGGCTGATTATCAATTGGATCACCCTTGGAATCAACCTCATACCATGCCCCGTCAATGCGGGATATATATGTGTCCTCGAATGGGTAAACTCTATTCTCACCCTCTCTCTGCGTGTAATCCTTTCCTGTCTTATCTGCTTCAACTATCTTTTTTTTTTCACCCTCGAAAAATACACGCTGCTCTCTAGCACCGTCACTTTCTGTACGGGTGGAGATCTCCATAAGCTTCTGAAGTAACGCAGCCTCTGGAACACCTTGCTCTTCTAAGAAGGCAATCCAATCATCTAGTGCTGTGTCAAATGATTGACCAGTAACTTCCGCATCTGATAGGCCTCCGGGATCAAGCTGAGTTCCTGGATAAATAGCAATCTTTTCTAATCTACCTTCATCTTTTAAGTCTTTAAGTTTCTTCCTTAAAGCGTCTAACCTCTTTTGATCTGCCGGGGTTATAGCTTTTTTAGTAGCTTTAGACTTAGCATCATGATCGTCAATTGCTTTTTGTGCAGCCTGCTCTCTTTTATTGTACTCAGCTTTGCTCTCTATATCAGCAGCACCGCGAGCAACCCTACCGCTTTCAATCTGTTCATTTATAAATCTATTAAACAATAATGGATTTTTGTTTATTGTCTCGGCTACTGTTAATGCATCAGCTCTTCCAACAAGACTGAAATATACTATAGGCATTCTATCTTTGTATTGCAAAGATACATCGTAACCTTTTTGCCCAATCATTCTTGAAGCATGGTGATCATATGTTACATTAGCAAACGCTTGTTGCTCTGTTGCTCTTGTCTCTTTAGATTTATCTCCTGCTTTAGGAAGGAACATGCCAGGCCATACACCACTACGGCTAACTATGTGTGGGGTTATTGGATTTTTAACTTCACTCCTCTTCGCTACCGTATCCTCTTGGCGAGCAGTCTTACCGGCGGCTTTAGCAGCAGCACGTTGAGCTCTTTGAGATGCACTTGCGCTTTTACCCTCAGCCTTTGCTTCCCTTGCTCTTATCTTTAGAATCTCAGAAGTAATTTTATCCTCATCTAGTCGGCTTATAGATTTATAGGCCGCACCTCTAGAGGAATGTCTAGTGAATTCCTCTCCATCAATATAGAGTTGGAATTTCTTTTTAGTATCAGGATTTGGATCTTCCCAAACTCTAGCAGTATGTCCAGGTAGATGAGGAATAGTAGTTTCCTTTATATATATATTTTTTCTATCACTAGATGCAACAGGCTCATCACCTACCTGAGTTTTTGTTTTCTTTTTAGGATAGTTACGCTCAAGATAATCCTGAGCATTTGCAAGAGTTGCATATGTTTGTTCCTGAACAGCTCCCGGGCCATACCTTACCGTGAACTTTTCACCAACCTTTTCAATTACTGCTATCTGCGTTCCTAAAGTTTTAGACCATCTACCCTCCCTATCTTGAGGCCAAGTAGCTGCGCGTTCAGATTTTCTACGATCTTTAGCTATCTTTTTCTTTTGTTGTGGGCTGGCATACTTAGCTTCTATAGCTTTTTTAGCTGCATCAAGAGTGACCCACTTAGTATTCTGACCAGCGCCTACACCTTTCTCGTCAACTATTGGCTCATCATTATAGATTGCCTCATAAGAACCTTCTGCTACCTTTGTAATAGCAACGGGGTATCCATTTAAAGAGGCAGTGCTTTTTGTATCTGTGTCTCTCCACTTTCCCCACCTATTTTTTTGTGCTCTACTAGGTGGCGCAGTAGCCTTAGCCTTTTTCTTAGCAGCATCATTAGCCTTCTTATCAGCAGCCGCTTGCTTAGCAGCATCCTTAGCTTGCTTAGCAGCGGCTTTCTTATCCCTCTTAGCATCAGCCTTATCTTTATTAGTAGGCTTCTTCTTGGGCGCAGCAGGAGCTCCTTCAGGAGCCGCTGTCTTAGTGCCTGGTGGTTTGGTAGCGGGTCCAGCTTCCGCCTCTCTGGTGGGATCTGGTGCAGCCTCAGAGGCTTCTTCTCTCCTTATTCCTTCAGCTTCAGCTACTCTTTCAGAAACGCCAGGCCAAGTTAATGCGTTTGATTCATATTCATTAAAGCTATCACCAGCCAATCTTTTTTCAGCCATGATATCAATATAATAATCAGGCACGACTCCTTTCCCTTTGGTATTAAAGGCGTTAAACTCTGATTTTGCCATACCCACATCTTCAGTAGAAAATGTGTAATCACGAGTCATCGTAATACCGTCTACAGTTTCAAAAGTCTCTCTATCAGTTTGGGTATCGGCTTGACCGGGTTCAGGCTGTTGGTCTGTCTCTGTCTTAGGTTGAGTAGCTCTTTCACCTGCTCTTGCTTTAGCTGTTGCCCTAGCAGCGGATGCAGATTCAGCTTTCGCGGCTTGTATGTCAGCTATATGATCATCCATATGATTATAGAAAGTTTTTCTAGCTACAACATCTTTTATCTTAGCTGCCTCTGCTATTTTTATAGCATTCATTTCAGCTTTGGTATAATCTTCTTCAGCTAATTCGTTAGCAAGATCAATAGCATCCATCTCTGCCTGAGCTATAGCGTCTTCCCTATCTGTAGCAGCCTGCTCTTTATCTCTTCGCTCTTGTCTATCTTCAGCTGCCTGTCTATTTTTCTCTTCTTCTTTACGGCTAGCATCAATGTCAGCAGCTTCTTCTTTTTCAAGCTTACGCTTCTCTTCAACTCTTGCTAATCTTTCTTGCTCAAACCTCTCAAGAGCCGCTGCTTCTTTCGCAGCCTCATGCTCTGATAGATTAACCCTTCCTTTGCCTCTTATAAAGACAGTACCTTTTACAGCCCTGCCTTCCTGTCTCCTTTTTTCTTTTCTCCTTTCTATGGCATCCTCAATAGATATATCATGCTTTGTTAATACAGAACCGTCTGGAGTTGGTATGATGGTAGCTATTACAGGCTCTTCACCTCTAGCTCCTTCGTCAGCTCTGTTCCTAGCCTCTTCTGTTAACCTTATATCTTCGGTTGTAGCGCTCTCCCCTTTACGCCTGGCTCGCTGCCTCTCCCGCCCTCTAAGCGTATCTATATCCTCATCTATATGGGGGGCAGCCTTAGACCTTTGGTCCTCAGCACGGGCCTCTCTGGACGCTGTACGCTCATCTTTACGAGCATCTCTGGACGTTGCACGGTCAGCTCTACGGGCAGCTGCTTCACGAACAGCTTTCTCTCTATTCTCTTCGCTCCGCCCAAATATAGGGCTTTCAGCTCCGGCAGTTCTCCAATCTTGTTCTGGAACTGTCTCATACTCACCTTCTACTGGTTGCTCTCCAACCACGCGTCCAGGGCCCTCCTCTCCACGAGGAAGAACTTCAGGGGGGAGTGGTGTATCTTCAGGAGGTAACGGAGTTTCTTCAGGAGGGAGCGGTTGTGATCTTGGCGGTGGCCGTTTAGGTACATCTACTCTATGAGCCTCAACAACTACTTTATTTTTGTCAGCTCTTTCTGTTTCAGCAGCTACCCTATTAGCTTCAGCAGCCTTTTCTTCTGGAGTTAGTGGTTCTAGATTGACAGTTACTTCAGGAGTTCCTCCAGTAGGAGGAGTTTCTACTGGTGTTTCAGTAGGTGGAGTTTCTACAGCTGCTTCATCTTCTAGAGCTTGATCCTCTGATTCTGGAATGACAGGATAATTAGCATTAAGCTTAGCTAAATTCTTAGCTTCCCTAACCTTCTTTATCTTCCTATCAATCTTCGCATTCCTTAATCTCTTAGATAAAGGAGAACCAGGTCCTTCCTTTTCAAGCTCAAGTTTTGCAATGATCTCTTCTTTTCTTTCTTCAAGAACTATCTTTACTTGCTTTGCAGTTCTCCTCTGGGAGAGTTGGCCAGCAACAGAAACTGGTGTCGTTCCAAGTCCACCCAAAGCTTCAAAGAATGATTGAAGAGCTACGCCTTTCGTAGTTAGTTCGGCATCTGTACCTATCTTTGTAAGTATCTCTTCTGCTCCACCACCTCCTGCCTCCCAAGCAAGATCTCTTCCAGCAGCTTTGAACGCCGCCATTAACGCATTGTTCTTAGTAAGCCCTTTCTTAAACTTTAGAAAAGGAATCCTCTCACCGGCTACGTTTATTATAGCCGACAACATGGAAGCGGCTACATCAAGAGGTGATGCAGCTCCGGTATCCTTACCTTGATTGCCCATCCTCTCTTCAAGGGTTCTCTCTGATTCAGATACCACAAGAGGAATACCAAATCCAACCATCGAACTAGCTAAGTATGCAGCAGCATTTGGAAACTGATCTCTGACAAACAAAAGAGCATTACCCCAGTCGCCATCCTTTATACCCGCCATCACATCATCTTGAGATACTTTTTCCCTATGGGTATCAGCCATCCTATCAGCTGCTTCTTGAAGTAGGTCTTCCATTCCATTGAAGATAGCCCTACCTACAGCCAAACTATCAGTGTCATTTACATCATCATCAACCCATTCAAGAAGAGTCCCGCCAGCACCTGCCGCATTAGAGAGAATGCCAAAGAGAGCACTACCAAAGTCTCCCGCATATCCGCCTCCTGGAACCCCAAGTCCAAACCATGTGAAACCGCTTTCACCACCAGAAGGGGTCTGCACATCTTTAGCTGCATCAGGCAATGCTGGAGTATAAGCATCAAGTATAGTTTTTAAACCTAACCTTTGTTGTTCTTGAGCGGTAGGGTATGCCATTAGTATCTCCCTAGAACTTGATCAATCAATCCGCCACCTGTCCTTACTTTGTTACCATACTCGTCTGACGAATCCCCAGGTAATGATTCTTTATCTGGCCCAAGACCTCTCCATATGTTATGCAATTTCTTTTGAAATTCTTCTTGGCTAATCTCACCCTTAAGAAATAGTGTTATCCCAGCCTTTTCTAAACCTAAAGTAATAAGCTGATCTTGGAATGACTCAGAGAAAACAATCTCTTTTAATTCTTTTTCTTTTATATCAAGATATCTATTTGCCACATCACTTATGAAATCATATTGAAACTGTCCAATACCTACAGCCTTGTTACCATACTTTTCTTTTATTTCACCTACGGTCATTCTGGTAATGTCTGGATCAGCTTCACCACTTCCAGCAACAGAGTTATACCCATGCGTTCTAGCTTCAGCAAATTTAATAAGAGCGGATAGTCTATTAGCTAATCCATGCTTATCCATTTCTATTTTATCAGATTCTTGAGGGATATTAGTTGTCTTTAATCCAATATTTTCTAACGAATCTAGAGCTTCTGGGGATCCTATATACTTATTGAATTCTGCCTGCCCCGCGTCCCAAGCTGCTCTTTCTTCTATTTGCTCTGGAGTTAGATTAGTGGGGGTGATCTCTTCGTAGAAATCTTTACCATGAGTTACTATTCCTTCCTCGCTATCAAATCCAATCCACTTACCGGAACTGGTCCGGGCGGCGTCATCATCTCCAGTGAATGGATCATATTGAGGCATCTCTTTTTCGGGAACAGCCTCTCCTTGTGTAATCATGCCAGGTTGGACACCCCAGCCTCCTCTAGCTGTACCTATAGCATATCCCATACCAGGATCGCCTTGATCATTCCAACCCATACCAGTTGGCATTGGGCCTTCATCGCCTGGATCGCCATAGTCTTCAAAGCCTCCGCCATATGCGAGAGCCTCATCAGCCACTTCCTTTGCTAAGGCTTTATCCTTTTGTAGCCAAGATGGTAGCGATTCGTATAGCCTCTTCATACTTTCCAGAGTTCCATCAAGCCAATCAAATACGCCGTTTTCCTCATACCATCTCTGTATAGCTGCCTTTTTTTCATCCCTATTAGGAGGGCCTATACGTGGATCGCCTGATGGGTGCTCGCTTGGTCTGGTAAGATCTTGAGCAATTTTCTCCTCTTGTCCAGATGCCTGAAACTCTTTTAAAATTCTTAAAGCCTCTTCAAATTCTGATTTATTTTTCTTTTGCTGCTCCTCAGTAAGAGGTTCCCACCCGGCGATAGAGCCGTAAAGCCCCTGTCTTGTTTCTTCTAGCCCACGTATAGCCATCTCTATCCTTGTCTTATCCCCGGCACCTAGGCTAGTGAGTGCAGCGCCAAACTCAT
>Ga0257122_1002148_pt1 | contig 12748 bp, 9 predicted proteins | sample SI106_120metaG_FD_190146 | JGI IMG/M metagenome (GOLD analysis project Ga0257122, IMG submission 190146) | Marine microbial communities from Saanich Inlet, British Columbia, Canada - SI106_120 | ecosystem: Environmental > Aquatic > Marine > Inlet | place: Canada: British Columbia | collected... | reverse complement strand
CATTTATAGATGCCTCCATATATTTTGGTACCAACTCCAGAAATTTCGCATCTCATAGTTTCAGCTTGAATATATTCAACTACTCGATCATGATTAGCCTTGATAGCCTCAGTTCTTGCAGATTCTATAAACCCTTGAAAAATAGGAGTGCCTACTGCTGCTAAAATTCCAATAATAGCCACTACTACCAGAAGCTCAATTAAAGTAAAAGCTCTACTCTTTACTGTCTTTTTCACTCTACCCAAAACTCAACTGAATCAATAATTACATCTGGCTTAGACTTAGTAGCACCTTCTCCAATTTTTGTAACACACTGAATTACACGCCTTGACACTACATTTGGCTCATTCTCCCATCCAATTCTACATGTTCCGACTGAATCATTAGCTGTTCCTATTGTCGCTACAGGCCTAAACCCACCAGTGCGGCAACCTTTTTCACTTTGATCATACGGATTTGAAAATAATATCTTAGAATGCTCAATATATCTTTTAATTTGATTTTGAATTGAGTCATGGCAATTTAATTGATAAGGTGTTCCGACTAATGTTTGATACCTGACAGAGTTGCAACGGAATTGCGAGTAACGAATTGTGTCGCATATTGTAGTATTATTTTCTTTAGCTACAGTTAATTTACTCTCTTCGATAAAACCTTGGAAAATTGGAGTGCCTACTGCAGCTAAAATTCCTATAATAGCCACTACAACTAATAACTCTATTAAAGTAAAAGCTTTTCTCATCTCTTAACAACGGCCATTAGACAGATTACTTTTTGCATAAGGCAGCCCTTTTCCGCCAGGATACATATTATTTTTATGACCTGAATATCCCCAGCGTTTAATTTTATTTTCTAAAGTGCCATTAGAGATTTGTTGGTATCGACTTTGGCATTTTTGCCAACTTCTACTACTTAGGTCGTAATCAGTAATACCAAGCTCATCAGCAAAGAATTTTTGTCCATTTTGACGAATAAGCGTTCTGTTATTTGTCCCCATTGTTGTTCCATTTATATTGCCATTCCAATCAAATAAGTCTGGATTGCTCATACCCATGGACTTATGCTCATAAGTTTCTTTCCAAGTATTTTTGGTAGTAGCTTGCTTTGAGGTAATAGCAGGGCAGGTAATTTGCTTGATCTCCACACTTGGGCCAATACTAAAACAGAGCGCTTTACTCGCAGAGGCAGTACGGATGGCGGTGGCTAAATAATCATTACAGCCATTTTTCACTTCATACTCGTAATTATCATTTACAAGATTGCCATTGCCACCAAAAAATTGTTTATCTAATTGCTTAGTATCGGTCTTTTGTTGAGGGCATGGATAGTATTGCCTTGATTCGCGATATTGGTCTTGTTGCATAAAAGCGATAGAGCGCAAATTGTCTTTGGCGGTAGATTCTTTTGATGAGGTTATAAGCCCTTGAACCACTGGCACACCGACAGCAGTTAATGCGCTAATAATAGCCACCACTATAAGTAGTTCAATCAAGGTAAATGATCTCTTTTTAGCTATCATATTATGTCAATCAAAAAATTACAAAGTTTCACCCATTCTAAACATTGGCGTATACATCGCCACTAAGATAAAACCAATGGTAATACCCATAAATACAATCATAATAGGCTCTAGCATTGAGGTTAGCTTGGTTACTGCGTCATCCATCTCTTCTTCAAAATAGAGTGAAATAGATTCAAACATCTCTTCCATGTTGCCGGTTTTTTCTCCCACAGATACCATTGCGGTAAAAGTAGCAGGAAAAATATTAGGATTTTTTTCAAACAACACAGACAGTGGTTCACCGGAAAACACACCGCGCTTAACTTCTATCATTGCCTCTTGTATAATAACATTAGTACTGGATGAGGCAGAGATGTCTAGTGTTTCCATGACTGGCACTCCTGCAGCGGTCAAATTACCCTGAATCATGGCTATTTTGGCCAATGAAGACTTGCGTACCATATTGCCGATAAGTGGCATATTAAGCAAAGTTCTGTGCCATAATTTTCGAACCTTGTAACTCTTTTTTACCGACATAGAAAGTGTCATGATAGACCCTGCTACTATACCAGCAAGCAAGCCACCCCTAATAGGGTCTCGAATAAATTCACTAATATCCACAACCACTTGAGTAATGGCTGGCAATCCTCCAGGGGAATTAGCAAACATTTCTTGAAAAACTGGAACCACAAATATCATCATTAAAGCAATAACCGCCATTGCAACGATAAATAAAATAATCGGATAAGTCATTGCTCCTTTAATACTAGAACGAATCTTTTCATCCTTTTCCATACCAATGACTAATTTTTTTAAAAATAAATCAACCTGACCACTGGATTCGCCCGCTCTTAGTAAATTAATATAGACGTTATTAAAAACCCTTTCGTGTTTTGCAAAGGCATCAGAAAGTGGCGTGCCTGATTCAATATCACCATGTATTTGAGCAATAATTTGCTTCAAACTTGGGTGGACGGTTTGCTTCTCGATCATGCTAATTGTTTCTAGAATAGGCAAACCTGCACGAATCATGGTTTCTAGTTTTTTAGTAAAAACAATAATCTCATGCACAGGAACTTTTTTGCCTGATTTACGTTTATTTTTTTGTTTATTTTCTGATTTTTTATCTATTTCTTTGCCAGAAATTTTATCCAAAGAGGTGATAATAATTTTTTGCTCTTTTAACTTAAACGCCGCCTCTTCTTTATTGAGAGCTTCAATTTTACCATCAGTATATTTATTACCTTGTATGCCTTTATAACGATATTTTGCTGTCATAAACTACTCTAGTTATTCAACCATTAAAACACGTTTATATTCTTCAAGACTAATACTGCCTTGCATCAAAAATCCTCTACCCACCTCTTGCATGGTAGAAAAAGAATCTTTTTCTTTTGCAATTTTAAGTAATTCAGGCGTTGTTAAATTTTTTAAAATTCCATCTTTAATATTGTCCGTTATTCTAAGCACTTCATAAATACCTTTACGACCCTTATATCCTGTTTTTTTACATTTAGAACAGCCTTTTCCATGATAAAGAGTTATGCGTGATGATTCTGCAGATTTAAACCCTATAGATGCAAGTTCAGACTGCGCCACTGTTTCATCTTCTGTTTTACAATTTGTACATATTATACGTGCCAGACGTTGTGCCACAATGAGCGTCAAAGAAGATGTAATCAAGTAAGGCGCTATACCCATATTAATGAGTCGAGTAATAGTACTAACAGCGTCATTAGTATGTAGCGTAGAAAGCACTAAGTGCCCTGTTAATGAAGCTTTAATAGCAATATCAGCTGTTTCTTTATCGCGAATTTCACCCACCATCACCACTTCAGGGTCTTGACGCAAAAATGAACGCAATGCTGCTGAAAAAGTCAGACCAATGTCTTCTTTAACATGCACTTGCCCCACGCCATCAAGAGTAAATTCCACAGGATCTTCTGCCGTTAAAATATTAATCTCTTCTCGATTAACGCGTTTTAATGCAGCATACAGTGTGGTTGATTTACCAGAGCCAGTTGGTCCTGTTACTAGCACCATACCTTGTGGCGCGTCCACGGCATTTTTAAATGCCTGTTCATCTTCATCTTGAAAGCCGAGCGTTTCTAAAGTGAGGGAAATAGAACTGGTGTCTAAAATACGCATTACCACACGCTCACCAAAACTAGTGGGCAAAATTGATACACGAAAATCTACATCATGATCACCAATCTTTAAACTCATGGCACCATCTTGGGGTAGCCTACGATTAGCAATATCAAGTTTTGCCATAATTTTTACACGAGTAATTACTGCTGCATAATGGTCGAATAAAAACTCATCATTCTTTTTTTGATCCATCAATACGCCATCAAGCCTAAAGCGCATTCTGGCAAATTTTTTGTAAATTTCCAGATGAATATCACTCACTCTAAGCTCAAAGGCCGCTCTTAAAACTTTATCAGTAAAGTCAATAACCTCGGAAGATCTTGCCTCGCTCGTACTAATCTCGCCCTCTAAAACATTGCGCTCTTTATCTTCTTTTTGAACAACAGGGGAGTTACCAACTTTTTTTAACAGATTGTTAATTTGACTAAAGGTAGCTACATACGTATGTATGGTCTTGTCAGTAAGCAGTCTAATGCTCGACATTAAATTTAGAGTAGATGGCTCAGAAATAGCTACATTTAAAATATCGTCAGATAAGTAGATTGGAACAACCCTATTCTCACAAATAAATTTACTAGGGAGCAGTGTAACTACCGATAAATCCACTATTTTTTTATCCGTCAAATCGATAAAATCAATGTCGTAGGATTCTGAAATCGCCTTTGCAATAGACACTTCATCAGTAAAATCAAAATCAATAATAGTCTCTATTAAACCCTTATCTCCTTCATTGCTTGATGTGGTAGCGTGGGAAAATTGATCCTCAGTGATTAGACCATAACCAACTAAAAATGATGCAATCTGTTTTGCAGACTCAGTTGGTATGTGTAATTTAGCCATTAAATTACACGTGGTGCTAGAAATACTAACAATTCTTTGCGTACATCAGAATCTTTGTCATAACGAAACAAACTACCAACCAAAGGTAAATCACCAAAGAAAGGAACTTTATTAGTAGAATCAACCGTTTCCTGTGTAAATACACCGCCAATTACCACAATAGTACTGTCCTTAATCAGTAACTTAGTCGTAATCTCACGAGTAATAATAGGTGGATTAGCATCCGAAGTTTTTGCCGTCTTCTTCTCAATCTTAACATTCAGAATAATATTGCCATCGCCCACAATTGATGGGGTAACCGTCAACTTAACACCTGCTTCTTTAAACTCAATATCCGTACCACCGCCTTCAGCTTCAGTCTTATATGGAATCTCCTCGCCTTGAATAATTACTGCCTCTTCATTATCGAGAGTAAACACTCTTGGATTAGATAATACCTTGGTAACACCATCCTTTTCAGAGGCGCTCAGTTCAAACTTGAGGGCTGCACTAGAAGTATTTAAAATAAAACCAATACCACCTAATGCGCCAGTAACGCCGTTATTAGACATTAGACCTGTTGTATCCCCTAATGTTAATGCGCCTCCAGTTTCAGCTTGAGAGCCTGCCACACCTGCAGCTGAAATACTGGTTAATTGATCATTTGTACCACTGGTCCATTTATGACCAACGTCAGTCGCATCAATGCCAAACTTAGCACCAAGCTCCTTGCTAAAGTCATCCGTTGCTTCAACAATAAAGGCTTCAATAAGCACCTGTTTAGTGCGTATATCCACTTCTTTAATGAGTCGCGCAATCAAATCTATTTCTGATTTAGTTGCTTGAATAATCAGTGAATTTAGACGCTCATCAATGGTTACTTGCACCTGTTTAGTTGTATCAGTGCCGGCACCCTCTCCTGAAGATGAGCCCATTACACTTTGTATTTCAGATTTAACATCCGCTGCTTTGGTGTAATACAAGCGAAATATCTCGGTATAAATGGGCTCAATCGCTCTTTGAGCCTCTATGGTTTTTTGCAAATCAGTAATCCTCTTACGGTCAAATTCCTCTTGTGCCACTAATACGTCTTGCTTATGAATACGGATAATATTGGCTTTTTCATCCACGTGCTTAGCTAATTTCTTAGTTTTTAAAACAGAATCTAGCGCCTTATCCCATGGCACATTTACCAGCTTTGCAGTAACTTTTCCATCAACTTCATCACCTACTAAAATATTTTTACCTGTAATTTCAGAGAACATGACTGCCATATCTTGAATACTTACATTTTCAAAATTAATGGTAATTGGAAATACGTTGTTATTGGCGTCACTGATATTAATGTAGTTCTTTCTTTCTTCTTTATTAATTTGTCTTCTCTCGTTATTTCGAATTTTTTTCTCAAGCTCCAAATCAACCGCAACTTTAGGGCCTAATGCCACACTCCTGTCAATGCCTTCAGTTCTTTCTTCAATAAAACTCTTTGGATCTATTAAGCTTTTCTTCTCTATCACTTCATTACTTGTACACGATGCTAAAAACACCATAGCAAATAAAACAAATAAAATTCTACTAATTCTTATCATTGCGAACACTCCTATTTCTGACCAATAGAGAAATTATTTTGTCTTTCTCAGTTATTTCAATACCACGTTTATTAATACCCGTAACCTTCCCATCAGCATCGCCTAGCGTATCATTCAATCTAACAAAAAACTCCTCGCCATTCTTAGCCCTAACCATGGCAATATCGCCTTTTTTTGAGGCTATCAACGCCATTAAAGTGTATTTTTTAACGGCTTGCTGTTGCAAGGGATGCACGCTAGAATCACCATCTATATAGTCAGTAGCACTAGAGCCCGAAGAAGCGTTAAATATTGGATCAAAAGGATTGGCACCTTCGTTAGCAATACTAGTCAGCGCAATGGATAAAAACGCACCCAATCCAATAAATGCTATTTTGTTCCTTAAATCAGACAATGCACCCCAACCTTTGTTCCATGTTTTAATGTTCTTGTTTTTTACACGGTGGATATTTTTTACAACCTCTGTGCTTGTTTTTTTAGTTATCTCGTGCCATTCTTTGCTTAACGATTTAGCCAATGTAACTTTATCAAACACACTATTTTTTGCTATCTCTACCTTTTGAAAAATATTATTAGCCTTATCCTTACTAAATACTATCCACCCTTCTAAGACATTTTCAATGTCTTTTTTAAGTTGCTGCCAATGACTTTCAAGGCTTTTAATTTGTATCAAGAAATGTTGGTATTTTTCTTTCATTGTAAACCCTCCTCTGAGTTTATGTACAGTTCAGCATCATTAGCTGGCAAACGATAAGTTGCTAATGTGGCAGACACTTTGACTTCGCCTTTGGCGGTTTCTGATTCAAGCACGATAATTTGCTCTTCATTAATGTTAATAATTTTCTTTAATTCTGCCATGCCTTTTCTAAACTTCGTATAGTTTGAATAATTACCACTAATTTCAAACTTAACTCTAAATTCATAATAAGCCACTTTTTTACGCTTTTGGCCTTCTTGGGTAGCTGGATCATAATTACCATCTTGAACTTGGCCTTCATTAGGCTGATTACTTTCAAAGACTGGAACCTCTTTATCCTTTTCCAGTTTAACAACCATTAACTGATTCATTAATGCCAGCTGACTAATGTGGCGATACAAATCTTCTAATTCTTTATCTGTATGGAACAACTGCGTTAAACTTTCATATTTCTTTTTAGCATTTGACAATTCTATTTTTGCCTTGTCTATCTTAGTTGCTAATACATCAACCTCTATGCGCATCATTTCTATTTGAGACACCTTTTCCTCTTTAATCCTTAGATCATCTTGAGTGGGTATGTAGATAAAAAATACATACAAAATTACAATTAAAGCAACACCGGCACCTGCGCCCATAACTTTTGCATACGGATTTTTATCGCCTTTGGATTTACTGGATGAGCCCTTTTTAGAAAATAAATTCTTAAAAATCTCACCAAGGTCTGCGTTCATATCAATTGCCATTAGATTTCTCCTTACTTAATGCTTTTTCTTGTGGCGCTAAAACACAGCGTATTGAAAATGATTTGAAAGTACGCTTTTCTTTCTTAACAATCGACATTGTCAATAATGAGGCTTTGTCAATTACTTTGATATTTTGTAAATTAGCAATGAACTGCAAGATATTTTGGTCGCTTACCGATAAGCCTGACAAGGTAATGACATTACCGCCAGCGTAATCAATATTATTTAGCGACACCCCTTGAGGCACGGAAGTGTTAATACCCAGCAACACTGAATACATAAATCCTTGATTAGAGGTTAAATTCTTACTGGCTTCCAACTTACCTTTAAATGAATCCTGCTCTTCTCTTATACCGCCCAATATTATTTGCTTATCATTTTTCAATATTTCTAAATTGTTGTATTCAATCATTAAATTATCAATACGCTCCAGCTTAGAGCTGTTACTAAAGAAACTCCAACCAGCAAACAAAATAATCAATACTGTAAATATCACAATACCCCAACGAGACAAAAACTTCATTTTTTCTTGGTTTTTAACGCCATCCCTATTAGGCAATAAGTTAATGTTATTAGTGCCTGTAACGTATTCATAATAACCAAATACATCAAGCTTACGAGTTGCTAAACCTAACACCGAAGAAAACACCGAAGGATTGGGCTCTGCGGAAGCTTTCTCTTTGAGGTTCTCAGGTAGGGTAATTTTTTTCAGGGCATCAAATACCTCCACATTCACACCTGTCAATACCTCTTTGAAATACGCCAAAGTCTCATCAACCACTGAAAAAGTAGATGATAACAGCAAAGAATCAATCGGTTGTATTTTGTATTTTGATTGATAAGAAGACAACATCTGACCAACTTGCATGGCAAAGCGATCAACAATCTTTTTATGTAGAACAGGGTCAATATTAGAATCAGACAACAATCTTCTGTCTTTATCAGAAAGATAGATGTCTGAAATAAACGGAGAATCCTCATGCAAGATTAAAATATAATTCTCACTTACGCCAAACTCTACAATAGCAATAGGTGCATCACTTTTGGTTAAATCCTTGCGCAGTTCTAACGCATTGCGAATTGCAAAACAACGCACATCGACCACCACAGGGTTAAGTCCAGCTTGCCTTACAATATTTAGATAATGATCAATATCATCTAATTTAGAAGCCACAAACAACAGATCCATTTGATTTTCAGCAGTGTTACGCTTAAGCACTTGCCAAAATATTGAATACTCATCCAAATTATCCGTAAGTTGCACAACATTTTCCCAGAGTGAATCAGTATCAACTGCTTCTTGCAACTCTTCATCTGTCATCAACGGCAAATTAACCACTTTAATAATCGCACTACTAACAGGAATTGACACCGCTGCATTAGTAGTGGTAATTTTCCCTTGTGAAATAATTTGCGAAAGTTTGTTTACATACTGATCAGACTCATTTTTAATAGATGTAATATCTGACGCATCTTCAATGTATTTATAAGCTAACTTTGATAATGTCCATTTGTCGTCATCACCACTTAACTGTGCAAGGCGAATACATCCTGGCGTAATATCCACACCCACAACATCCTCTTGCTCAACACTGAGCTTACTCAAGTAGTCCATTAATTTTTTAATCAACTTTTTAAACATATTATTTCATTTTTTAAAATTAAATAAGTTCACCACAAACGCTGTATTCGAGCCATTGTATAACATTAACATTCATGTGTGAATTGTATTAAGGTTCCATAATAACCTTATATTAAAACACTTCACGCCAAGATTCATAACTAACATTGCCTTTACCTTTAGAATCCTTTTGAGGGCTAAACACAATCAAATTGTCTTTTCTTTGGCCAATTACATTGCCTTTTTCATCTTTAATATCTTCTGTGCCACTGCCACTAATACCTACATACACCTTACCTTTGTAAATCACTGCACCCGTTGCAATGCCTTGTCCAAGTTTGGTTCCGCGCAAAGTATTACCACAAGCAAAATTATGCTCAGTAAGTTTCGAGTCTCCAGGATTACAAATATTCTTGTTGTTAGGTATGTACCTCGATGCAAATACAGTCTCATTGCTTAATGCTAACTTGCCCGTTATTTTTTCATGCGCATCAAGATCTACATACCAACCCAAATCAGCACTGGTTGGGCAAACTCCACCCGTAGAGGTGTTATTTTTAAGCTTAGCGACAGTTGACGACGATACCGCCTTAAATTTCGGAAAATCAGCATCCTTAAAACCAAAAATTCTATTTTTAATATCAGCCGACATTCTTTGTAGTTTTTGCTGATTACCGGTACCATAATACATCCACAAGTTACCATCATTGCCAATCGACGGAGTTACTTGGAAAAATGCCATGCGGTCATTTTCTTGTGTAGCTTCAGCATTAAAAAACTGTGTTATCTCATATAAAGACCCAGTATTGGTTAAATTCAACTTCCAGAATTTACCCTCCAGATCTGCAAAATAAAACATCGCACCTTTATATTTTGCCTTACTGGTTGTATCAGGGGTAATGGCTGTGAGTGTTGCTGGCACTGCATTAGCAATATTATTACTCACATCGGTTAAGTCAATCTTCTTTAACACCTTGCCCTTGTCTTCTAAATCAATCACATATACAGCAGAGCCATAATCAGTATTGACGCCACCGTTATAACCCGCACCAAACACCGCCACCCATTTTCGAGTATTACCACTTGGTATTGCCATAATTGTTGGTGTTGACCACGCCTCACCGAGTTTTGAATAATCATATTCAGCAACTATGCCCACGGTGTAATTTAAATCTGATCGATTTCCAGACTCATCCCAATGGTAAACGTTTTTATTAGTAGGATCGTTTTGAAAAGCGAATAAGAACGATGGGCTGTTCGGATTAGTAACATCCAGCGCAAAATAACCATTTCCACCTCTACCCATGCCAGCTAGCAATACCGTGCGCCATCTATTGCCATAATAAATATCTTTCACTACAGGTGAGCCATCCACGCCATAAATACTATGGCTACTATTAGCTTTAGCTGAAACCATGCTCCTTAATGATTGCAACATCGTTGGCGGAATAAATGCCCAAAGCTCAGCACCGGTTTTAGAATCAAAGGCATGGAGCATGCCATCATTAGCACCGACATACACCACCTCTTTACGACTTGGACAGCCAATACCACAGCGGTTTCCACCCTTGAAGTTGGCGTAGTTTTTTTGATAACGATAATAAGCTTCCGTATCTGCCTTATTAGCATCGTTAGTTGTTAGTGCATTTGGTGCACCAACCACCGCCAATCTTGAATGATAAATATCGCCTAGTTTCCATCTTTTATCGGTACTACTGCCATCAGCATCTTCATCATAGGCATCTACCCCACGTACAAAATTAATCAGATCAGTAGCCTCTGCATCGGTAGGTGATTTTCCAGAGTTTTCCCAAATAATATTTTTAAGCCCAGCAAGGTTTGCAACGGTGAAATTATTAATCGATGTAGCAATACCTACATTATTAGCAATCGTCCAAATTTGCCTACTTGATTCACTCTTGTTGTCTAATAACTTGCCAGCCTCCCACACAGAATTACCCAACGAGCCATCTGCTTTTAATTGATACTTAGTTAACTTGCCTTTCCACTGATGATTTTTGTCGTAAGTAAAAGTCGATTGAAATAAATGATCACTACTACTAATACCAGGCATGATCACTGGTGCAGTAAAAGTTAAACTCGAAGAAATTGCTTGACGAATATAGCTCGATAAAGTCTCGTACAAATGTTGCCAGTTACTAGAATATAACGGCGAATCTGGGTAAGTACCGCCAGCCTTAGCCAACTTAGTATAGTTGCTATTGCCCCCCGTATGAAAACCAATCACAAAGGTCTGTATGCCTTTGGTTTTATACAGATTTTCTGCAATTTTACTAGCGACACTATCGTACCAATAACCATCACTAATCACAATCAAAAAGTTCTTCTGACAACTGGCATTCGCATTAATCGGAGAGCTACTGCCCGAAAAATAACTCTGCGCCGTGCGCATGGCGTTGTCCAAATTAGTACCGCCCGATGCATACAGAGAATCAACCGTGTTATAAATTTTACTTGCCCCTGCCGAATCAACATTCACCAGCATTTGTGCTCTGCTATGCCACTTCATTAAACCAAAATTTGCGCCTTTGGTGAGGTCTGAGCTAGAGACTAATTTTTTAATCACTTTTTTAGCATCAGCAATCCGCGTACCACTATCACCACCAATTGAGCTTACATAAGTACCACTTGAATCAAACTTTTTAATCGCATGGTTGTAATAATCAGCCCCGTAAATATTACCAGAGCTATCAGATCCTATGCCGTGTACGTATCTAAAGTTACTATTACCAGTGCCATAACCACCCCATTGGGTTGAATAAGTACCACTGTGTGAATACTTTTGCACGTAATGATAAACATTAGCCACATAAACACCATTGCTATTTACCTCAATATCAAAAGGATAAGCATTATTACTGGTACTCCAAGATGTTTGCAAACTACCCGTATCAGAATATTTATAAATTTTCTTGCCGTAATAATCGCTTGCGTAAACTGAACCATCATAAGCCGATAAACCATATGCTGTACTGCTTGACCAATCGCTCTGTAAGTTAGCATATTTATCCCACTTTCTAATTTTATTATATCCACCTGCATAAACATTACCACTCGAATCTACTGCAACGCTCCAAATCAAGAATGATGTAAAAAAATCACCCCTTATAAACTTTCCATTATTATCAAATTTTTGTATTCTGTTATTATTTCTATCAGCTACATAAATATTATCATTGGAGTCAATGACTATTTTTAATGGATAGCGAAAGCGCCCATTCGATCTGCCATAACCGCCAATGGTTTTAAGTAAATTACCCGCAGAGTCATATTTCTTAATTCGGTGATAATTAAACTCCACTACAAACACATTGCCTTGTGAATCAACAGCCGCATCTGTTGGATAGTACATGCGTGTAGATGAGTTGGTGGATGCGCCCATCGAACCCGAGGTATCGAGCATAATCAAAATATTCGCTGGCACATCAGCTTTACCTGTACCGGGGGGTGGTAGTTTTGCCTCAGCGGTAAATGCAAGGATTAATAGCAAAGAGCCTAACAACAAGTTGAGTTTTTTCATTGCAAACCTCCTTCTTCTTCTTTGGCAAATTTCTCAAAATAGCGTTGATGTTTGCGTGATTGAATAATGATTGATTCCACCAC
>Ga0257122_1002145_pt1 | contig 12761 bp, 7 predicted proteins | sample SI106_120metaG_FD_190146 | JGI IMG/M metagenome (GOLD analysis project Ga0257122, IMG submission 190146) | Marine microbial communities from Saanich Inlet, British Columbia, Canada - SI106_120 | ecosystem: Environmental > Aquatic > Marine > Inlet | place: Canada: British Columbia | collected... | reverse complement strand
CACCGAGAGCACTACTAGGCCGTAAATACCTACCGCTGGTCGAACGTGCTTTTGGTGCCACTCCGACGAACACCTACATCGCCGCAGTATTACCCACATTGTAAAACTGCCCATCTCCTTCACCCATTGGCTAAAACTGTGCTCTTTTCCGTCGAAGGAATGCATAAGGGTTTCTTGGAGTTTGATGTGAGTTCCGAAACACTGGTTGGAAAGACGCTGGGTAACTATTTGGTTACCGAGAAGATCGGTAGCGGGGGGATGGGCTCGGTCTATCTCGGCGAACATCCTGATATTGGTCGCAAAGTAGCCATCAAGGTATTGGCTCCCCACCTGAGCCATCAACCCGGTGTCTCGGAGCGCTTCCTAACCGAGGCCAAGGCCGTGGCCCGGATTGCACATCCAAACATCATCGACATCTACGACTTCAGCCGCAAGAAGGGCAATTTCTTCTACGTCATGGAGTATCTGCAGGGCCAAGAGCTTGGCGAGTTGATCAAAAAACGCGTTCGAATGAGTGCCCCCGAGGTCGTTCCGTATCTGGAACAGATTTGTGGAGGTATCAAGGCCGCTCATGACGCGGGAATTATCCATCGCGATCTCAAACCGGAAAATATCCTTGTATTGGAAGGGGAACCACTTCGACTCAAGCTGATCGACTTTGGTCTGGTGAAAATGCTAGGGCCCGAGGCATCGGCAAGCAACCTCACTGCAACCGGTATGGTGATGGGATCCCCGTTGACCATGGCTCCGGAGCAGGTGACTTCCGAGCCTGACAAGATCGGCCCCGAGACGGATATCTACTCACTCGGCATTATCATCTATTGGATGCTCGCGGGTCGCCCGCCCTTCATCAACCACCCACGTCCGATGTTGATGACCATGCACGTCACAGATCCACCGCCGCCTCTGCTCAAACTTGCCCCCTGGGTGCCCGCCGAGATAGCGGCGTTGGTCGAGTCCTGTCTGGCGAAGGAGCCCAGCGAGCGGCCGAAATCAGCGAAAGAAGTGAGTGAGCGGTTCCGCCAAGACGCCGACAAAGAAGGGAAGATGAGCGTCGAGAAGATGAGGCAGCTTCTCGCCAAACGGGCTTCCGCAAAAAAGGCCGCATCCAAGGCCACAGCCAAGGCCACAGCCAAGGACGAAAAGCAGCCTGTCACGGTCGCGGTTCCTTCCGGTGCATTGCCGAAACAGCCCGAAGTCGTCGACCGTATGCTGAAAGCCGCTGCACACACCCAATTGCGGCCTTCGGAGACACCAGCGTCAGGAGCAAATCCGCTGGACAACGATGGCAGCGATTCCGATTTCGGCCCCCGCGACATCACGACGCTTGGGGGCGCGGTGGGGCAGATTCAACAAGCCCCCCCAGCAACTCGCCGCCCTGCTATCGGCCGCTGGTTGAGTTCTGCGGCGGCGGTAGCAGCCGTATGTATTTCCCTGTTCTTAGGGCTGCGCGACAACGGGAGCCCTGCGGGCGAACGGTCTTCAATGAGTGGCCGAGTTTCCGGCGCAGCTGTGGCCGTCGACAACACGCCTTCCCAAACAAAGCATGTTATCGCTGTCACCGTCGCCGACGACGCGGCCGACAACGCGGCCGGGTCACAAGCCCAGTGCATTGCTCGTATCGATGGTCAGGCCCAACCCGTTCAGCCCCCGCCGTGTCGGCTAATCGTTCCGGAGGGATCCAAACTTGATTTGAGGGTTGAACGAGATGGGCTCAAGCCCTTCAACAGAAAATGGAAAGTCGTCAGGGCGCTTGCTCTCAACCTTAGTTCCGACGCTGCGGGCCGAGCATTGGTTCAGGTGTCAAAAACGCCCCCCCCGGCTGCGGTACGTCCAGCAGAAGCGAAGAAGCCACCTGTGGCCGACGAGCAGGACGAAAACGTAAAGAGTGAACCCGAAATCAAGAAAGAAGCTTCGGTGGAAAAACGTTCCAGCGTGAAGCGCCGAAAAAGGCGTCCGATTAGGCGGGCGGCGAAGGTGAAGAAGAAAGAGACGCCCAAGGCTCCAAACAGCTTGGAAGGCACCGTCGGATTCTAAGCCGACTCAGTCGCCATTTTTGTCCTCACCAAATCCGTCCTCAGTTTCGGCGTGATCCATAACCGTCGCATTGTCTCCACCGTCGAATTCCTCGTCAAAGAGCGAATCCATGGCCGTGGAATCCTCGCCTTCGCCAAATCCGTCCTCGGATTCGGCGTGATCCATGACCGTTGCATTGCCATCGCCGTCAAATTCTTCATCGAAAAGATGCTCGTCGTCTGCATCGTCGTCGGTAGCGGGCTCGGGGCCGGTTCCACCGGGTACAGGGGTGGCACCGCTCGCAAAAAGGTCCACCGGTTTACGAGCGAGTTCGGGGCACTGAGGGGGGAATATTTCGAGGTCGAGTACGGGGGAGACATGGCGTCCCAGCTGGAAGATGACCCAGAAACGACCGAATTCGCCCGGTGCACAACAGCGCTCTTTGAGGTCAAGATTGAAATACCCCCCCATGTAGAGCAGGTCCTTTCCGGGCGGCTTGCCTGGCCTGCTCCGCCCCAGGGGTGATGATAAAGGAACGAGCGGCCAAACGAAGGCCTCACCCGTTTCCTGATTTGTAACAGTAAGGGTCACCCTGCCGTGGACCAGTTTTCCGAGCTTGCCGACATCCTCAACGTCCACAGTGTAGAATCCGTAGGTGGGGCAAGGATCATCGAAAGCGAGTCTCGCTTTACGAAGGGCATCGGCGAAGACAACATTTATCCCAACTCCCCCTCCTTCTATTTCGGGGCTATGGTCGCATTTGGCGTAGCTGGGCAGAACCTCTTTCCCAGGTGCCGAAGTCATCTCTTTGCTGGTAGACTTCATGCCTTCGCTCCCCTTGTGGCTGCAAATTTATCAGTACACTTCGCCATGTCGATTTTTCTAAATGCCTTTAGACAATGCTCACAAAAATGAAAAGTGTCGTCGTCGCTCGGCCTCGAAGCCATCAAACACCCAGGCTCGCTGCAATGCCGCTGCCGGCCCCCGGGTTTGTTGCTCGTATTCACAAAGCTGGCCGAATCATCCGAGACCATGCCGAAATTATGAGCCAGCTCGTGCACGATAGAAGACATGACCAGCGATGCCCTGGTCGGTCCGTCGTAGCGTTCCGCCAAATAGCCGCCAGCTACATATGAGTGGTGTCTCCACGCGGCTCCAAGTTTGTCTTCACAAGCCACCAGGGTAAGGCGTACAGCGACGGGGCTTTCAGGTGAGGGGACTGTGGAATATCCGGTGAAATCGATTCTTATGTGACGTCCTGCATCTCCGTCAACACCTGTAATATCGACCATGCTGTGAGGGAGAGGGGTCCCGGGTTCGGTGAGGTTTTGGGTTATGATCGCGATGTCTGTTAGCCAACTTTTGCCCTCTCCGTAAACGTAAAGGTCCTTAAAGGCATCCTCCGTTTGATGGATCAGCGACTCAATTCTGCAATAATACAAGATATCAGGGACCGCGTCGGCGTAGTGGTCGACCATGGTCAGATGCGCTTGATAGGGGGCCTTTTCCGCTCCAAAATACTCCGCCCCAAATCCACTACTCACTTCCGCTCTGCTTAGAGCCCTCTGATTTTCGGGGTGGTTGTCGACGCCACTTCGCTCCACCTCTACGAAGACCCTGGCGAATTCGTTCTTGATGTCCTCCTCGCCTTCCATAAGAAAGTGACCGCCCAGCGACGGCATTTTCTTCATGGTGTCCACCTCGTACCACAGCTTGCGCCAAACGGTGACAGTGCCCGTTGTCACCTCGGCGTCACCTGAACTTCTACCCGCCGTTATCCTGAATTCATCGCCACCGCAGGTCGAAAGTGTAAATCCTGCACACGCTACCCCGTCCTCGTCCGTTTGGCTGGTCATCGTCGCGGTCTGGTTGTCGCCAAATCCCGCCTTCTGAGCTCTCGCCAATTCCGATGCGTATTCGGAGTCGCCTTCGAAGCTCCAATGAATCGTTACGCCTGCCTTAGGTGGATCGACTTGCACTTGAACGCAGACGTCGCGCCCATAGTGGGTCTCCCCCGCATCTTCCTCCAAGTTGACGTATTGTTCTCGGTTCTTGATCGGTTCAAGCAGACTCAGTGTGACGGTTTCTTCTTCTTCCGTTTCGTCCTCAGACTCAGGCTCGGCTTCAGGTTCGGACTCGGAACCCTGGGCAGAGGTCGCGGACTGCGCTGTTCCCACCGGAGCCGCTTCCTCGTCCCCGGTGGCTTCCGTACTACCCGAGTCACCGGAGGCCCCGTCGTATTTTACATAGCCGCGCGCGTCCTGCTCCAAATCTAAGGCGTCGCAGACCGTCTCAATATACGGCCCGAAATTTCGGCTATCCATCTCCATATATTCGCGGAGACCCTCATGGGCGTAGGTCGCTTCCGCGCCGGGTGAACCGGCCCATACGGGCAAGCCCGTTGCTGTGGCCAAATGGGCGGCATAGTTGCGATTCAAGCCTCGCTGAAGCGCTTCTTCGCATTGGTTCCAGGTGAGGTTTAAGGCAGCGCCACTCGAAGGGGTTATCCTGAACGTGCTATCGGCATCGTCTGGCTTCGGATTGGCGATGACACGCGCGCAGCATTTATGAATCCCCGACGGGAAACCTCCGAATATACGACTATGAGCATTGTCGGCAAATGCATTGGCGAAGGCGGACACATCGGTGTTCTTGCCATTGAAGTCTTTGATACGTGGGTCGTGGTCGTTGGGGTCTCTTTCGTCCCCATCCGATTCGTCTTGGCCATTGACCAAAACTGGGCCGCCCTGCGAGGCGTGAGAGAAGAATGAAAATTCGACCACCCGCCCGGCCAGGGATTCGCCCGCCCCGATGATCCAGTTGTAGACATCCGTTATGGAGAGCCCCTCTGGGCTCTGCGCGCTTACTGTTGGTACGCCAAAATCTTCTTCGTCGATGACCATCCAACGGGTCGGACTTCTCAGCATATAGGTGAGACGTTTGCCCGTTTTGAAATCAAACTGGCTTACCTGTGTATTGGTATCGGCGACCGAATCCAGGCTCTTGGTGTCTTCGTGCAATTGATCGTCGCGATGTGTCTTTGCGAAACGGTCGAAATCAGCGCCTAGATCGCGGCAGTAGGCGCCGGAGACCAAAACCATCTCACGGGGGTAACCAAAATCGCAGCGCAGCAAGAACAGAACATCACTTTGTTCGTCAGCCGTCTCATCTAGGAAGCGTTGCCTGACCAATGTCACTGCGAGTGGAAGCAGGCCATCTTTGGGACGCATTTTCGGGGGGCCGGCTTCGGTGTCGACAGCGAAGTTGAGGCTGATCGAAACGAAGCCCGTAATCTCCAGTTGCAACCTGTAGCTTCCCGACGATTCCAGCTCAACCGGTGAATCCACTTTTACCTCAACCGTCGAATCGTCGGGTTGGGTCAGTATGCCGGAGACCTCGCCGCTATCGGCAGCACCGGTGATCTGGAACATCATTTTTGCCATTACCCCATCCTCATAGAGAATCGCATACTCGGCTCGTCGTGCAGAACGGCAATCCTAGCAGGAATCGCGTTGCTCGCCCACGCAATAACCCGCTAATAGGGGACCTTCACGGTGATCTTACCCCTTTCGCACCCCATTGCTTCAAGCTATCATTACGCCGTACGAAAAAATGGGTAGGCGAAGGATGGTTGCAGACAATGGGTGAGCACGATGGCCGCGATGGAACCGGCGAGGCGAAGCCGGCTCCCGTAAAACTCTTCTCTCTAAGCAAGGTAAAAAAGAAGAAAAAGGCGACCGCCGAACCCACCCAGAACGCCACAACGCACTGGTTGGAAGTCCAAATAAATAATGCCGATGGCATGGCGATGCCTTATGTCGCTTGTCAGATTATCTACAGCGATGGCCGAAGCAGTGCCCAGCGCACCAATGAATATGGGGTGTTGCGTGTCGATGGGCTGAGCAAGGCCGACACGTATGACATCCGTTTTCCCAAGCTCGCCCATGAACTCGGTGGGGGAGAAGATAAGAACGCGGCCATCAAAATCTCGAAATCCGATTCGCTATTTGCTCCCGGCGCTGAGACGCTGAGTTTCGTCTACGCGATTAGCGGACTTCGAAACGAGAAGGTTTCGCTGGAGGTGACGAGCCCCCACTATGCTGATGGGCCGATCTATTCGGAATGCCTCGGCCGCCGGGAAAAAGAAAGCGGTTCTCATGAATACCATTGGCGGGGCAAGGCCAATTGCACGGCTGGCGAGCTTAAAGATGAGCGGATGATCTCGCCCCTCTATTCTCCCTACACGTTGCGCCTTTTTTCGGATAATGGGGTCGAGGCAGCGTTCGAATTTCAGGTGCTCTATCATTCGATTGAAGTGGGAATGGGCCCTTGGACGCCGGATGATTTGGTGCCGACCGCTGACCAGCAGGACGCATGGGTGCAGTACCGACTCAATGAACTCGGCTACTATGGCGGGCCGGTGGATAAGGATTGCGACGACTATCTTAAAAAGGCCGTCGTTCGCTATAAGGCCAACCATCCCGATCTCTACCAGGCGGACTTCGCCGACTACGATGCGTCCATCGACCAAGCTCTGAAGGATGCGCTTGCAGCGGGGGGCGCCGCACGCGCAATTGTCGACAAGAAGGCGGTTGGCGATCAGCAGGCGAAGAACGTTGCGGTACCCGTAGAGGCCGTCTATTTCGCCACGGATGACGAAGCCCCAGAACGCGATGTGGAGAAATTTGAGTTGCACGCCGAACGGGTCAATCGGCCCTTGATTCCGCTGGAAGCGCAGGTCTTTCTTGAGGGGAAGGACGGGAAGAAGCGCGAGGCCGGTGGAGCTGCCGGCCCTCTGCGAATCAACTGGTCCATGACAGACTCTTATTCCAAGACGCTGGCAGGCCTTTGGGAGTCCACTGCCGGTTCGCCGAGCAAAACCAAGAAATACATCCGTCACGTTCTGTCATTGCACGATGAGGGTGATGGCAATAACTGCTACGCCGACTACGGTGGGCTTCGAGACGATGGAGAAGATGATTGGCAAAGTGCATTTCTGGTGGGAGATGCATATTTGCCCTACGACGTGGAAAAGGACGACGACAAGAAGGTTGTCCATTGCACGGCCCATGACATGCCGAAGAAGCATCAGTCTCGACTCGGCAAGGCCGGGGTATATTTTCGCCCCAGCTTCATCGCTGGCGATTCCTATTTCGTTGAGGCGGCCGTCGATTTTATTGGCCTCGAAAACGAAGAAGAACTGGTAGAAAATCACAAGCCAAAGGAACTCATCGCGCATTCGTGCGAGTTTGTTGTGCAACGCCAGGCCAAGGTCGCGGTGATTGTTGAATGGCCGGGCCGCGAGGCATTGGGATTGGAGCCCATCAACTGGAAAGCCTTGGGGGATGAATTTCTCAAGTCTGGTATTGACCTCGATTGTCGCTCGATCAAAAGGGTACAGATCAGCGACGTGATCACTGAGGACGACTATAAAGATCTGGTCAGTTCGTTGACGGACCATACGGAGAAAGACGAGATATCGCTCAGCGCAGAGCAGATGTATGGGGTCGCTCTCCCAGAGCAGGGTTCCGCCGATGGAGCCGAATACCAAGCGAACCTCGATGCATTGGTGTGCGACTATTGGGCGAAAATTCAAACGGAGTTGGCCAAGAAAATCCGTGGAACCTTGCGCCCGAAATACGGCAACGGTTTTATCATTGTCGACTATCTGCCGAGCAAACCGATCGATATTAAGATTAATCCGGAGTCGGATGCGTCGCCCAACAACATTATCGCCGATCATGTGTGCGTGGCGGCCTCGGCGGCGCTTTCGGACGGTGTGATCATGCTGCAGGCGAAACCGGCCATGCGTTCGGCGCATGAGGCGCTGGCCCACGAAATCGGCCACGCACTCTGGCTAAAGCATTTCCGTCATGCGGAAAAGGAAAACTTCATCGAACATGATGTGAATGATCATAACTGCATCATGAACCATATGCATAAGAGCTGTGAGCACCCCCATCATGCCCTCGGAAAATCAAAGGGGCATTTTTGTGGCAAATGCAATCTCAACCTGCGGGGCTGGGATATCTCGAAGCTGCCCTTAGGGTCGCCCCTGCGGTGGGTCCATCAGCGGATCTTTATGCATGACGGGGAAACGCCCGCGGTCGAACAGGCCGTTGAGTTGATCTCTCCTAGCAATACCATCGTCAGATTGGAAACGGATGATAAGGGCGACCTGGCCTATGCGGTGATGGAAGAGGGAGACTACGGTGTGCGTCTCTACGATGACGATGAAGATGCTAGCGCGGGTAGCGGCGGTGCGTCGCAGGCGGATGCCGAGGGGGGAATTATGGAGGGCCATGATGACGGGGCTTTATGTGGCACCTTGCTCGCGGATGATGCACGGACCGCTCTGGCCAACGAAAGGGTAGAAGTGCCCGCGTTAGGGTTCACCGTGCAGACCAACGAAGAGGGTTTTTTCCAATTGACGCATGTCGACCGCGGAGAATACGAGATCAAGGTGCAAGAGGAGAGCGTGATCGTACCCACGCTTGCGGGACCTGATCCCGAGTTTTTGATCAGGGTGCCCCATGCAGAGGCGAATAGGGAAGGGGAAGACGCAGGGGCTTCCGAGGGAGGGGGAGCCTGATGGGTGAGAAGTACGGTAAACTGGATTGGCCAGACGAATGCAATATAAACCAGTATGCCTATCGCAATTTGCCGGAGGATTTTCTAGAGGAAAGCAATAAGCGCAGCAAGGTCGGCAAAAAGCGCAAGCTCCTGCACGCGGAAGTGGTCATGAGCTATCGCAAATATTGGTTTGATAACTATCCCCCGTTGAAACCTCTGCAAGAAATGCAGCAGGGCTCGCGGCAGTCTGAGGTGCAGAAATGGGTTCGGTGGCGAGAGGAGCACACCAAGGATAAGAGAAATGGTTCTGATGCCAGTGGCCCCATTGCGTTGGCGATGGTGCTTGGTTTTTGGGGTGAATTCGTAAATCCCGATGAAGTCGTCGCGGCCAAACATACCTGGGCCTACCATCTAAAGGGAGTGCCTTCTGGGAGTTCGGTGTGGTTAGAGTTGGAGCATGCCTGGGATAAAGAGCCCCGGGCTGGTGGGTACAGCGATGGTGCCAAGAAGAAGTACCCCTATACCCGCATTGACGCTGCGACACCGGCAAAGTTGATGGCCCTGGCGGAACGGCTGATCAACGACCCGGATAATGCGAACTACCGTATCGGCTATGGCGGCCATCTAGAGGCCAGTACGTCGACCTACAACTTCACGGGTGAGAAGTTTAGCTACGAATGGGCCCAATACGATCCCCATGGCGATACCTTCCCCTTCAACAGCGACGAGGATGCAGAAGAATGGCTCAAGGAACAGATCGACGAAGGGGTACCGATCATCTGTTCCTATGTTCAGGGGCCCGGCTTGGATAAGTACGGCAATGTGCAAAACCAGGGTAGTGATGGGCACGATGTCGTGGTGAACGGTTACGACGAAGAACAATTTTATGTTGCAGATCCCCTCTGCGGTTCTGTCGTAGCCGTACCCAAATCAGGTATCACCCGCAAGCTACGATTTAAGAAGAAGGACGGAAAGAAACTCAAATGGGTTGAAGAAGAAATCGATATAGGTTTCATGGCCGCTTGGAAACGGAAGGGGTATCGCTATCTAAGGATCACCGACAATGAGAAGATAGCCCCCAAGGAAAAGGAGGTGTTAAACGCCCCCACTGCCGAAGCAGCGGCCGACAAGAAGCCAAAGGACATTCCACGTTCCGTAGCAACAATGACGGCGTCCTTTATGGGCTATGAACGTTGCCAAAGGTATCTCAGCGAGCTCAAGCGAGACGGTAATGGTGAGCCCTACTACAAGCTCAAAGGCGACGGGGGAGAGTTAACCCTCACGGGCAAATGGGACAGTGCTACCAAGGATGCGGTGCGGGCGTTTCAACAAGACCAGGAAGGCCTGACAGCGAATGGGCGTTTAACCAAGGAGACCAAAGCAGCCCTCTCGGACGCCATGGCGGCGGCGCGGCGAGCAGAGGCTGAGGCGGCAGCCGCCGACCAAACGGACGAAGAAGAAGAGGCGGAGGTAGAGTTTCTGCACGGCCATTGGTCGACCCAGACGGCCTTTTTCGGTAGTACCGTATCCATCGAGGTGAGAACCGCTGGCATTGACGATGGCAAGCCGGTCGAGATCTGCGTTCGGGAAAAGGATCCCGAGGGGCGGATCTCAAGTGAAATGTTGAAGGTAAAAAACAACGTCGTGAGCTTCGAGTTGGACTTCAGCTTTCGCGATGCCAAGTCGAAGGAGGCTAAGGAGAACTCTAACGAGTTTTATTTTGTCTGCGATGATTTGAAGGGCGTAGAGCGTACGTTCGATGTGACACCGCTCAAACTTGTCCCGGACCCCATTCCAGAAAAACCGCCATGGATCGAGAACGCGGAAAAGGAAATGCGAAGAGACCCGCCGGTTGTGGATAGTAAGCGGGGAGGTGGCAAACAGAGTTTTGATCGTATTTGCAAATATCATGAGGCGTCAAACAAGAATATCAAAATAAGTGACACAGTGGCGTGGTGTGCATCCTTCGTAAACTGGTGCCTGGAACAAGCAGGGTTTGAGCACACTCACGATTCGTATGCCCATAGCTACGGCTATGTTCCCAGAACCAACACCTCCGGCAAAAAGGCGTGGGCAGCCTTAGCAAAGAACTATGTCGAGAGATATGCGGGCGACGAAAATGAGAATGATGGGTTGACTGAATGGATAGAAATGAAGGGGGGAAACTATCTACCAGAGCCAGCCTATGGCTGTATCGCATTCATGATCAACCCAGCGAATAACCCCGGTACCCATGTGGGCTTCATTGTCGGAGAGATTGACGATGACACGCTAATGATGCTGGGTGGCAATCAAGGTGGCACAGTGAAGCTGAGCCCCAAGAAGAAGTCATGGATGAAAGCTTACACATACCCTCCGGGCTGGGAGTATGACGACAACGTCTACAACTTGCCCGAAATCGAAACAACCGTGTCCGATGCGGATTTGAAGGAGAAGACCTAGGACAGCACCTACTACCTGCCATTAGGGACTACCCGCATCCGGGACTACCCGGACTACCCGTACGCGGGTTGGTACCCAAAATTAACCCAGGTGATCCTCTCCTGATTCGCTTTTCGTCACGCGTTTGCGCTTCATGGCGATCAATACGCCATAGGATACAATCAGCACCGGCGTGAGAAAATTGGAAAGGACGGTTATCAGTAGCAGCACATAATAGGACGTATCGTTCGCTGTCTTTTCGCCGGGACGCAAGCCGCCCATGAGCCGAAAGATAACATGCTCCATATTTAAGATAGCTAAACTGGTAACGATAAGTACCAGGGGAAGCAGCGAAGCCACAACGAGGGTGTATTTGCTGAGCCCCGCCGCCCGCTTCAAAAATAGAATCAAAAGGACCACCCGCCAAAGCGCGACCACAACGAGGAATCCAACGTTAACAGAGGCAGCTGTATCCAACGCCATGAAGCGCTCAACGGGTATGGCGTAGAGCAGCGCAGGAGGCGAGGTAAGCGTGACGAAGGTCAGGACGTTACGGTAGCTCCAATTCTTCGGCTTCAGTGGCAGGATAAATAGCCAAAGAATCAAGGCCAGCACGAAGACATAACCAACCGAACCCAGTCCGAGTTGCTGCCATAGTTGTGCGCGAGGATTATCCCAGTAGCGACCGATTCCCGCAGCCCACGTTGCAAGTAGCCCGAGCGCGAGATAGAGGTTTCCCAGGCGCTGCATATCGAGTGCCACGGGACGAAAGATCAACAAGCGGCCCGTATCGACGACGACCCGCCGTAAGTCATTTGTGAATGCCATGGATCTCGGTTCTCCGGGCGGATTCATACCAGCTAGACGTCGCCACCCTGACAATCTAAAGCGGTAGGCGTCCAAAATGAAGCTCAATGTCTCCGACAATCCATTAAATCGGGGACGGTCAGATTCTGGTTCTGACCGATCGTCTTGCACGGGCTACGGCCCAACCACACAGCGCTAGGCCTACGAAGATTAGGCCCAAAGCGACCCACCCCACCGACCGCAAAATATCGGCCTCTCCCTGGGCCAATGCGTAGCCGACCGCGTAGAATCCAGCGGCGAAGATCATGGTAAGAAGGCCGAGGAGGAAGAGAAGAATGTTCATTTTGTTTTTCTCCGGCACCGTCCCCGGTGGAAGGGGCGGGGCTTTTGTTTGGGAATTATGATCGGCGGCGGCATTGCTCGGGTGAAGACGGGGTGGATTCTTCGCGGCAGTTCCGTGGCAAATTCCTAGGTCGCAAGAGCCTTGGGCCATACCTGGGGGCCGCCCAAATGCGACCACAAAATTGCCATTTTTTCATAAATGGCCTCGTCGGCCAGGCTTTCTGTCCCGGAGCATCCAGAAAAGCCGAAGAAATACAGAGATATGCACGATTCGGGTGCGACCACAAAACGGAATACGACCACAGTGGTCGCATCTGGAAGTTCTTGAGTCCGCTGGATCCCAAATCGAAATTGCCTGCTATCTCCTGGCGCGTGAGGCGGGCGTCGAGATGGTGCGTTGCCGACTTCATGAAGGAGGTGGACGTGCACATTTCATGACCCGTCGTTTTGACCGAAATGAACACGGCGGCAAAGTCCACATGCAATCGCTTTGTGCTATGCTAGACGCAACACTTAATAAGTGATCCACAGCACCGCCGAAAAAGTGAGCCACCCTGGGCACGAGTTTGTAGGTTTTGAATCCACCGATCAGGGCAGATTCC
>Ga0257122_1002142_pt1 | contig 12765 bp, 10 predicted proteins | sample SI106_120metaG_FD_190146 | JGI IMG/M metagenome (GOLD analysis project Ga0257122, IMG submission 190146) | Marine microbial communities from Saanich Inlet, British Columbia, Canada - SI106_120 | ecosystem: Environmental > Aquatic > Marine > Inlet | place: Canada: British Columbia | collected... | reverse complement strand
CCCGAAGGTATTAGCCCAATGAGGTTTATCTCCCGTCCGGCCCGCGATGACGCCTCGCGTCATGTCTCGGTTGGTATGTGTCTTTGCCTCCTGGCCATTGCTGCTTGCGAAAGCGAACCGGCAATACCGGGCACAGATTACGGCGTTTCGGACGCCATAACGATCATCGACCCCGATGCTATCAAGCCAGGGGAAGATACAATCGTTGCGGATTCGAAGGTGGACGATGCGTGCGTGCCGAGTCCAACTTCGTGCCAAGGGCTTTGTGGTCCGGTCAACGATGGCTGTGGAACAACGCTTCAATGCGGTGGATGCGACGAAGGCAAGGCCTGCGATATTTACCAGAACAAATGCATCACTGCCTTGGTCGACTGCGATGACCTGCAAGCGAAATGCGGCACCATCCGTAATAGTTGCGGCGTGCGGCTCGACTGCGGATCGTGTGGCAGCGGCGAAGAATGCGATCCGGATACCAATTGGTGCGTGCCCTGCAGCCAGGTCACCTGTCAGGATTTGGGTTATAGCTGTGGAAAAGCCTGGCTTGGTTGTGGCTCACCGTCTAACACCACCGACTGCGGGTCCTGTCCGGCGGGCAAAACCTGCAGCCCATTTTTCAATATCTGCGAAGACAGCTGCACGCCCGAAGAAAAGGCCACGCTCTGTGCCAAAGCCCAAACGGCCAAGGGCGTCGAATGCGGGCAAATCTCAGACGGATGCGGTGGAACCGTAGACTGTGGCGGCTGCCCTGAGGGTGAAGGCTGCGGTGTGCGTGGTGTGGCGAATCGATGCGATAAAGCTGAAGTGCCCACCGAATGCAAAGCGCTGAACAAGAACTGCGGCACGATTGAAAGCGCTTGCGGGGGGGATTTGCATTGCGGCGACTGCCCCACCGGCGAGGTCTGTAATGCCAACGGGCTCTGCGGCGTTTCGTGTACCCCCAAAACCTGCGCCGCTGACTTTGCCGGCAAATGCGGTTCTCAACTCGACGACGGCTGCAACAGTGCTTTGGATTGCAGCTGCGCCACGGGGCAAATTTGCGATACCGCGGCCCCTGGGGTCGCTGGCGGCTGTATCGCACCGAATACCTGTGCGGGCTATACCGCTACGGGCAAGGAAGGCGAAACGTGCAGCAATGGCAAAAGCACCGCCTTTCCCAAGGGCAATGGTGAAGGTCTGATATGCCCGTGCACCGACGGTCGCTATTGTGTCGACCAGGGGGCAGAGGTTTTCGGGCCCGCTAGCGGAACCTGCTGTACCAACACCGCCAAATGCTCCGCAAATGCCTGCACGGTTACCAATAGCTGTACCGGGGCCCCCATTAACTGCTGCGCTGCCAGCGAATACTGCGATACGTCGACAAATACGTGTGCGAAGAAGAAAGGCTGCGCCGACTATACCGACGGACTCGAAGGATCCGAATGCAGCGTGGGTCACCTCTATCCGAACTTGGCGGGTGGTCATCTCTCCTGCAAATGCAAAGTTGGCAATGCGATCTGCGTGGGTGAAACGCCGACAACACCAGGCACCTGCTGCGTGAATAAGAATAGCTGCAATAGCGGAACCTGCACGGCTATCGATACGTGCACGGGCGAAGTCGAAGAATGTTGTACTTCGGGAAGCTATTGCGATAGCGGCACGGATACGTGCGAAACCTACAAAGATTGTGACGACTATACCACCGGGCTCAACGGGGCCCCCTGCAGCAATTCACCGCATTTCTCAGCGGGCAACAACGGCTTCCTTAAATGCGAATGCAAAGACTCAACCGATACCTGCGCTGAAATAGCCGGCACGCCTCCCGGTTTTTGCTGCAAAGAAAATGCGCAATGCACGGGCGCCAGCTGCGAGGCGGTGAGTACCTGTACGGGCAAACCGGTTAGTTGCTGCAACGACGACGAATACTGCGACAGCGGAAATAACGTTTGTAAGCCGAAAAAACCTTGCTCGCAATATGGCGCAAACGGCATGGTCAGCGATCCGTGCAGCGCGCTAAAGAGCTCGGCATTTCCTGCCGGCGATGGCTCTGGGCTTCTCTGCGACTGTTCCTCCACGGGCAACAACGCGAACAACACGTGCGTCGGTTCAAGCGCCACAAAGGCGGGCGTCTGCGAATGCACCAAAGAAGTCTGTGATTGCACCAACACCGGTCAATCCGATGGCTGTGGTGGCATACTTGCTTGCGCCTGTACCGGTCAGCAGGTTTGCGATACAACGAATAAAGTCTGCTGCACGCCCTATGTTTGTACCGGCGGCACCGGAGACGAATGCGGAATTCCTCGCCTGAGTTGTGGCAATACGGTGAGCTGCAAATGCAATGGCCAATACGATACCTGTGGTGGCGGCGGTGTAGCCAATATTTGTGGATGCACCCCGGGGACGTGCAAGGGCAGGGTTGGCGTCTTTCCCGATGGTTGCGGTGGCACCATCACCTGCAGTGGCTGAGAGGAATCGACCCATGCTAACGCTTATCAAATATTACGGTTCAAAGTTATTGCTGGCACTGCTGCTCCCCTTAACTATCGCGTGTAGCGACGATGGTTTGGCCGACGGTGGAACCGATGCCACGAAAACTCCAGACCTTGGCTACATCGTGGAAGGTGGGGTCGGCAAAGACGCTATCTGTGGCTTTCAATCGCAGGAAGTCGGCCTTCTTCCTCTGGATATGCTGATCGTTCTCGACACATCCTTTTCTATGGATTTCGAAGACAAATGGTTTGCCGTGAAGGAAGCGCTCAAAGCCTTCGCCACAAGTGCCGACCTATCCGGCTCCGGAATGGGCGTGCAATATTTCCCACTGCGCAAACAATGTAGTGTCGACGACTATAGCCAGCCTGCGGTATCCATCGCGAGTCTGCCGGGTGCCGCGGCGTCTATTTCCAGTTCGCTAGACAAACAAAGAATGGCCGGTGGAACACCCATGGCACCCATGCTTGAGGGCGTTATGGCTTACGCCACAGAATGGGCGAAAACCCATACCGACCGCAAGGTTGTTGTTGTGCTCGCCAGCGACGGAATTCCCGACGACACCTGCCTGGATCCGCCGTCGCCGGTCTTGCCCAATACGTTGGATAACGTCGTCAAAATCGCCGGCGATGCCACGAAAGGCGAAACGCCGATAGCTACGTTTGTCATCGGTGTCGGAACCGAACTCACGTCTCTCAATCAAATCGCGCAAGCGGGAAGCAGCGCCGACGCAATTTTGGTCGATAGTAGCAAGGATACGCAAAACGCCTTCTTGCAGGCTTTGGCCACCGTTCGCAAACGCGCGCTGAGCTGTAGCTTCGAAATCAAGGCACCGGCCGACGGGGCTCTGGACTACAACCAAGTCAATGTTGCCTTTACCACGAACGGTCAGTCCGAAACGTTCTATCGTGTCGGCGACAAATCGGAATGCATCGCTTCACCCACGAACGCCTGGTACTATGACGATCCGGTAAAACCCACCACCATCGTGCTCTGCGAAGATACGTGTACGCGAGTACAGGCGGCCAACGCGGGCAAAGTCGATCTCCAATTCGGCTGCGCAACCGTCGTCAAATAGCTGAGGAAGAAAACAATGCCCATTTCAGAATCCGTTATCGCAGAGGTGATCACGTTCGCGTCCAAAAACCTCACGGACGCTTCCTTCGTTACGGAAAGGGTCGGCCTTTTGATGGACGCCCAAGCCGACGCCAGCCAATACGTTGTTGCACATAGCGACGAATTGCAGGTCGACGGTGTGGTTCAGATCCTCTTTCAAGCCGCCCTGGTCTACGAGATGATCTTCAAATCCCGCGGTACCGAACCCAAGACGATCACGTTCGTCGAACTCAACGGCGCCATCGAAAACTGCCCCGATCTCGAAACCCTGGCGCGAGACGAATCCGACCTGGCGTCCTACATCTTCAGCAACCTAGACGATCTCGAGGCCCCCAACGAACTCGCCGGCAAACTCCTAGCCCACCTAACCCGCGCCTTCCTCGACGCCTAATTGGGGACGGAGGGGGACTTGGGGACTTCTCGACGCCGAGACTCGATTGGGGACGGAGGGGGACTTGGGGACTTCTCGACGCCGAGACTCACCGCAATGCCCTGAAATTCTTCGCCGGTAGGGCGTACCATCTGGCTAGTTAACTAGCCTGCATCCAGTTTGCAGGTACACGATCAGACGATTCGTCGCACAGATTTCGAGGATTTCCGCACGATTGCGACGCCTTCGACTTGGCCCGCCACTTGCTTAACACCCCGTATTCCCCGTGAACCAGCGTGGGGCTGGGTCAATACGAGCTAAGCTTGAAGGTGTCAATCCATGCGTAGAACGCTTCTATATATCGCTTTATCGAGTTTGGTGGTCACGACCGCCTTGGCAACGCCGCCAGGTGGAAAGGGTGGAGCGCCAAAAAGTACGGTTAGGCAGGTTCGCCCGGCCAAATCACAGTTGCGAACCCCGCGAGCCCACCAACCCACGGCCGTCGAATCGCTCAGAGAGCAGCCGCGCCAACCAGCGGCGGTATCCCAAAAGGCGAGCGGGCGGCTGAGCCGGCTCTGGACGCGCATCTCGGTTGGAATGGGCACTTCGGTTAGACCGGGCTGGGAAATCGGTGGTAAGCCCGTCCTGCCCTGGAAGCGTGGCGCCAACAAAGTCTTGAAATATTACGGTATCGAGGGCGGCAAGAAGGTTCTGAAGAAGAAGATCGTTCAAAAACCCGGCCGCCAAGAGGTTACCGAATTGGTGGCTTTTGTCGAAAACGGTGAGCCGAAACGCGCCTATCGCAGATACGTCATCAAGCCTGGTCCCAACCCAAACGAGATGATCGTCGATCCCACGCCGGGTGACTCGTCAAACTACGAGGTTCGGGACCACGCCTATAAGCCGATCACCGGCTTGGGACAATTATGGAAGACCGTGCACCATAGTGTGCCCTGGAGAGTCGGTGAGGGCGCGTCGATGAAGCTCGCCCTGGCCCACGGCGGATTGGCAATCGCATCGGCGGCGGCCACGAGCCTGGGCAAACCCGAATTGGGCGAACTTCTCCATCAGACCAACACCACGCTAGCCGTCGGCGGCGTCGTCACCCTCTTCACGTTTCCATTCCTCGTCATTCGTCCAACCATTCGCGACCTAGCCGTACCGACCGCTGTCGGTGCGAAATCCCATACATTTACGCGGAAGCAGAGCAAAGCCCTGCAGAACGAAGGCGTCGCGTATCAAACGCTGGTCGGCGCAGTCGACCACCACGAAAGTGCTAAGGCGCTCTACAAGGCGGACGGGTCTTCAAAAAACCGCAACGCTTACGAAAAAGCAAATCGCAAGGTGGACAGGGCCTACAAAGCCCATCAGAAAACCCTGACGAAACTCGCTGAACTCAATGTTCAACTCAGCCCAACCGAAGTAGATCCCCAAAAAGTACTAAGCCGCTTCCAAGCCGAATAGCTCTCCGCCCTTTTTCCAGCATTTTCTTTCCCCAAGGCTGCGACTTGGTCTGCGCTCTTCTGTCCGTAAGCAGATTGAGAAGGGCACGGAAGCCAACGCTGGAAACCTTGTCGTTTTCCCCAACAACCTCTCTCTACTCAGCGTTGGCTTCCCGTATCCTCCCCAGAACTCCCACCCCGCCAATCTGGTAGACGCTGTATATTTCGGCGCGACATTTGTACGAAATAGGGTACTAATGGGCATGGCGGTGTTCTGCCACCGTGAGGAAGACATTGAAGCCCTATATTATCTACGGCTATGAGCTGAGCTATTTCACACGCAAGATGGAACGTGCGTTTAGCTGGCACGGCTTTGCCTATCAGCGGAAATCCAAAACCCTCAACGAAAAATGGCGGCTGGAACGCCGGTCGGGTACGCATCAAGTGCCCGTCGTCGAAACGCCCCAAGGCTGGTATCTCGCCGATACGACGCCTATCTCGCTTTGGCTCGACAGCCAGGATAGTGGTCGCGCTCTGCTGCCCCCGGGACCGGGCGCGGTCTTGGTTCGGCTCATCGAGGAATACTTCGACGAATGGACAGCTCGGCTCGCCCTTCACTATCGGTGGAACGATAAACAAAGCGCCAAGAATGCCAGCCGCCGGTTGGCCAAAGAAATGGCACCGTGGGCTCCGGCCTTCGTACAGGATAAGCTCGGCGCTAAAATCGCCGATTGGGGGCGCCGAGCCGTACGCGCTTTGGGATTGGACTCCGCGGCCCAGCAGGCCGTCGGCGAAGAAGAACTGCGGCGCGTCTATGAGGCTCTAGAACAGCAGCTATCGCATACCCGCTTCGCCCTAGGTGATAGGCCCACCATCGTCGATGCCGTCATCCTGGGCGGTCTGGATGCCCACTTCGCCGTAGATCGCGTTTGCTCGGAAATGCTCGAAGCGTTTCCCCGTATTCGCCAATGGCAAAAAGATGCGGGAAAATGGGATGGCGAAGGCGACTTTCCGATCTTTCCCGAAACAACCCCTTTCGGCGACTTCATCCTGAAGGAAATGTCCGGCAACTATCAGCGGTTTATCGAGGGCAATGCGCAGGCGCTTTCGCAAGAACAGAAAGCATTCAAAGTAGAAATCGGCGGTAGCGAAGTGAGCTATCTCGCACGCCGATACCCCGACAAATCTCGCCTGATGATTTCCGAATTCATCGATAGGTGCTTAAATAGCGAAGAAAAGGCCAGCGTACAAACCTGGCTGGGGCAGAAGGGGCTTGAAGCGGTCTTAGACTCTAAGTAAAGGGCCGCTCTTTACCCGCCTCTTTGAGTTTCGCGCTGTAGCAACTGACGCAAGCGGGTAGGTATTTTTCCTCCGCACCCAAATCAACGCTAGGGCCATCTACGGTGGGGACGCCATCGGCGAACTTCAGATTGAAGACAGCTTTCCTGTTGCAGAAATTGCAGGTCGTCTTGATCTCCTCAATTGTATCTGCCACCTCCAGCAGGCGCTGGGCGCCTTCGAAAAGTGCCAAGCGAAAGTCGGTTCGCAGTCCATAGCAAATCACCGGAACTTTCTGCTCGTAGCTCACGCAGCGCAATTGGTCGATTAGGCTACGGGATAAAAACTGCGCTTCGTCGACCAATACGCAGTCGATACCTTCGAAAGCCGCCCGGTCGAGCGTTGTATTGGGCCCCACCAGCAGGTCGGCCTTCTTTTCCAATCCTGCGCGGGAAGCCACCATTTCGGGACCGAACCTCACGTCGAGTTCGGGTTTGATCAGAAAAGCGCGTTTGCCTTGTTGCCGATAATTATGCGCCACGGCCAGCAGGTTGAGCGTTTTTGCGCTGCCCACGGTGCCGTAGCGGAAGTATAGTTTTGCCATTGCTTATCCCCCTCGTCCCGGTATGCTTGGCCGCTGAAGATAGGCTTTCAAGTCGGAAAAGATCCAGTGCAAACGTCCGGGGCTAGTGCAAAAAAAGAGGTGGAAATCGAAGAAGCGCAACCCGCGACCAGGCTGCGGCGCGTCATTCCCTGGGTACTGGCGCTCAGCTTTTCCACGGTCGTCTTTTCCTCACTCACCGACTATGGCGTCACGTGGGACGAAAACGTCTATTTCAATGCAGCCAGTTCCTACACCCGCTGGTTTCGAAACCCCAATCTGCGGCGCATCGATCGTTTTTGGCGCGCCAATTGGGAACATCCGCCACTCCACAAAGTCTTGGCCGGTGCGTCCGAATTCCTCTTTCACGGGCGGCTCGGGTGGATGAGCAGGGTTCAGGCCTACCGCTTTCCCACCGTCCTCTTTGTCTTCATCCTCACCTTCTGCCTCTTTCGTTGGACGGAATCCGTCTACGGATTTCCCGCGGCCGTATGGGCTACCCTCTGTTCGTTCGTCTTGCCTCGGCTCTTCTTTCACGCGCACCTGGCAGCGTTCGACTACGCCATGACCACATTTTGGTTTGTCGTGCTCTATGCGTTCTGGCTCGGACGAAAAAGGCGGCGATGGGTCTATATCTCCGCCGTGTTGTTGGGGCTGGCATTGCTCACGAAGCTCAACGCTTTCTTTTTGTGGATCCCTTTGGGGGTGATTTGGCTGCTTCATCTCAAGGACGAACTCGACATGTTTCCGTCGGGCCGCGGGAAGCGTATCGTCAATTCCTTCACCAAGAACTTTCTACCGTTGATCATTATTCCGCCGCTGGTCTTCATTGCACTCTGGCCTTGGCTTTGGGTTGATCCCATCGGTCGCATCGGCGAATACATGACCTTTCATCTGAGGCATTTCGATGTCCCCATTTTCTACCTAGGCCAAGTGTACAGGAAGGGCCCTTGGCACTATCCCTTTGTCATGTTGGCTTTGACAACGCCGCCCTTGGTCTTGGCGGCCTCTGTCTGGGGGGGCGTTCGCCTGTGGAAAAGTGAATTTAGACGCGCGAATCTGCACGTGCTGTTCAATATCTTTTTTCCCTTGGCTATTGTCGGCTTTTCCCCGGCGCCCAAATACGACGGTGTTCGTCTCTTTCTGCCAGCCCTCCCGTATCTGGCTATTCTCGCCGGCTACGGTCTAAGTGAAGCCATCTCCTCGCTGCGCAAGCCCGTTCTGATGCGTGTTGGCGCGTTTGCTGTGGCCATCGCCATTGTGCTGGCCGCTCACCAAGCCCTATGGCGTCCCGCGCCGCACCATTTCGCCTACTTCAATTCATTGGTCGGGGGTACAGAAGGGGCTCACCATGCGGGTTTCGATATTGAATACTGGGGCAGTTCCTACAAACAACTCTTGCCGTGGCTCAATAAGAACAGCGAAACGCGCTATTGGGTGGCTTTGGGCATGATCAACGCGGGATTGCTGAAAGCCGAAAAGACGCTTTCGCCCAAAGTGCATTTTGGTGGCCCCAAAAATAGCACTCGCATGATTCTGATGAACAGGCCGGGCATGTATAACGCTCAGATGCGTTTGGCCGAACAGTCGGGCAAGCCGCTCTATTCGGTTTTTCTTGGCACCACGCCGTTGGTCACGGTCTACGAACTTCCTCGCTAGGTTTTTCTTCATTCGACGACAAATTAGTCCGTGCGGCGAGCCGATATTGCGCTACCCTATAAATATGCAAACTTCCAGACTCCTTCGCCGCGCCTCTTCATGATGCGCGGAACCGTCGCCCTCGTAGTTGTTCTTAGCTTTGCAGCCTGCGCTTCAGAAAATACCCAACAAGATGTAAGGTCAGGTAGGTCTGAAGCGCCTTTGGTTCGGCCGGTAGCCGCATCTCCTCGGTTGGCAACGCCCCAACTCGGAAACTACGAGATCGTTGTTCCCAGCGCCAAGCTGCCCAAGGGCCTCAAGGTCGATCGCGCTAATAACAACCTCGATGTTGTCGTTCATGATGGCCGTCACTATTTGGCTTTTCGCACGGCTCCAACCCATTTCGCGTCTGCCAAAACCAAACTCTATGTCGTCAGCCGGTTGCCCAACCAAGAGAACTGGCGCTTCGAAACGGAGTTTGCATTGGGGGCCGACCTTCGCGAGCCACGGTTCCTCTCTTACAAAGGCCGGCTCGTACTCTACTTCGCCAAACTAGGCGGCAGCGAGTTCGGCTTTGAACCGGAAAAAATGCTGCGCAGTGAATTGAGGCAAGGGCGATTTACCCGGCCGAAGCCCGTATTCGAGCCCGGATTTATTCCGTGGCGCATCAAGATCCACGAGGGTAGGGCGCTGATGGTGGGCTACAAGGGTGGGGAAGCCACCTACAGTCCGTTCTACAAGGCCATCGATGTCCTCCTTCTCGTCTCCGACGATGGCTTGAATTGGCGCCCTTTAGATCCGAAACACCCAGTGGTCTATAGCGGCGGTGGTTCCGAGGCCGATATTGCCTTCGACAAAAGGGGCAATCTCTATGCTGTCGTGCGCAACGAATCCGGAGATCTCCACGGCTTTGGCTCACAGATCTGTTTCGCTGAGAAGGGTGCACTCGCCAGATGGCGCTGCAAGGCCGACGGTCGCAAATTTGATTCGCCCCTACTCCTGAACAGTGCCGGGGAAATCTATCTGATCGCCCGGCGCAATGTCGCTCGAATGGGTGAGTTTGACCTTAAACGCCCTTGGCCAGCCTTCGTCTTGCGTAAAATCGCAAATCTCGCCGACTATTCCTTGCAGCCAAAGCGTTGTGCCATTTGGCATTTGGATCGCGGCCAACTCCAGGTTCGCCACCTTATCGATCTGCCGTCGGCGGGGGATACGTGCTTCCCCAGCGCTATTCGCAAAAGCGAGCGCGTATTTGAGGTCTACAACTATACCTCTCCCCTCGGGCAGCGTCGTGATCCTGTCTGGATCGAAGGCCAGCTAGGAAAGACGATCATCTATCGCAGTGTCGTTACGTTCCCCGCCCGCAACTTGTCAAAAACGGAAACCAGCGACGGTGGCCAAGGTTGACAGTCCCCCGACCTAGTCCTTAGGATCGGTTCCATATCGAAATACTAAGGGGGCGAAATGTTGGTGGTCAATGGCACCCAGGCGGCGGATATTCTATCTAGCCCGCTCGTGCATAAAGATGACAAGAGCGTGCAACGAGAAGCGCTACTGCGTTGTGGGCTTGACCCGGATTCCATCCCGGTTCGAGACTATTCTATCACTCCTCGGATGACGTTGAGATTGCCGGAAGAGGCTTGCGAAAGCCGCCATATGCATACGAACGACGTCGACGTTTACAAACAATGGATCGGCGTGCCCAACAGCGCTGCGCAAGCCTCAGCAACGATGGGCCCGGGAGAATTTGGCGATCCGCAATCCCTAAGCACCGTAGATTTTTCTGGCCCACTGAACGCCGAGGCGCGGCGTCAACTCGCAGAAATCGCCAGAACCTATATCTTTGGCAACGGCTCTGCCCTCGGCGCATTCAAAGAACTCATCGAAATCAACTTTGCACCTTTTGAAGCGAAACTGGTTCGTGCGGGTGAAATCACTATTCAATCGGGAGGCCAACTCCTGCTGTGCGACTACCCGCTGATTCTCATCGCCGACAAAGTGGACCTTCACGATGGGGCTCAGATCATTTCTCAGTCGGTGGCTCACGTCAGCGTTGGGCAATTCAATAAGCACAATGGCACAGACAAGCAGGGAGGAGGCGATCATGGCCGAATCAACTAAGCGCAGGGATTTTCTCAAAGGCCTGGGTGTTGCGGCTATTGGCGCGGGAACCCTCGCCAGTACGCGCGCATCTGCAGCGCACATCGTGCAGCCCGCTTTGGCTGGTGCACCCGCTGCTGCTGCAACGCCCGCTGCTGGCGCTGCTGGCGCTTCAGAGCTCACGCCTCTCAGCAATCCGGCACCGGACTCGGTTGCCGCAGCCGTGGCTCATACCCAACCCGCCCCGAATCACGCAAAGAAGCTCGTTGCCGAGCCGTTGTCCCCTGTCTTGGTGGAGGGGTCTGCGAATATCGAAACGATGGCGCTGCAGGGCGGTCAGCTCGTACTTCGCGGCGGCGGCCATATCGAAATTGGTAAACTGACCAAAGCCTAGCCAACAAGGGAGCCATGAAGATGAAAAGAAAGAAAGCGGTATTCGCCGGACTTCTGCTACTGGTTGGCGCAATCGTATCCTGCGACGCATTCCGCGACGACGATGCCACGCTACTGGATGCCCCAATTTTCGGGGTCTTCGAAGCAGACCAAGCCACGCATACAACCGAACGACTCGATGACGCGACCATTCGCACGACCATGGTTTTCAACGCGGTGGGCGGATTTCGCGATGTAGCTAATTTTCCAGTATGTCCCGACCTAAACGACTTTAACGAATATCCTGCCGCGCTTTCCGATGCCTACGCTTCTGTTGAAGAAGCCGAAAGCAAGGCAACGCATCATCTCCTTTTTGAATTGCTCAGCGCTGGGTCGGCCAAGGTGATGACCGTCTCAACCTACGAATCGTTCTATTCCTGCCATGCCACGCAGGATGAATTGCGCTACGTCGCAGGGAAGACCACGCTACAAACGGTGGATGGTTCTGCCTTTGAATACACCGTGGCCAAGGATGGAACTTCCGTCACGCTGGTCGGCAATATCAAAGACAAGGCGAATGCGGTCGTCGTTTCCGTTCTAGATACGGGAAGCGACTACGATTGGATCTATGGCAAATGGGTTTTGGATACCGATAGCAGCGACATCTTGACGATTACAAAATCGCCGAAGAGTTTGGTCTACACCATGAGGCGCCAGGTCGGCGTAGAAAACGATGCCGATGTTCCGTTTCCCACGGTCTGTCGCTACGAACTCAAGGCCGATGACTATACTCTGGAGGAATCTGGGTCGCGCGTACTCTTCAGTTTCGATGTTTCCGAAATCGCCCTTGTAGACGACGCCAACAATGGAAGCGCTTGCGAAAAATACATCGCTGCTCAGAAAGTGAATTTCGCCAAGACAAGTGACGACTTCCATTGGGGCCTGGAAAAGAGCGGGGACAGCAAACTGCTGCTCGACGGTTTTGAATCCTATAGCCCAGCTAACTAAGGCCCAATGGTCTCGAAGCCCGGATCGAAAGCGGGCCGATAGAGGAAATATCATGGCAAACGATATCAACGTAGTCGGTAAAGATGGCGCAGACGGCGCGCGGGGACCGAACGGTAGCAAAGGACAAACCGGACCGACGGGCTCCGGCGCGAGCTGCGCATGGCATGGAGGCGGATCCCCTGCACACGGGGGTGGTGCCGGTTCGAGTGGTGGCTCGGGTGCCCCTGGGCAAAATGGTGGGGCCGGGGAAGATGCAAAGCCCTACACGATGAATATCGGCACACTGACGGGCTCGATTTCCGTGAGCAACGTGGGCGGGAAGGGCGGTGGGGGAGCTCCCGGCGGCAATGGTGGCGCGGGCGGCCACGGCGGTAATG
>Ga0257122_1002137_pt1 | contig 12786 bp, 9 predicted proteins | sample SI106_120metaG_FD_190146 | JGI IMG/M metagenome (GOLD analysis project Ga0257122, IMG submission 190146) | Marine microbial communities from Saanich Inlet, British Columbia, Canada - SI106_120 | ecosystem: Environmental > Aquatic > Marine > Inlet | place: Canada: British Columbia | collected... | reverse complement strand
GTGAGTAGAGCTGTGAGTTCACTGGTCATTCCAATTCGCTGCATCACAAAATTTCCGTGAGCATGACCGATAACAACAAGTGCCGTGATGGCTCCAAAAAGAATTAATGGCAGAGCCGGGAATTGTGGAAAAATTGTCGAAAGGGCTCCGAGTAAACAGAGCAATGTCATTGTTCGTAGTCCCATGAAACTGTCACGATGTTTTTTTTGGTCTTGCATTTCCCTCCAAAGACCAAGGAAGGCTCCCATAAGAGATGCCACAATAATTGAAGCAATTTGGCCGGTTGGAAATAAAAGTACGTCCATCTCCTAATTATACCACAGATAGTAAATAAAATCAAGTGATAGATTGCCCTCCCTCTTTTTTAAAACGGGGGAATTCCTCCCCCGTTCCGCTTTGCGGAACTTCCTCCCTCAAGGAGGGGGGCTAGGGGGGAGTTGTTTTTTTGAGGGAACTACGAAATAATCTCCAACAACTTTTCTTCATCAATCTTCGGTCCGATGCCGGCAAAACGAAGATTTTCTGGCTTCAGAAGTTCCTTTGCAAGTAGATCAACGTCAGGTTTTGTTACCGCACGAACGCGCGTTTTCCATTCATCGAAATCTTCTTTCTTTTTATACAGCAATGTATCTTTCCCAAAATGATGAGCGACTTCTTCAGTGTCCTCTGTGCTCAAATCAATTTTTCCACACAAATAATTTTTAGCTTTTGCTACTTCTTCTTCTAGTACGCCATTCATCACAACGTCATCGTATTCATCACGAATCGCTTGCGTCGCTCGCAAGACGTCATCCAGCTTCACTCCTGCACGAGTGGTTAATAAGCCCGTATCGGTAAATTCATCGACTTGAGTACGAATGGAGTAACACAGTCCTTTTTTTTCTCGTACATTTTGAAACATTCTGGCGCTCATATTTCCTCCCAAAATTGTTGAGAGAACTTTCAAAGTTGGGAATCGATCATCTTCTTCACTCAGAGCTCTGATCCCGAGAGAAATATGATATTGCTCTGTTTTTTTGACACGGATTTTGAATTTTTCTGTGTGAATTTTTGTATCAAAAGGAAGTTGCTCTCGTGATTTTTTCAAATCTTCAAATTGGAAATATTGTTCCAAGAGGTCGAGGCTTTTTTCATCTACTGCTCCGGCAACGGTAATAACCGTGTTCTCGGGGACATAAAGCTCTTTTTGATATTGTTTGAATTGCTCTTGTGTGACTGAATTAATCAAATCCTTGGTTCCAATTTGATCACGACCCAAGGGCTGATCCCCAAATACTAATTGCTCAAAATCCCAACTGATTTGATACATTGGGGCATCGAGATACATCGCCATTTCTTCCAAAATCACACCTCGTTCTCGGTCGATTTCAGCGGGATTGAACCGCGAGTGGAGCATCATGTCCGACAGTACATCGAGCGATTTTTTCAAATTTTCTTGTCCTGATTTTACGTAGTATCCGGCGTATTCTTTGCCGGTAAAGGCATTGAATTCTCCCCCAAAACTGTCTACTGCTTCGGCAACGGCTTTTGGAGTATCGTATTTTTTGGCGCCTTTGAAGAACATGTGCTCGAGAAAGTGAGAAATTCCTGCGATCGGCATATCTTCATATCTTGAGCCGGCTCCGACCAAGATTAACGTAGTGATAACATTGGTTCCCTTCATTTCAACGGCTTGAAGTTGGAGGCCGTTTTTGAGTGTTCGCGTGTGGATGTTCATGTGTTTTTTTAAAATTTCGAATAGAGTTTACAGAAAATAGTTGAGAGAGACGAACAATATTAAAACAAAATCGTTATTGTCGCTGAGAGCCGGTCTCCGATCAAGTCGGGGAACAATCCCAAGGAGAGTTATCGTTTTTGCAGAAGCATTGAAGAACCTGTGTCAGAATAATTCGTTTTACTCAAAATGAACGATACTAAGTAACAGGATCCTCGCCAAGCGAGGATGACAGGAGAGACGCGGTTTTAAGCTGCAAAACCGTTGACTTTTTCTTTTATTAAAGGTATAATAACCTGAATGATTTTGAGTATTTTCTCCTTTTTCTTCTGCAACACTGCGTGGGCATCAACCCTGCCGACGGCGAATTTAACCGTCAGTCCGGCGACTGGGCAGATTGCCAAGGAGTTTGCATTTGATGCGTCAGACTCTCTTAACTCCCAAGGACGCAAAGGTGGACTGGAATATCGATTCCAATTTAAGGGAGGAGAATCATGGACAGACTGGTCTACGAAATCTCGTCAAAAATACATTCCAATGAATATTGGAACACAGAGGGCTCGACTCCAGGTGAGAGAACGAAACACGTCGCAAATACAGTCAACATATCGATCGTATAAAGTTGTCGGAGATATTTATAGAAAAGCGTGGATTTCTGTGCGGCCAACAAAGATTAGGGCCGGAGAACCAGCGTACTTTGAACTCAAAGTGTCATTACCGAGAACGGAAGACAAAGACACGGTGCAAGCTCGATGGGACTTTAATTCTGATGGACGATTTGATACATCTTATTCACGACAAAAGATTGTCACTCACACCTACTCCCTTCATGAGGTGGGACAGGTTTCACCGACGGTGGAAGTGAAATTTGTAGACGGAACGGTGAAGCGAATACGAGGAATTGAGAATTTGTCTTCAAAGGGAGGTGCAGCGATTCGTCGAACAATGCTGAGGGAAACGTGGCCAAAAATGAGGATATCATCTCCCGTAGTAGTTGCTCCGATTGTAGATGTTTCTCCTGGGAAAAAGGGATTTACGGAGGATACCGTGTTTCGATTTGATGCTTCAAATTCTCGAGTTCCAGCACATGCATGGATGGAGTGGGGTTTTGCAGGGGAACAATTTATCAAAGGAAAAGATGTGGTATTTAAAAAGTTTGATGCTCCAGGAAAACACGAAGTGCGCGTGCGGACTTGTTATGATCGAGCACAACCAAAATGCGAAGAGACACTCGTTATTGTGGAAACGAAAGAAGACCCGCTCGATTATCGAGCAGAATTACGTGTACAAAATAGAACACGAGGAACGTACTTTACTTCTGGACAAGAAAAACAAACTTTTTTTAAGGTAGTGGCCGGAGACAAAGTGGTGCTCACTGCCAGCATTCGTCAACAGAGTGGTGGAAGTGGTGGGTTTACCTACCGATGGGATTTTGAAGGAGATGGAAATTGGGATACTCCTTTTCATAATAACTCACGAGTAGAGCATGTCTTCTCTCGACAAGGGAAATATAAACCAGTTGTGCAGGTGCAAAACCGAGATCTTGTTTCGACAGATGCAACAGTCCCTCTACAAGTGGTGGCGAGTACAGCACCTCATGGAAATTTTACCGTAGATCAGCGATATATTTACGTAGGGCAAAAAGTGCATTTCTTTCCAAAGATACAAGATTCTCAAACACCAAACTCTCGAATAAAGGTGCGATTCGACGCTGATGGAGACGGAAAATGGGATAATCGATTCAGACACCTGACTTCATTTGAATGGCGATATAGAGAAGCGGGACAATATGTCGCACGAATGCAAACACAAGATTCAAGTGGAAAAGTACACGCTGTGGCTCGTATGGTTACGGTGTTTCCAGAGACGCAATCCGTTAAAGCTCGTGTAAAAGCGAATCGACGATATGGAGACACGAAGACAGTTTTTGAATTTGATGCATCTGACAGTGTCGGACAAGAACTCAGGTACGCGTGGGATTTTGATTATCGTGGAACAAGTGATCTGATTTCCAAGGGAGTAAAAGTGGTCGTTGGATCTGAGAAAGTGAAAAAAACATTTACAACTCCCGGAGAAAAACAAATTTCTTTGCGGGTGATTGATCGATTCGGAAATGAGGATTTGTTGCACTTTCCGGTGTGGGTTTCGAAATATGTTCTCAATGCCGATCCAGTAAATCCCCAAGACAACCCAACGCCAAATAGTACATACCAAAACAGAACAGTGTCACTTGATTCTTATGAAAAAAGAGTCGCTGCTTCTCAATGGTATCCTGGGTATGAGCCCAATACAAAGACAATGCATCCAACGGAAGTCAGACCTGATAATAAAGTGTTGTACCGATATATGAGACAACAGCATGGAGAAAAAATAGCGTTTCCTGATAGAACATTGTCACGGGCGGGAATGTTTTATTTTCTTTATGAACCATATCTGTCAGGACTTACCTTTCGACTCAAGGACGTGAAAATGGAAGGCGTCCCGACATTCGTTTATACAATAGAACGCGCGAGAATAATGCCCGGAAAAAATCCTTTTTCAGATGTCAGTTCTCGAGATTGGTTTTTCTCCGCAGCGTTGCTGAGTTATCGAGATGGGTATTCAATTGCTCCATTCTTTCATCCGACAGCAGGAGTGATACCGCGCGATGCAACGGCGATGGTGAAGAAAGTGACAGGACGAAGTGTTGATTTTGGAAGAGAAGTGACCCGACAAGAGTTTAGAGATGCGTTGAGTTATTAGATATTTTGGGATCCGGATCCGACCTCGGATCCGGATCCCAAAATAAAAGAATTTGCCTTTTGTTTTTTTGCCCTTCACAATTATGAAGGCATGAAATTTTCACATTTTCAACAAATCATAGATCGGATACGAACAGATGTACCCTGTCCAGAATGTGGAACTTTTTTTGATGAAGCCGAAATAGATATCATGAGAGTGAGTTCTAAGAATATTGAGTTTTTTATTCCGTGTCCGCATTGTGGAGCGGAGGTTGTGGTGCTGGCACAGATTGAAATTATTCAACGAGTGCATCAAACCATTGAAACACCACTGCTTCAAAAAGAAAAAACAGGAATTTCTCCTAAAAAAGTGAAAGACATTTCAAGTCTCTTGCAATCTTTTCGGGGACGAGATATACGAGAACTTTTTTAATTTTTTTATATGATAAAAGACTATTCGTACTTCTGGTTTTGATCGGGGGCGGAATTTTGATGTCAAATAATGTGGACTTAGAAGGGGCTTGGAAAAAGGCTCAGCTTTTTTTGGAAAATGAATTTGGCGTGGAGCTTTTTAAAGATATTGAGATTAAAGAACTTTTGAGTCAGAAAGAAAAGTTAGAAAAAAAATTATCAACACTGACAAAGTCTCTTGAGGCAAAAGTCGAAGAAGGGACAGCGAAATTTGAAGAAATAGAAACTTCTGTAATGGAGACAAAGCAGGCAATCGAAGACACGCAAAAAGCTATTGAAAACCTGCAAGAATCGACAGAAAAAACAAAGGATAGTTTGGGATTCTAGTTTGCATTTCGAGTTTGAACTCTTAGAGTTCGAACTCTTAAAAAATAAGAATGATCAAACGACTTTTTGTGCTTGTCTTTTTTATCACGATTGGAATAGTGCTTTCTCAATATATTGACATTTCGTCTTCTTGGCAGAAAGCGCAAGCATTTTTGGAACCAGAGCGTGAGGAGGTGGGACTTTTGGGGGAATTTTTAGAGAAGACTAAAGTGGGAGAGCTCGAACAACGGCAAGTGTATTTGGAAAAAAAACTTCAGAAATTAAAAACAGATTTATCCCAAACAGCAGGAGAAGGCAGTCGGCGATTTAATAAAATCGAGGGATCGGTAATGAAAACGGCGAATGCGCTCAAGGAAACAAAGCAGTCTTTGGAGTACTTGCAACAGTCTGTGCAGGTGAGCGTAGATATTATTGAGAACTTTGGGGAAGAGGAAGCGTCGGAAATTTCGGATTCGAGGTGGATACGTATCCCAAACTCAAAAACAGAAATTGAGAAATTTTGCAAACAGTTTGAACTCTAAAGAGTTCGAACTGAAGAGTCCCAGAAAACAAATTAGAGACCCTGTCAACAAGAAAAGTCTAAAACAGCGTAACAAAGTAACGAATCGTCCGTTTGAATAACTGGAATTTTCTAGCGGCGGAGTGTTAGAAAAACTTGACTTTTTCCGCTCTCCGTGTAGGGTTCCAAAGATTTAGACGGCTTGCCCCCAGCCGGGGTTCCCGTCTCGCCTGTAAAATGGTTCGAAAGGGGGCTTTCAATAACCATTCTATCGCGCGCTAAAAGATCTCGGTCTTTGAAACTCGTGGCCGGAAGAGAGAGTTCTGGGATACTCATTTAGAACTCGCTTGAAGACCTCTTTTCTAGAGAGAAATGAAAACAAATTCACTCGCCTGCTTATGGCGGGCGATTATTACTATTTATTAAAAACGCTTAAAATGGACTTATTTAGTCAACTTAAAAAAAGCGTTGCATCAGTAGCTTTCGTAGCTATGGCATTCACAATCTTTGCTCCAGTAGCAAGTGCGATGTTGCCATTCACTGATGCAGCAGAAATCCCATCTTGGGCCGAAGAAGCTGTAGAAGAGCTTATGGACCAAGGGGTTTTGAGCGGAAATGATGATGGATCTTTTGCACCAAACCGACAATTGAATCGGGCAGAAGTTTCAAAAATCATCGTTCTCGCTTCAGGCGTAGACTTTGATACAACAGGAGGTCCTCACTTCCCAGACGTATCAACAGACGCTTGGTATTACGACTATGTTGAAACAATGTACAACTACGGATGGATCAACGGATACCCGGACGGACTTTTCCGACCAGGAGTTGGTATCAACCGAGTTGAAATTGCGAAAATGGTTGTAAACGCATTCGAGATTGATCAAGACCTTTCAGGAGCACCTCACTTTGATGATGTTTCTGATAGCGACTGGTTTTACGGATACGTTGAAACAGCATACAACAACGGGTTGATGCGTGGATACGGTGACGGTACATTCGGTCCAGCTAACGCTGTGACTCGTGCTGAAACTGCACACATTACATACAACTCACAACTTGTTGTAGCACCTATTATTGGACCATCTGAAGGAACTCTTGAAGTTACCCTTTCAGATTTGACTCCACGAGGAACAAACGTTCCTTACAACTCAACTTCAGTACCTTACTTGACAGTTGAACTCACAGCTTCAGACGACTCTGACGTAGAAGTTTCTTCTATGACATACACTCGTTTGGGATTGGGAGATAACGACGACTTCGATAATGTATGGCTCGAAATTGATGGATTCAAAGTTGGAAACGACAAATCTATTAACAACGACGACATTGTTGAGCTTCGATTCAACCCACCAGTAGTAGTGCCTGCAGGACAAACACTCATCGCTGATGTAGTGGCTTCTGCTAAATACACTTGTGTTGGTAGTTGTAACTCAGGAGGAGATGACGACAAAAACGTAGGACACCACAGTCGAATGGCTTTGGTTAGTGCGGATGACGTCGCTTCTAGCGCTGTTAACGTTGTAGGAGACTTTCCAATTGAAGGGGAAGAAATGGAAGTTGCTGACTATGAAGTTTCAACTTTGACTTTCTCAAGCTTGGGATCAAACACAACTATCGATGTGGGAGACAACTTCATTGAGATCGGTAAATTCCGATTGCTTAATGGGTCTAACACGAACAAAGATGTTGAACTACGAGCGGTTACTTTCAAAAATGATGGTACAGCTGAACTTGAAGATAATCTTGAAAACGTCGCTTTGTACGTTTCAGGTGAACAAGTATCTGCAGAATCAATCATGGATGGTGACTACTTGACTTTCCGATTGGACAACGGAGTGACTGGAGGATACGTTCTTGAGGACGGAGACTCTAAGATCTTCTCTCTTCGTGCAGACATCGTTTCTGCTGAAGCTTCTGATACTATTATCTTTAAGATAGACAACTACGAAGACATCGTAGGAGTTGAGATCGGAACTTCATTCGGAGTGAAAGCTATTGATTCATCAGGAAACAACGCTGAAGATAGTTACGCTACATTATCTACATACACTATTGACTCAGGAGACTTGAACGTTTCACGTGATCCTTCATCACTTGGAAATCAAGAATACTCTGCTGGATCAAATGATGTTGTTATGTTGACAGCTCGATTGGTTGTAGACCAACCACTCTTGGTGGATGGTGTTTACATCGATGTTGCTTCAGGATCTGAAACAGGAGGAAACGGATCAGCTACAACACTCGCTCAAATGAACGCAGTGTTTGATAACTTCCGAATGTTCTTAAACGATCAATTGGTCGACACAGAGAACGACTTCGCTTACAAATCAGGAACAACAGCTGTAGTGACAAACTACACATTGAACTTCAACACAACATTCGAAATTGCGGGAACGTCAATTTTGAAAGTAGTGGCTAATGTCGCAGACGCTGCGGCTGATGGCGACAAATTGAAATTGGAAATCGCATCTGCTGACTTCCAATCACCAGAATACATTTCTACTGGAGACCAAGTGGCTGATTCAGGACTTTTGGGATCTGCTACAGGATCATTCGTGACTGTACAAGACTCAATTGTAACTGTTACAGAAACTTCAGGTTTATCAGATGGTGACAAACTCGTTGCAGGAGTTGATGATGTTACATTCATGGAATTGACTATGGATAACAACGACTCAGGAGACGTAAATGTTACTTCTATGACAGTAGGAGCAAACACTGATGTTAACACAGTTCACTCAACATACGGTGTTTCAGGATCAGCTCGATCATACGAAAACTTCACATTGGCTGTATTCGTAGATGGTACACAACAAGGATCTGCAAAGAACCTTGATGAAACCACTGGTAAAGCAACATTCAACGACTTGTCTGTTGTGATTCCATCAGCTTCACAAAAAGAATTCGTTGTGGTTGTAGATACGATTGAAGCATCAGCTTCTATCGTTACAGGAAGTACTACAGCAGCTGTAGCAGATACAAGCGTTACCGTTTCTACGGCTAATGCAGCATTGCTTACAGTTGGTGATGTCTTGGATGTAGTTGAAAATGTAGATCCAACAACAGCTGTTGGCACATTGACAACAACAGACCGAGCTTTGGCTGTTACCGCCATCAATACTACAACAGGAGTTATTACAACTACTGGAACGGTTGCCGTTCACGGTGCTGCCGTTGCTGGTACAGCTGGTGTTACAACTATGACTGTTGATACAATCATGGCAAATACAACTACAGTGACCCTTACAGATGATGTACCAAACACTCTTTGTGTTATTACATTTACAACAGGTGCCACTTCAGATGCTACTTGTGATGGTGGAGTTGCTTCCGTGCAAGTAGGAGGAACAGTTGCTGCAGATGCAGCACTTATCCGAGCAGCTGCTGCAACACTTACGGGATACACAATTTCTGGTGCAACGGATGAAGTTATCTTCACAGAAGCCGCTACACCGTTTATCATTGGAAATGTTAACTCAGCTGTTGCCGTATCTACAGGTGCGATTACAGATGTTAACACCACAGCTGGTGTTGCTACTGAAACAGCACATACTGCTACCCTCAAACACCAACTCGAACTTGATTTGGAAGATGTGGATGCAGACAATGTAGAAAACGGACAAGTTGTTACCGTTACTGATAACGGAGTACTTGCAATTTCTACTTCAAATGAAGTAGATGGTACAGCATTTGAAATTGTTTCATCTGGTACATTGACAGTGTCATTGGACTCTACAGTGGCTTCAGATATTTTGATTGCTGGTCAATCAAATGTTGAAGTATTGAAAGTTCGATTCAACGCTGCTGATGACGAAGTACAAATTAAAGACTTGTACATTGAGAATGATCTTACGGCATCTCCATACGCTGGAGACCGAATGGACTTCAAATTGTACAACGAAGCCGGTCAATTGATTCAAGAAGAAACAATGGCTGGCGGATCATTGCATTTCGAAATGGCTAACGCTGATCGAATTCGAGTACCAAAAGATGATTCAACGTTTGTAATAGTTAAAGCTGACATTCGAAACATCTCAAAAGCAAACCAAACAGGTGCTAAATTGCAACTGGCTTTGGATGCTGACAATGCTACTCACGCTGGTGTAGAAGCGGTTACAGCTGCTACAGGTGATGATATCACCAAACCAACAGCTGGATGGGGAGACGCAGTAGGACAAGTATATGTTGCTTACAACACTGCTTTGTCTATCTCACCTGCCGCTACACAGCCTTCAATGAATTTGCCTTCTGCAGATTCTACAGAGTTCTACCGATTCACTATTACTGCTGATTCAGCAGATAACGCTGAAATCGGACACGTAACTATGACAGTGTCATTGAACGGATTGGGATTCTCTGGTGTTGCTGCTCTTACAACTCAACGAGTTGTAGACGGATCACCTGATGTTGAACAATCATTCACGACAGCTGCAAGTTCAGCAATCGCTGATGACGATACTTCAGCAGTAGTTAAAGTAACCCTTACAGGTGAACGACTCGCTGCTGGTGAATCACGAACTTACGCCGTGTTCACAAGTCTAACAGACGAACTTGGTGGAAGTGCTGAGAACTCAGATGGTGTAACAGTGACTCTCGAACGAGATACTGCTTACGAAGCACCAGGTATCAAATCTACAAAATCAACAGACACCGTTGCTTGGTCTGATGAATCAGATCCTTCTCACTCAGACACTACAGCTGACTGGTTGAACGGTTACTTGCTTGACGTAGATACAAATGGTAAACGTCTTCAAAAATAATTAGGTTCGCCTAATTCTTTAAGAAGATAACGACCATGGTTCAGTAATGAACTCAATTCTCATCCGCCGGATCCGGATCCCCTTGGGGATCCGGATCCAAGGTGAGAAAACTTTACTTCGTCAGAGAGGAGCACTATGTCTCCGCTGAATGAAAAAAAGAAGAAACCCTGCTCGAGGATATATACTCGAGTGGGGTTTTTTTGATGTTTGGTTCAGATTCGGATCCGGATCCGACCCCGGATCCGAATCCGGGCTGGGATCCGGATCCGCCTTCCAAAGGTTTGTTAAGTTTTTATTAAATCTCAGAGTTGTTTCCTCGAGTTTGAACTCTTAGAGTTCGTAGGTAAATATGTCAGCAAACAGAACTCTCGTTTTCGAAAAAAACAATCTCTATCACATATACAATAGGGGATGTGATAAGCAGAAACTCTTTTTTCGTCATGGAGATTACGAGCGTTTTTATGACAATATCGCCCGTTTCAAAAAGAATTGTCCACACATCGAAATATATGCTTGGTGTTTATTGCCAAATCATTTTCATTTTTTGCTTCTGGAACGGGATCCGGATCCGACCCCGGATCCGGATCCCAAAACAGCAGAACAAATATCGGTATTTATGAGGAAACTTCAGCAAGCCTATGCAGCGTATTTTAGTAGCCGGTATAAAGAGGGGAAAGGGCTCGTCTTTGAAGGAAAATTTAAAGCCAAGCTTGCTGATGATTCAGACTATATTCTTCAACTCAAACAATACATCGAATGGAATGCAGTGAAACATGACATTGTGCGCAAGCCAGAGGAATGGGAATATTCTTCCTATGTGCCAGCGATCTATGGTCCGGATACGTATCCCAATGAATTGGAATTTAATCCCTATTTCGAATAATACTGATACCGAGTTCGAACTCTTAGAGTTCGAACTCAGAATATGATACGCTACGCATGACAATGATAGAGAAACTTTCCCTTTTTGATTTCCGGAATTACGAAGAAAAACATTTTGAATTTACCGAAAAAAATGTGGTTTTTTATGGGGGGAACGGACAAGGAAAAACGAATATCCTAGAAGCTCTCTCAATTCTAAGTGTGGGCAAAAGTTGGAGAGAAACCAGTAGCGAAGATTTGATTCGAGAAAATTCCAAGGCTGGAACAGGAGTCATTCAAGCAACACTCGATAATGGAAACTTATATGAAGCAAAAATAGCGCCCCGTTCTCGCGTATTTGAAAAAAACGCTAAGAAAGTTTCCCTTCGTCAGCACTTTGGAAAAATCCCGACACTTCTTTTTGTCCCTGAGCACTTGATGTTGTTCTCGGGAACCAAAAGAAATCGACAACGATTCTTTGATCGATTTTTGTTTCAAATCTCTCCTCACTACCGCGAGAATCTCATGAAGTTCAATCGTGCCTTGAAGCAAAAAAATGCTCTTTTGAAATCCTTTCGGGATCCGGATCCGACTTCGGATCCGAATCCGGGGTGGGATCCGGATCCCAGTTTACTTGCCCCGTGGAACAAAATCCTAGCAGAGACTATTCCGCTTTTGGTGCAGGTGAGACAAGAGTTTCTTGCAGAACTAAACCCCTTACTCCAAAAGGAACTGCAAGGCCTCTCACGAACAACTGACACGATCGAGGTGAGACTTGAAATAGCGGAAGTTTTTACTTCTTCAGAAATGACAAAAGAGTTTGTACTCGATTTCTTTACCAAAAATTCAGCCCGAGAACAGGCAGCAGGAAAATGTCTTTTCGGACCTCATCGTGATGACTTTGTATTTTATTATCGTGACAAACCCATTCTTTCCACCGCTTCACGAGGGGAAGAACGGTCGGTGATGTTGGCGATGCTGGCCGCACAAAAGCACATTCTCAAAGCGCTTGGCGGACCGAGCCCGATTCTCCTTCTAGATGATGTGTTTTCAGAACTTGACCAATCGCGTCAGAATTATTTGGAAAATCTCTGCAACGAATCTCAGATATTTTTTACGACTACACACGAGTCTCATTTCGAAAACTTCTCCCATCCTGTGCAGAAAATTGAGATTTAACGAACGGATTGCGGGACAAATTTATTAAGTGCTCCGGCGATGTCGCCGACCCAAACAGTAAGCTTGCTGGCTTTGTCAATCTTTCCCAAAGGAATTAAACTTAATATCACAGAAGCAGTAATCGCCCCTTTTTCTCGGTCATCAGCATTGGCGATGCGGTCTTGAACCTGTTCCCAAGTTTGATCAATTGCCGGAATTATGTCTGGCAGAGTTTTTTTGAGATGCGCGACCATACCTTGGGGGTCGGTTAACACG
>Ga0257122_1002136_pt1 | contig 12789 bp, 14 predicted proteins | sample SI106_120metaG_FD_190146 | JGI IMG/M metagenome (GOLD analysis project Ga0257122, IMG submission 190146) | Marine microbial communities from Saanich Inlet, British Columbia, Canada - SI106_120 | ecosystem: Environmental > Aquatic > Marine > Inlet | place: Canada: British Columbia | collected... | reverse complement strand
TACCCCTTGGATGGCTCCTTTAGGCACGATGACCACAAATATGAATTCATCCAAAAGGAATGGGTCGATTTCACAGCTCCTTTAGTAGAATTTGGAGATCTAGAATACTTTGAAATAGGTGACAGGGTTAACGGAATTCCAACGAGTTTCGGGTTAAAGGCGGTAAAAAAATGAACGAGGTAAGATTAAACGATGAGATGATTAAAGCCATAAGACTATCCGAAAAAGATACCAAGTTTCTAGAGCGAAATAATTTAGTGGGAATTCCTTTTTCTCTACGTACGAAATTCTCGCTGCAAGGGCTCGATTGTCTTAACCTAGCATTTCCTGGTATTCACGATCTCAAAATAGAGAAAAACGGGGAGATCAGGGTTCACGAGGAGTACCCTCCTGATTCTAGGCCCATTAGTGTCTTTAACTCCTCGGGAAATCTTTTAAGGAGGACAAATTCTGAAGGGGAGACTCTAACTTTCGAATATGATAAAAAGGGCAACCTGAAAAATATGAGAGATATTGGAGGCCACTTGGTTAAAACCTTCACCTATAATGAAGCAGGTCAAAGGGTTTCCGAAAGAATCATAGAGCAAGATGGGACCACAGTCGTATGTTATGAGAATACCTACGACAATCAAGGAAGATTAACGGAGAAAAGATACCCAGAATTCTCAGATAGTATTTCTTTTGAGTATTTCGATGACAAGGGCATAAAAACAAAAACGGATAACGAAACTGGAGAAATCACCACAACCGTCTATGACTCAAAAGATCAAATAAATTTCGTCAGTTATTCTTATGGTAATACTGACTATTACACCTATACCGACTCCGGAAAACTTGCTTCACGGATCAGTAATAAACAAGAAGAACGATACTTTTATTTTGGGGATAAGTTATGCACCAAAATATTAGTGTACAAGGAATCGGGTGGAACTATCACTCATATTTGGAAATATGATTCCAGGGGTAACGAATCGTTCTATTCTATGAATGGGTCAGTCCGTTTTGATTTAGAGTTCCAGCATTACCCCTGTGGCCAACTGAAAAGTATACACAATTTTGGCATCAAAGTATTGTCGCTACCAGAGTACGAAAAGGAAACTCGATATTACAAAGCGGTAGTTAATGACCCAGATACTGGGAATGCCCATCCCATTGTTAAGATGCTAGGCTGTAACCTCTCCGGGGTTTCAGCCAAACTTCATGAAGACTTCTTCTCTGCGTTAGTTGGATGTGAACCAGTAGAAATAAGCAAAGAAGAATACGATTCCCTGGATATAAGAGAATTTAACTGATCTGGAGATAGTATGCGAAAATCATCAGTTATCCTAGATAAAACCATTTTAAAAAGACTTGGGGTTATTGATCCTCAGATAAGTTTCATGGAGAGAAACGGATTGGTGGGATTTCCGTTTGAAGATTATTTACAGATAGCTTATTACCAAATAGATCACCTGTTATCCGAATTAAACGCACTTAAAAAAGTTGAGTGGGACCGTGATTCTATAGTTGCCGTAAAAGATAGTCTGACTTACCCCGGTAAAATCTCTATAACTTCCAACTCCTCGGCAACAAAAACCTTTTATAGCCACCAGGATTCCTGGAATCTCTGTATCACCGACCACTGTTTAGATGACCAAGTTTATCACCGATCATCCGGAGGCCGTGAATATCGAATGGAACTCCGTGATAAATTACGTATTGTTTATATAGGTGACACCTTATTCTCCATAAATTCATATGACGACCAGAACAGGTTGATAAAGATAAGATATTTTACAGAAAGAAATGATTACGGGGATGTAATTACTTACGAATACGATTCCAAAGGAACCAAAACTACCACCTCCACCTCTAATCAAGGAGCAGTTTCCATTTTTGTTGATGATGCCAAGGGAAATAACATTTCTTATAGAGGCCCACTCGGAGAATATAAAAACTATACCTATGATGACAAAGGGCGTTTCAAGGAGTGTGTATCATCAGAAGGATATGTGGATCGAGCAATATGGACAGAACTCGACAACGGGAATGTAAAAAAAGAGTTAGTCATGATGTCCACTAGAGCAGTAGACTCCCGGACAACCATCTTGGACTCCAGAGGAAATATACTTATGGAGTATATGTCACAACTGAAGCCAGAAATTATACATTCGTTTGAGCATTCTGATTCAGGACAACTCCTGTGTTATCGTAAGAATGGACAAAAGATATTGACAATCCCAGAATTTTAAATTAGGCTGGATTCATGGAAGAAAATAAAAATGTTATAAAAGTCGAACCTCACACAATTTTTATGTGCATAGGTCCCACCAACTCCGGGAAGTCTACATTCATAAATAATATACTTGAGCACAACAAAGAAAAACTCTCTGGGCTAAATGTCCAAGTTTTAGGTTCTGACCAAATTCGTAGAGAGCTTATAGGGCAGGACCTTTTCCGATACAACAGGAAAATGTTAGAAGCCAGTAATGCTACCTTTAGAGTATTTGAGGCCAAGTTAGAAGCCTTGACCTCTTATCCTATTAATGCGGAAATAGTCTTTCTAGACTGTACCTCGTTACACCCGGATTTCAGGCAATATATCAAAGATATCGCCAAAAAACGTGAATACAACCTACAGGTTATTGTATTCAATTACAAGGACACCAAAGATCACCTGAAATATGCCGAAGAGGGCTATGAGAATTTGGTGTATAAAAATTTAAGGAAGTTCAGAACCCAAGTTCTTCCGAAAATAAAAGCAAGAAATTTTCAGGGATTTACTAGAATAAAGTCTAAGGACTTCGGGGACTGGGAACTTGAGTTATCAGAAAATTTTGAGGTCCTTAGATCTTGTCAGCTAGACACATTCTATGATTACAGTGTTATCGGGGATATTCATGGATGCCTGGATGAATTCAGGTCTCTTCTGGTAGAGTTGGGGTCTGTTATTGAGAACGGTAAATTAACTCCCCCAGAAAACAGGAAGTTTATTCTTATTGGAGATTTAGTTGACAAAGGGCCACAAATAAAAGAAACCGTAGATTTTATCACTGATAATATCGAACATTTTATAATTGTTCAGGGTAATCACGAATACGGTAACTATCAGTATATTACAGGAAAAATGAAACCGGGAACATGGACAGACTCCTTCATAGATGAGTGGTTTGATACCATTAGATTGATGGAGAAGGATGAAGATCTCAAAAATAAATTGATCTCTCTTGTCGAAAAAACAAAACCTTTTGTAGCTCACCCGGAGTTTGTGTGTACTCATGTACCCTGCAAATCCAAATACATAGGAAAGATTTCCAAAAGAGGTAGGAATGGTCAGATAAGATGGAGCTATCCTCATCGAGAAGAAAAATCCCTTGAGGAATACGCAGAAGTTCTGTCTGAAACCTTGGAATATTTAAAAGAGGAGACTGACGGAAATTTCCCGTTCCACGTATTCGGACATGTTGCCACAGCTAACCTAATTAGATACCGCAAAAAGCTTGGTATAGATTTGGGGTGCTACAAGGGCGGAAAATTAATGGCTGTTACTTTCTATAAAGACAGCGACAGACCTCAGTTCACGAGTGTAGAGAGTACTCGTCCATTAGATCCCGAAGGACTAGTTGACATAACCCCGGAACGCAAGCCTGCCGATATAAAATTAGAAGATCTCGAACCAAAAGATATGGTTAGATTGCGAAAGATCTGTAAAAACAGAGTTAATTTTTTGAGTGGGACCGTTTGTCCTGCTGATAAAGATACCGAGAATAACACTCTTGAGTCCCTGGAAAAGGGTCTGGAGTATTTTAAATCCTTAGGGGTCAAAAAGGTCCATCTACAGACTAAATATATGGGTAGCAGGGGAACTGTCCATCTTACTCCTGATAACGAGACCAGCAGAACTATAAGTCGTAGAGGATACAATGTTAAATTCGTGAATTTTGACTCCGAATACCAACGGCTTCGTGGCCTTATGAAAGAGTACTTCGATAAAGGGGCTGAGGTTATTATTTTGGATACTGAAATAATGCCGTGGTCAGCTCTGGGATCTGGCTTAATAGATAAGGAATTCAGGGTTGTGGGCGATTGCCTAGACTCAGAACTTAAGTCTTTATCCAAGTCGGCATTTTTTGAGCACCTATGGTGGTTAACCGCAAATAAGCCGGAGGAGTTTGATGGAGACAACTCTGTTCTCTCCAAAAAAGAAATGGTAGAGAAATATAGCCATCCTACATTCTCTTCTTACCGCTCCACAAATCAACTCGGAGAGATTTCCGAAGAGACAGAAAGAGAACTTATAGATCAATATAATGCTCAACTAGAATTATATGGGTCAAAAGATCCCGATGATGCCGTAACCATCGAGCCTTTTAGTCTTTTGAAGGTGGTTTACGCAGATACCGAAGAAACCTTTTTTGACTCTCGAAATGCCGATTTATTTGATAAAGTTAATCCCGAAGGACGTTCCCTAGAGATAGACTTCGATGATCCCGGATATCTAGAGAAAGCAACTAAATTCTACGATGAACTAACCGAAACAATGGAAGGTATAGTAATAAAGCCAGAGATTGTTGATACTCCCAATGTGGCTCCTTATATGAAAGTAAGGAACCCTAGGTATCTGTCTATTATTTACGGTTATGATTACCAGTCTCCCCGTAAATATAGCAAGCTCCTGAATCAGAAGAACATCTATAAAAAGTTATCTTCAAGTATAAAGGAATTTAAAATAGGAAGAACTCTACTAGAAATTCCTTACAAGGAAATAAATAAAGATAACATCAAATACATTAGTCTGGTAGCTCACTTCCTTAAACTGGAAGCTAAGAGTGCCGAGTTAGATCCAAGATTATGAAACCTTTTAAAGAATGTAGTTGTGGGGAAACCTTCAAAACTGAACAGGACTACTTTACAAAGACCACACCCTGTGGTATTATAGAATATGAGAGGTTTAATTTGAACCTTCGGAATTGTATAAATTGCAAATCAACTTTAACCACTTCTAGAGAGGGCAAAGAAAAGGGGCCTGATGATGGGGAAAGAAAGTAAAAGTGTTAGGGAATTAAGTCTTTTGGGATCACTGCTTGTTGTTATTGGTTTTAGTGTATTAACTTGGTATACTAATAACTACAAAATAACAGAGTTGGAATCCTCACTAGCTGCCTCTCACATGGAGTTAGCCTCATCAGGTTTCTCAGTCAACAGGAGATTTGAGAAACTTAAGGAAGACAAACGCAGGCTGAGTAATATAATCTATGGATTAGAGTATAAAATATCTAAAAGGGAAGAAGAACTTATCAAAGATAAGAAGACAATTTCAGTTCTGAAGGATCAAGTAACAGAAGCTACCAAATTAACTGAGTGGTACAATAAAAAGTTATCCGTGACTGAAAATGTCCTGGAGAAAACTACTTCCCTTCTAGTGGTATTATCTACTCACCTTTCAGTTGTGGAACTAATAAACAAGGGAAACCAGGAGGATAAGTAATGCAAGAAAATAACTCCCTTACGTTTTCAGCTGTTTGTCTTGTATTAACCCTTTCCATAGTTGCTGGTGGAATAATGTCCTCACACTATGAAAATGAAGTAATGAAGTTTTCGTATAAGCTTCAAAAAACTGTCCAGGAATTCCAAATAATGGTGCTTAGAGGAGCCCTTAAAGAGAAGCAAAACGACACCAAGGAGTTGAAAGCAAAATTACATCTACAGGAAACAGAAAAAACAATTACTCGTTTAAAAGCTCAGTTTAAAGAGGCCATAGAGTTAGCCCAGTGGTACAAGGATAAACTAGGAACGAAGAAAAATGATAACTAATAAAACTCTTGAAGTTTGTGCTCATCGAGGAGAACTAGATATACTCCAAAAGATAAGTAAAAAACCTGGGTATTCTATAGAACTAGAGGGGTTTGAGTTAAGACTCACAAGACCAGACGGGTCTTATGTGAGCATAGATCTGATGGGTTCCAGAAATAGCAGACGGGTTGCTCATTTCAACAACGGGAAATCTGAGAGTCTGAATAACTTAGATAAACTCGAAAGATTCATGGATTTGCGGAAAAATTTGAATCCAAAGAACTACCCAACTTGGTATCATGTTGTCCTAACCGAAATAGTTGAAGTTTCTGTTATCAAAGAGACCGACAAATCTCTCCTAGTTATAGGAACAGATATCTTTGGAAAAATGACGGAAACAAGAGTCCCCAAAACCTCTAATTATTTCCGAAACAAAAACCAAGCTCTGAGAAAAGTTGCGGAGAGGTTGAAGGATCAAGTCTCAGTTTATCTAAATCTGCTGCAATGCTCAGAAAGAGCCCTAGATAAGTTTTTATCCGATAACCCTGGAATAGAGGACGAAAATGAGAATGATTAATGCCGAATGGTATAACACACAAAGAAACTGCTCCTTGGATACAGAATGGTCAAAGAATATAGTTCCAGGATTCTCTGGCGAAGAACTTCGATTATTTGAGGCAGCAGAAAGCAAAGGATTAACGGTTTCCTGTATAGGGCCTCTTGTTGATATAGAAAGTCCTTCGGGCCATGTGGTCGTATGTGGATTAAAAGAATTTTGGTATTATCACCCAGCGGATTTCCATGGCGGGGTATTTAAGAACGAAAAAGAGGTCCTAGATTTCTTAGAACTCCAAAAATATACTGAGGAAGACAAGCGTTATTGGGTAGATAAAGATACCGTAGAAGAAGTGTATATAATAAGTAGAGAAAGCAGATCTCCACACTTCACTGTTAAAATTCAAAGGACCGGGGAAATCCTGATGGTGGGGGAAGGGTCCCCCTTTAGTGCTAGACTATTTGGTAGTAAAGACGAGGCTATCGATAATCTCACTAAAAGATATAAAGGAATCAGAGATAGTTCCCAAGAAAAGTTAAAAACAGCAACAGAGAAATACAAGGAGCACTGCAATGCTTATGAGCTTGAATTCATCCCGTAAAGGTAATTCAGAACCCTTGCCAATCTTTTTCAAGGTCGAGTCTTTTAGTTTTTCCTTAATGGAGGAGGAAGATGCAGATACTATTAAGAAGTATTGTGCTTTACTTGGAGATCATGATAAATATTTTTTATACTTAGGTGAGGACCACGAGGTATTTATAGGAAGCGAGATGCCATTCAAAAGATATAGAGTTTGGGAACATAACGAAAATTCCTATAAAGTAGTAGAAAAAGAAGATGTCACAGTTTCCATTTTATGTATGGGTCAAAATAAGGTATCTGTGATAGATAAAGAAAGTTTAATTTTAAGAAACCTGCTAGTATAAGGAAATAAAACCTCTAATGAAAGTAGTTTTAACTAAAAAAGAAATAAGTAACCTTTCCAGTGTAAAAAGATTGAAGACCCCGAAGAAATGGAGGGAGAATTTCATAAAGATTAACTTGAAAAAGGATTGACATATTATGAATAACCATCTAAAAATCATCATATATAGACTAGAATCACTGGGGTACACTCCTACCCATGTTTTTCGTGCTAAGGATGAAATATATACAATAACTACGAAAGAAAGACCGAACACAAAAATATTTCTTAGTCTTAAACACAGTGTAACGATAGAAAGTAAGACTATTACGTGGCAGATATATATCAACCCTATTGATGAGGTTAGCGGGAAATCTGTGTTAAGTACAAATTTACCTAAGAGTTTAAAAGAGCCTTTCAAATACTTATTCCCTAAAATAGGAAACAGGTGAAATATAAAGGTGCTTTGGAGAACCGTAATAACTGATTAAATAAATTTATTTGGAAAAGGGTTGACATGAATAGTTTTTTGATTTATTATAGTTACTATAAGACTGAAGATTTCGAGGTTACCGTTTTTCTATAACACACTCCCTCGTAATTATCAACTGGGTCTTATAAAAAAATTGAAAGGAAATGCGATGAAAACGAATAACCTACAGCAACAGTTATGTTTGCTCCAGCTAGCTAGCTTGGGTAGGTTAGGCGATTTTTAAAACATTCCTGTAGAAGTATTAAAAATCCCCGGCTTGCTTGAGATAGCAAGCCGGGGATTTTTGCATTTAGAGCCTTGCATTGTAATGGTAACAAGACAGACTTTGAATCTGTAGACCTGAGTTCGATTCTCAGAGGCTCTGTATTGACACGGTGTCCGACTGGTAAGGTAGACGCTTGCAAACCGTCTGTATGTGAGTTCAAATCTCACCCGTGTCTTTCGATGAGGTATAGTGTAATGGTAACACGCCAGACTCTGGATCTGGAGACCACCGTTCAACTCGGTGTACCTCTGTATAATATATGGCCTTGTGTCGGAATAGGAAGACGAGCTAGTTTTAAAAACTAGTGCCGAAAGGCGTGGGAGTTCGATCCTCCCCAAGGCTACTTTTTGTCAGAGTGGTGGAATTGGCAGACACCCAAGATTTAAGATCTTGTGCCTTCGGGCGTATGAGTTCGAGTCTCATCTCTGATATTTTGAGTGGATATGTTGAAATTGGCAGACAAGCTAGGCTGAGGGCCTAGTGCCGAAAGGCGTGTGGGTTCAAATCCCACTATCCACATTACACGGCGGAGTGTTGAAATTGGCAGACATCTGAGTTTTAGAAACTCAGGCCCTTCATGGGCGTGTGGGTTCAAATCCCATCTCCGCTATATTTTTATGGCCTCGTAGCCGAATTGGAATAGGCACTGGTTTCAAAAACCAGCGAGTTTTCTCATTGTGGGTTCAAATCCCACCGAGGCTATTATTCTTATTTCCTTTGTAGTATAATAGATAAACTTTAATTTTTACCCTATTTATATTATGAAATTATCTAAATCAATACCAAACAAAATAAACTTCTATACCCCCAAAACATCCTCGTATTCAAGGAATAATTACAAATTTTTCCCATAATCTCGCACAATATATAAATTCAGAAATGGACAAAATAACGGAAGGGGTAACATTCTTAGAGTCCAAAGAGACTATTCACGAAGCTCTTATAGAAGATCATGAAGAGGGTTCCTGTGTTTATATAGAAGAAATGGGAGTAGCACTAATTAGAACCAAGGATGCATGGGTGCCCGTTTCACGGAATACGTAAATATTACTTAAAAAGTTTTATCTTTTACATTGACTCGCAGACACTTTTGAGTTACATTAAAAGAAAGGAGAACAGAAATGGTGGAAACATACCTTGCTGTATATGTAGCAATAGGACTAGTATTTTCTCTGGTTACAGCCATAGCGTTGGGTTCTGAGGGAAAACTACTGGATAAGAAAGAGGGTTTTTTTATAACTCTCGGTATCTCATCCTTAATGCTCTTAGGGGTAGCTGTAGGCTGGGTTTTAGCAGTCCCTATTTTTATATATTTCAAATTTAGAAAGTAATGTGGGAAACCCTGCTAACTTTTCTAGTAGTTGTATATAAAATAGGGTTTTTCTGTACGATAGCTTATCTATTTTGGCTAAAGACGGGCGAAGATGTCCATTATATACGAAAACAGAAATGGGTAACCAAAAGAACAACGGCGTTGCTGATGGTAATGATAGGATACTGTTTTATATCTTACTTATGGCCGATAACAACTCCATTATATTTTTACAGTAACCACAGAAAGAAGAGGTTGAAATGAATAAGATGAATCCAAATACCACAACTTTAAGTACCAGCATGATAATTGTAGGTCTACTGTTATTAATGGTGTCCTTTATGTTTTCTGATTCAGAAACTGAAACCGAGGAAACGAGTAGTAATACTACGATACATTTTGAATCAAAGGTTGCAAAAGTCCAATTTTATACCATAAAAGATGAAACTGGGTGTAAGAAACAAGTTATTATTGAATCCACGGGCGAGAAGTACGAAAAGAAATGCCATGGAAAAAATTAATCCCTCCGATACCAAGGATATCGAACGACTGGCTAAGTCAGTAGGTGATTTTGACTGGCACAGTAAACTAGAAAAATTCCGGTTAGAAATAGCCCAGGATAATTATGAAAAAGATTTCCAACGGGTATTCTTTGCTTCTCCGTTATCCCAAGCCGAAACTCACCTAGTAGCGAAAGGCTTCGCCCTAGTTTCTATTTGTGGGTTATTTTCTTTAGCTAGTGTTGCTATGGGGTATTGGACCGGAGCTTATGCAGCAACCGCCTTTACCTTTGCAGTTATACTCCTAGAGTTTGAAACAGTGTGGACTTTAGCTAAAAAATGTTTGTGGGAGGAGAAGATCTCTTGGGATGAATATAGTAATTACTTGTTAACTCCTAGAGATACTCTGGAATTTTTAAAAACAACCGTAGAGGATTTTCTTAGGAATAATGAAAACAAGGTTTCGGTAGCTGTGAATCTTTTCACGAAACAGAAGCAAGAATTAGACTGGTTAGAAGAAAAAGATAGACAGTTTTTCTTAAGTTCGGAAGGTCTAAATTTATCTGGGGATCGTGACGCCGTAAAGCATAACCTAGAGCAGGCTAAATACATCAAAGAGGGGCTTAAAAAACTCCGTACTAAATTCAAGTCCCAAGCGCAAGAACTTGAAAAGGTTATCCAACAACGAGATGACTTAGAAAACCTGGATAGAGTTCAAAAAGAGTGTGAAGAAATACGTGAACGGGTTCTGGATAATATAACTACATCCTCTTTAATGTGGGAGGATTTCTTATCCTCGTTAAATAATGATCTAAATACTATGAAAGGGTTCTCCCAGGATCAGCTAACTTACTGTAAAGATCAAACAGAGGGAGAAATCGAGTTATTGTATTCCAGGCAGCTGGAAACAAAACAAGCATTGGAAAATAAGGGAGAAATGGAAAATGGTTGATACTAACTCAGAAGAATTTAATACTTTCGTATACGAACAACAAAAACATCTTCATGAGGTATCTAGATTGATAGCTACCTCTATCTTTGAGCTAACCGTGAGAGTAGCTCTTCATGATAATTCCAAGTTCTCCCAAACTGAGATCGAAGGTTTTATCAAGAAATCCCCAGAGTTAAAAAAACTGGAATTTGGAACACCAGAATATTATGAATCTCTGGCCAGCTTCAAAGAGGTCCTGGATCATCATTACTCCAATAACAGGCACCATCCAGAATTCTTTAAGAATGGGATCAAGGACATGAATCTTATTGATGTCTTGGAAATGGTCTGTGATTGGACCGCAGCCTCTCAGAGAATGGCTAATACTGATCCCCATGCTGGGTTAGAGAAACAAAAAGAAAGATTCGGTATTAGTGAGGAACTATTTTCCATTATAAAGAACACCGTAAATTTCCTCCAAGAGAATCCTAGAGGAAATTTTTATAAAAAATCTGAAGAAACGGTTGACACCTCGGAATAAATCATGTAATATATAATCAAAGCAGGCCATAAATCGCCATCCTTCTACTTTTATGACTTGAAAAAACTTGGTGATTAACTTTCCTGCTTTTATTCTTTTAACCAAAGGAGACATGATGGATAGGAATAGTATAACCATTAAAACTATGGGCGGACTAATAGTGGAGCCCGGAAATTACGAGAACACCCACATTGCATCAAATTTCAATTTGTGTCTTAATAAACTCGGGTACATCATGTCCAAAGAACTGTTCGAGGCAGTGGCATCTATAGATGAAGATACAATCAGATCTCTTTATAACTCCTCAGTACAGTACATAACTGAAGCAATAGGGTCCGATGTAAAGCACAAAGCTTTCTATCCAAATTTTCCTGAACAGGTAATGAATGCCCACCCTTGGGAACTTTACCTTAATGCGTTTATTCATTACTACAGTTTAGGAACCTGGATACCAGAGTACGAAGAAGAGACCCGGATATATGAGCTAGATCACCAAAATTTCAAGGTTCTGGGTAAACTTACGGAAAGTGACTACTCAGATATATTTACATTATTGGTATCTTCAAGGGATTCTCTTAATTCTGAAGATATGAATATAGTTCAATATTTTCTGGATACCCAGGATACCCTAGTTTATCCTGACGAAATCCCTTTTAAGGAGATCCTATGTTTAATAGGTGCTGATAGGGTGAGCAAAGATCTTCCTATTGATGGCCTAGTGAAAACTTCTACTGATGTCCTCAGAATTTACACCAGACTCTCTGATGGAGATGTCAGTCTAGCCGAAGACACGATCTTTACTAGTTTATCCAGAAAACATCGCAGGATTCTAGTTGGAGCACTTGAAAAAGTTGCTAATCCCGAAGATCTCTTGGTTCACAAAAATAAATGGTCTAGGGCTCTTCATTCCCTTCATGTTGGAGATTACTCCAAAAAATTGTATGAGATGGCGAAATATATCAGGGATAATAAGAAGTTTAAAACCTTTTATTCTAAATTAGAACACGCCTTTGAGACCGGAAATGTGACCAACCAAGTAAAGTTGTTATCTTCACGTCCTTCAGTATTTGCAAGGAACCTCATTAGATTGTTTGCAGATGGAGCACGAGGACATGTAACCCAACAGATAGCTTTCGGGAAAATCATTGATAAGATCCCGACTAAAATTCTTCTCCAAACACTAGGGGCTCTTAGAGCACGAAAAGTGGAGCACGATGGATTTGTGGTTTTTCCTAAGGGGACCTCTTCAAAAGGTCTTTTTGTTAAGAAAGATCGTCCTAAAGTTCAAGAGGAGCAATCTGTTATTCTTGAAAATATGATAAGAGATAGTCTCAAGGAGCGTTTTTCTAAACTAGGTTCACTGGGTAAGGTGTTCCTATCTCCAGAACTAGCAGGGTGCCCTATTCCTTCTCAACAACGTGGATCTTCTATTGGAACCTTCCAAGTTGCCAAGGGAACTCGCCTACCCTTTAAGGATGATAATAATACCCTGAGGCTTTTCATTTATTGGAAAGG
>Ga0257122_1002133_pt1 | contig 12792 bp, 9 predicted proteins | sample SI106_120metaG_FD_190146 | JGI IMG/M metagenome (GOLD analysis project Ga0257122, IMG submission 190146) | Marine microbial communities from Saanich Inlet, British Columbia, Canada - SI106_120 | ecosystem: Environmental > Aquatic > Marine > Inlet | place: Canada: British Columbia | collected... | reverse complement strand
GGCCAGCGCATGGTTGATCAGGTGATGACTTGGCTGGACTCCCTGGGTGTCGACACTAGACGGGTGAGAACGATTTCTTATGGCGAGGAACGGCAGGCCTTTAAGGGCACGGACGAAAAGACAATGGCCCTTAATCGGCGTGTGGTGATCAACGTTTCAGGTGAATTCCGGGAAACCCGGGATGCTGTTCAGCAAAGGGCCGCAGCACCCGCACCACCTTCACCAATACTGACGTCTGTCGAAGCCCTGGAGCAAATCGATTTTCAGGCCGTTTCAATACTGCCAGACGATCCGCTATCCAGTCTGTCGGGCAACCGGGTTTTGATTGGTGGCAACAATGGCACGATCCTGATGTCGGATGATGCCGGTATGTCCTGGAAGCTGGGCACCGGAGACGGTTTGACCAACAGCGTCATTACCGGGTTCAGCCTGTTGTCAGCAGAAAACACTGTTTTGGCACCCAAATCTTCCAATAGCGAAAACAAACCCACTGATCACATTCTGGCATCGGTCAGAGGGACAAATTCTTCCTATATCCATTCTGTGAAGGGAAGTATTTGGCGAACAGATACTATTGATGGTGCCGTAGACCTCAGAGAATTGAACAAGATATTAGTTAGTCCGTCTGGGCGGAAATATGATGAAGAAGGTGGCCCATTCGGAGTTGGGAGTGACTGGCATATGCTTGAAGCCGCAACTGACTCTTTCAGGATCATGTTGAAAAGACAAAACCGACTTATTCATACCGATGAAAGTTTGAACGACTTCGTCGTAAACCACAACTTTACCAGCGCGCTCGCTGTTGGGAACAGTGGGCAAATAATGTCGATCCTCTACACTGACGGGCAGACAAGATTTTCTGGAACATCATCACAGGAAATACGAATTACTAAAGCAAATCTTCTCGGGGTCGCAGGCAATCCGGACGGTGCAATCTGGGCCGCTGGCACAGCCGGAACAGTTATCCAGTCTCAGGATGGCGGCAAAAAATGGACAGTGCACACCGTACCCTTTATCGATGAACTTCGGGATATTGCTTTTGCCAACGACAACCGCACAGGTCTTGCTGTCGGCAACAGCGGGACGATTATTCGATCCAGCGATGGTGGTGACAATTGGAGCATAGTCGCTGCCGATAACAGCGTCGCACAGAAGGCCGGGGTCGATCTGGGAACCAGGGCCATACATGAAGGTTATCCCGCCCCCTGGTTTTTTATTGGCCTGATATTACCTGCTTTCTTCTTCCTTCAAGCCACACGACGTCCGCCGTCACCTCCTCCGCCTGAACCTTCCATCAGTGAGATTTATGCCTCTGACCAACCAATTACATCGCCGGAAAAAGATGGTTTGAATTTCGGTGATCTGGCCAAAGGACTGGCTGCGTTTTTGTTGAATCCCCAGACGGAGCCACCTTTGACCATGGCGGTGAGTGGCAAATGGGGGACGGGGAAAAGTTCTCTTATGGGACTGATCTGCCGTCACTTAAGGGAAAACGGATACAGCACCGTCTGGTTTAATGCCTGGCACCACCAAAAGGAAAATCATTTGCTGGCTGCCTTGCTTGAAGTCATGCGCAGTGAAGCCATATCCCCGTGGTGGAAGCCCGTCGGCATTCGCTTTCGGGCGCGCCTGTTCTGGATTCGATTTCAGCGCCAGCCCTGGACGATCGGTTTTTTGATCTTCTTGACGGTTATTCCAGCGACTTTTTCCTTTTCCGTTCCTGTTGACACATATGGCAAATTGGCAGAAGGCGTCGTCAAACTGATTGAGCCACAGGTAATAGTGAAATCTCCGGAGAGACCAAAAGAGGTAATCAAGGAAGAAGTCAGTGAAAGTGAAACCCAGTCAGGAGATACAAAAACACTGATAAGGCAGACCGAGCGGACCAGGGATTTGCAGGACGCAAATGGATCAATGTTGGGGTCCTCAGAAACGGATGCTTTATTTAAAGGTGTTGGCGCACTACTTTCCCTGATTGGTGCCTTGTTCGTAGTCATGACAAATGCGCGCAGCCGTCTGGGGGCATTCGGTCTTGATCCGTCCAGATTGTTGAAACCCTTTCGCGGGAAACTTCGCTCTTCAGAATTGCGAGCTCTCGTCAGTTTTCGGCATAATTTTGCCCGAGAGTTTGCTGATGCAACAGAGGCCTTGGCACCAAGGCGGATAGTTTTGGTAATTGATGATCTGGACCGCTGCCAGCCGGAACATGTTGTCGAAATTTTGGAGGCTGTCAATTTCCTCGTATCCAGTGGGAAACTGTACATCATCCTGGGAATGGATATGGCGTGGGTCGAAATGTGTATCGCCCAGGCCTACAAGGAAATTGCCGAGGCTGTATCATTTGATGAATCTGAACCGTCATCAGGACAAGATCGTTCAACTGATCCGGCACCAAGCTACGCCAATCTTGCTTCAGGCCCGGCAACGCTGAACGACGATACGCGGTCTGACAAGACAGAAATTTTTGCCCGCAAATATTTGCAAAAGTTGGTTAACATAGACGTTCCGGTTCCGGAGCCCGATATAGATCAAGGCACAATGCTGACGTCCGACCAACCTCTGAATTCAGAGAAAATTGACAAGATCAAAAAGGAGATGGCTGAGCAAAAGCGCAGGAAACGCCAGCGACATTGGCTTTTTGTGGCTTGCTGGATTTGTTTTGGCGTGGCGGTTTCGATGGGTACGTCGTGGCTCGTATCAGGCTGGTATGGCTGGAAAGACCAGGTTGTGTCCGACGCTCTCACCACTAAAGAAACCTCTAAAGACTTGCAGGATAAGAAAAAGCTTGTTGGTGAAGTTGTTCCGAAATCACAAACGAACGTCAATCCACCTGTCTCATCGGGCGGGGCAACGTCTGTGTCGAAGCCCGGTCAACTTCTGCCGGGCAACAAATTAGCGCAATATGAATTATGGATTTCAGGCATGTCGTTTATTTTGCTTGGCATTTTTCTTTTTCTGGCCAGGCGACACCGGGATTCTTTGGATGACGATCTGACCAGCGGTGATACCCATGAATTCAATGCAGCAATGAATGTTTGGGGGGCGTATGTTCTGGCCAGGGATCTCACGCCGCGTTCTGTAAAAAGATTTGTAAATCGCGTGCGCTACCTCGCAATGCGCCGACGATTCGACGAAAATTCTGCCAGCGTCTCAGAGGAAAATCTGATTGCAGCTGCGGCAATCCATCATTGTCGAGGTGAGGTGCCAGATCCTCAGGATTGGCCCAGCGACCCTGCCGGACAACTCGAATTTATCTTTGGGCAGAAACATGCGAGCAATCTTGGCGAGAAAGTCACCGCTGACTTGATCAAAGACATAATAAAAAACAGCGAGAAGATAAGAAGTTGGCTGCCCGGTGCAGATCAAATCAGACTATTTAATCAATGGGTGCAAAAAATCACCGTGCGCTGACATTCACTCAAACTGCTCCCGTAACACCCGTTTCAGGACCTTGCCGGTGGCGTTCCGTGGTAATTCGTCGATGAACTTGACGTCTGAGGGGATTTTGAACCTGGCCAGTTTGTCGCGACAGAAATCAATGACATCGTCTGGTTCCAGGGTCTGGCCGGGGGCAGTGACAACGACGGCGCAGCCGGCTTCTCCCCAACGTTCGTCGGGTAAGCCAATGACGGCGACATCGGCGATGCCTTCCATTTTGAACAAGGCGCTTTCCACTTCGGCCGGGTAAACATTTTCACCGCCGCTGATGTACATATCTTTCCAGCGGTCAACGATAAAATAGTGTCCGTCTTCATTAAATCGGCAGGCATCACCTGTATGCAGCCAGCCATCCGTAATTGCTTCGGCTGTGGCTTCCGGTCGGTTCCAGTATCCCGGCGTGATATTCGGTCCTTTGACCCAGAGTTCGCCATTGACGCCTGGACCAACATCCTCGCCGTCTTCACCGACGACGCGGATCTGGTTGTGCAGGACCGGTTTGCCGGTAGAACCTGGATGGTTGATGGCCATCTCTGCATTTTGCGCGAGGACAGCAGGGCTGGTCTCTGTCATGCCGTAACCCTGTTGCAGGGCGATACCGATTTTGCCGTAAGTCTCCAGCAAGGGAATGGGCGTGGGCGCGCCGCCAATACCGGCGCAAACCAGACGAGAAAAATCCGTGGTCGCAAATTCCGGATGCTGGCTCATAAACAGATAGTTGGCGGGGACACCAAAGAAATGCGTCACGGCCTGGTCAGGATCACCAATCAGGCGCAGCACTTCGCCAGGTTCAAACGCACGCATGATCAGGGACGTACCGCCTGTGTGCAGACAGACGGAGGTATAACAATTCAGGCCACCGGTATGGAACAGGGGCAGGATTGTCAGGGCGACGCTGTCCGGCGTAATCCGGAACGGGATGCCCAGATTGACGGCATTATAAAAAGCCATGCCATAGGTATTCATGGCACCCTTGGGCAGACCCGTTGTGCCCGATGTATACATGATGGTCCAGACATCATCATGGGTCAGGTCCGCCAGGACAGGGTTTGTCTGGGCGGCTGATATGGCTGCCTCATAGGGCGTGTCACCCCCACCGCCCGTTGTTTCGATAAAATATGCGACGTCTGTGCTTTCCTTCAAAGCCGCAGCTTCATCAGCAAAGGCCAGATCATGGATCAGCACTTTCGGATCTGCATCCTTGATGATGAAGTCCAGTTCCGGCACGGTCAGACGCCAGTTCAGGGGCAGAAAGATCGCACCGATTTTGGCACAGGCACTCTGGATTTCCATCATGTCGGTGGAATTCATGGCCAGCACACCAATGCGCTCGCCTTTGGCAATGTCACAATTATTCTGCAGATGCCAGGCGAGGCGATTGCAGCGATCCTCAGCCTCGATGTAGGTGAAACTGCGGCCTGAGTGCAGGTCTGTCCAAACCGTACGATCAGGTGTGAAGTTGGCGTGGTGGGCCAGCCAGTCATAGTGGCGAACAGTCATGAATTCCTCCGCAATCTTTTTTGTGTGATTATTAACCCGACATCAAAGCTGGTCAGATCCCCATTTGACGAGCGACCAGGTCGCGCATGATTTCCTCCGAGCCACCGCCGATGGCCATGACCCGGACTTCCCTGTAAATACGCTCAACCCTGCAGCCACGCATATAACCGGCACCGCCCAGAATTTGCATGGCCTCACGGGCGCAGAATTCCATGGTCAAGGTCGACTGGACTTTCAGCATGGAAAGATCAGCGACCGGCCGCTCACCATCAGATACACGCTGGGCGCATTGCTCAAGATAAGCCTGGGTCGCGTTTATCTTGCGCGCCATCTCGGCGATTTTGTGGCGGATAACCTGGTGATCGGCGAGACGCTGGCCAAAAGTCTGGCGGTCGCGCGCCCAGGCAAGCGAATCTTCCAGGCACACACGCGCCAGGGCGTTGGCGCTGGCTGACATCCACAAACGTTCATTGTTGAAGTTTAACATGATACCGGCGAAGCCCTTGTTCTCTTCACCGATCAGGTTTTCAACGGGCACCCGCACATCATCAAAATAAAGCGCTGCCGTATCCGATGCCCACCAGCCCTGTTTTTTCAGCGACGTCCGCGTAAAGCCTTCGCGGTCGCGTTCGATTAACAGCAGCGAGATACCTGCATTGCCTTCGTCGCCCGTGCGCACAGCGACGGAATAAAAGTCCGCCCGCATACCGCCGGTGATAAACATCTTTGATCCGTTGACCACGTAATGATCACCATCGCGCACAGCGCGGGTTTTCAGGTTGGCCACATCTGATCCGCCGGAAGGTTCGGTAATGGCCAGGGCGTGGATTTTGTCGCCTGACAGGACCTGTGGTGCCACACGTTGTTTCATTTCCGCAGACCCAACCGCCAGCACCGGAGGCAAACCGATACTGTGCACCATCAGGCTGGCGTTGACGCCGCCCGAACTTGTGCGCGCCATTTCTTCTGCAGTGACCAGCAGGAACCAGGGATCATCTACGGGCGTGCCACCATATTCTTCGGGGTAACCGATGCCCAGTAAACCAACTTCTGCAGCTTTCTTGTAGAGCTCGCGCGGGAACTCACCGGCTTCGTCCCATTCGTCTACAAAGGGCATAATTTCCTTGTCTACGAAGGCCCGCAGGGTTGCCCGCCAGGCATGATGGTCTTCGGTATAGCCGGGGCCCTGATAGCGATGATCAAAATCAAAGGGGCTGTCTCCGCCGTCAAAATCTGCTGGCATGCTGTTTCCCTGAATTGCACATTGGCACTGGAATAATATCAGATTCCGGGTGTCGTATCTGATACGTACAACGTTCCCTGATCAGGGAGCTGAAATCAAGTCGGCCCGGACAGAAGCCGGATAAAAACATTACGTCATCACCACAAATATGCGACAATTTCATTAGGTGAAAATTTCGAGAGGTAAAAGCCAGCCAGGGCAATATAGTCAGAGGGAATACAGGGATGTCAGGCAATGATCGTCCAACGCAAGTTCGGCGCGAAGAATTTCAAAAAGACAAGGTAATCTTTGAAGATGGCGACCAGGGGGGACGCGTTTTTGTTGTCGAGAAAGGCCGTGTTGAACTTTCCAAAACAATCGGCGGCGAAAAACGAATCCTCGGAACCCTTGGCGAAAATGAGATTTTTGGCGAGCTGTCTGTGCTGACGAATGAGCCAAGGTCGGCGACCGCAATTGCGCAGGAATATACGGTTTGTCTGACGGTCTCGGATTACGAGATCAAGGAGCGCATGAAGTCCGCTGATCTTTTTGTGCAGGCCCTGATCCGCATTCTGATCAACAACCTGAAGGAAACCACCAAACGATTTGTCGTTGGTGATCAGGAAGAAGATGGTGTGGAAACGGCTGACAGCTGACAACCGTCTCCACAAATCCGTCAGGCAAGTAGCCAGCCACCATCCACATCAATCGTTGTACCAGTGACAAAATCGTTCTGAATGGCGAACAGGATTGCCTGCGCCACTTCATCCGGGGTGCCTGCCCGTTTGACGGCGTGATCTGCGGTGATGTTTTTGTACAGGTCTTCGCGTTCCTTGCCCTGCAAATCAACAATAGGCGTGTCGATGAAACCCGGCGAGACAACGTTGATCCGACGAGGTGCAATTTCGTTGGCAATGCCACGGGCCAGGGCTTCGACCGCAGAGCCAACAGCAGCCAGGGAAATCTGACCAGGTTTCGGGTTTCGGGCCGGGGTGCCGCTGACGATGACGATGGCCCCGTTTTCGCTCAGGTGTCCGGCGCCATAGCGGATGATGTTGGCATAACCCCATAATTTGTCGAACGAAGACTGGAAGCCGTCCATGTCCATGGCAAGAAATGGTCCGGCTGAGCGGGACCCGCCTGTGGCCGAACTGACCAGAATGTCAAAAGGTGCACACTCTTTGAACAATTGCTCCAGGGCTTGCTGGTCGCGCACATCACACGCCTTCAGGGTGATGCCGTCTGGCACATCTCCGGCCTTGTCCGGATTGCGACTGATGGCGATGACTTCTGCGCCCTGTGCCGCTAGTTGTTTGGCAGTTGCCAGACCAATACCTGAGGTGCCGCCGAAGACGACAGCTTTCTTGCCTGCGATATCCATAATTATTACTTCCCTGGTTCTACGGTTGATTTGTACCGAGTATAGAGAAGTTATGTCAGGTCACAATTTCTGCAAGCAATTTTCCGCATAGCCTGGGTCTCGCAAGAAAATCAGTTGCCACGTGTTCTGAAAACCAGCAAATAGGGCAGTGCCGGAATATTATCTGTGTCGCGAAAGGCGTTGTGCTTCCCATTGGGTGAATTAATCCAGATGGCATAGGTCTTGCCAGGTTGCAGTCTGACAGGCAGAACATTTGTCCGGGCGTTTATATATCGGACTTCTCCCGCAATGGCCGGAAAGCTTTCCGGTGTGTGAATAACCCAGGACCACATTTTTTCAGTGATCATATTCTTGCTGAAAGTGACGCTTATTTCGGTCAATAAAGGATCAACATCCGTCTGCCCCGCGCGGGGACGGGTTTCAACAACGACTGGCGGCAGGACTGCGACCGAAACCGGCTGTTGTGCAGATACCTGCATCGGTCCGACAAATATTGCCAGCGTGACGGTAATCAGAACAAACAGTCGCATAACGCCGCCTTCCCGCTATCTGATAATAGATCTGGTCTCCCGCGTTCAGCCATTCTTGTGCTGCTCTGTTCACGTATTGGCATTTTTACTATGCTTGAAATCACAATAAATAGATTCAAGCCATTCGGGGGAAAATTATGTCGGTTCAGGGGAAAATTGCCATCGTTACAGGTGCAGGCTCAGGTGTGGGCAGGGCTTGTGCTGTTGCCTTGTTGCAAAAAGGTTATTCTGTGGTGCTGGCCGGTCGGCGGGAAGAGCCGTTGAAGGAAACGGCAGACATGGCCGGAGATGCGGCAAGCCGTGCGCTTGTGGTACCTACCGATGTCAGCAAGCCGGATGATGTGGCTGCCCTGTTTGCCAAAACAAAAGAGGCCTATGGGCGCCTGGATGTATTGTTCAACAATGCCGGGGTGAATGCGCCGGGTGTTCCCATGGACGAGCTAACCTATGATCAGTGGCAATCGGTTGTCGATATCAATCTGACAGGGCCGTTCCTGTGCACCCAGGAAGCCTTCCGTATCATGAAGGCCCAATCGCCAAAGGGTGGGCGTATTATCAATAACGGCTCGATTTCCGCCCATGCGCCAAGGCCCATGTCAGCGCCTTATACCGCCACCAAGCACGCCATTTCGGGTCTGACCAAAACCACCATACTGGATGGTCGAATTCATGACATTGTCTGCTGCCAAATTGATATCGGTAACGCCGAAACCGAGATGGCCATGCGCATGGCGGATGGTGTGCCGCAGGCTGATGGCTCCATCAAGGCGGAGCCCCTGATGCATCTTGATCATGTCGCCGATGCTGTTGTGCATATGGCCGGTTTGCCGCTGGAAGCCAATATTCAGACACTGACTGTTATGGCGACCAAGATGCCTTTTGTCGGGCGGGGATAGCTTGAAAAAACTCAGTTGGTTGAAGCCGCCTTGACCTTGGGTCGGGGCAGGCCCTGCAATTTATATTGGGAAAGAAAGACTCCATAGGTGCCATCTGTTGTCATTTGATGGATGATCCGTTGCAGGTTCTTGATGCGCTGGGCTGGCACATCTTTGGAGGCCGTGAGATAGATGTCGATCGACAAGACCGTCTCGCCCTTTGCCAAATCATCTACCGGCAATTTCAGTGTCCTGAAGGCGTGAACAGTGGTGAACCATCCGCCAAAAATGACGTCAACTTTCTTGTTGCCCAGCAGCTCGGCACAGGACTGGATGTCAGGGGCCTTGATGATACGTCGGTAACCATTGCGCTTCAGATGCCCAACCATGGCTGAACGTGCCAGGGCACAAATACTGGTTTCGTTCTTGTCGATGTCCCGTTTGGTACTTCCGGATTTCAAACGAATAAACGTGGTTTCGGCACGAAACAGCGGATACACCCACTGCATCTCATTTTCCCTGTGTTCGGTTCTGGCAATCATCATCAGTGCCACACCGGGACCCTTTTTCGCCATCTTGTAAGCCCGGGCCCAGGGGACCAGTTTCAGCTCATATTTTACTCGGGCTCGGGATGCGGCTTCTCGCAGCAAATCAGGAATAAATCCCGAAATCTTGTCGCCTTCCTTGACAATAAAGGGGGGGGCTTCGCTGCCAACAAGGGTCAGGACATCGTCCGTCGCTGCTTTGGCAGGACCAGCTATTATTAGTGCGCTGAAAAGACACAGCATTGCTATCGAGGATTTCAAAATATATTTCCCAGCCAAAACCAGAATTCAAAGATATATACTGAAAGGACCAAATGCCGTTTGTTCGCTTGAATGCGATGCGGCGACCAGAGTGTTACCGGCTTGGGTAGATGCACAGCTTGCTGCGAACCCGTAAGCCGGTGACAAATACCAAGGTACAGACGGTTCCGTTAGATGGGTGACCGTTCCTGTAATATGCATGCCGAACCGAAGTTGTCCAGGTAAAAAGGAATGAGAGTTAATCATTGATTGGCTCAAAAATCCCTTCCTGAATAAGGACTTAACGTCGATCGAGCGATGCGAAATTATATTGCTGAAGGTGATGACGGCTTGCACCGGTAAATCGAAGAACAGTCGTATCCGTGCTGTTTCAGGTGAATTCCGCTAAACAGGCAGCCTGTTGAAATTCTGAATGTCTCAGGTTTTTGAAGCTTCGCCAGGTGTGCCGGTTTGAATCAATGTGTAAGGCGTGATCTCTTCGATGTGATCAATTTTTTGTGACCACAGATCAATGAAAGCGTTGACCTTCCGGCTTCCGTGCCTGTGCTTCGGGTACAAGGCAAAGACCGGGACCGGATCAGATGTCCATTCCGGCAGCACCCTGGCCACGGCATTCATGCGGCATTCGGTTTCAACAAAAAAGTCCGGCAAATAGGCGATGCCCAGATTTGCAACGGCAAAATATTTGATCATCCAGAAATCACTTGAATGCATCCGGCTGACCGGCGACAGGCTGATGTCCTTGCTGCCTTTGCGCAGTTGCCACGGCTGGGCGTGAAGATACTGGATGCACTGATGGTCTTTAAGGTGTTCCAGGGTTGATGGCGGATTGTTCGCCTTGAGATATTCCGTTCCGGCATAAAGACTGAAGCGAAAATCCCAGATTTTTCGGCTGATCAACTGGCTGTCCGGTGGATTGCCGACATGGATCAGGCAGTCGATGTCCGGATGATTAAAGTAGTGATGACTTTGCGACAGAATTTGCACTTCGAATTCAAGCGCCGCGTGCGAGTGGGCAAATTCCTGAATGATGGGGCCGACCAATGACGTGCCAAACTCTGTTGCCACGCCGATACTCAGGCGACCCTCAAGCTGTTCTCCGGAATGTCGAATGTCTTCACCGGCATCTTCAACTGCCGCCAGGATCGAGCGGGCATGGCTGAGAAATCGTTCTCCTGAATCCGTCAGTTCCAGCCGTCTTGGCAAGCGCACAAATAAATCCACGCCCAGGGCATCTTCCAGACGTCTGATCTGATAGCTAACCGTCGCCTTGGGTTGGCCGGACTGGCGTGAGGCCGCAGAAATACTGCCCTCTCGCGCTACCAGAACGAAGCAGGCCAGATCCTTGAGTTCATATCCACCAGTATTTTTCATGAGTCTAATATATTAGACCCTTGTTACCAAAATTGACATCTTTTTTGTATGGCGGTTCTGTGAAATATATTTATTCCAGTTACAAAAAATCAGGCCGAAGGTGAATTGGATGGAACAGACTTCCTGGATCGTCGCAGGGCTCAGTGCAGGTCTCTTTGAAGGCAGCGTGATGCCCGTGAAGACCCCCGGCAAGGATCTTGCCGTTTGGCGCCAGCGCAGTGGCCAGGCCAATGCGGTTGAAGATCGCTGTCCCCACCGTGGCATGCGTTTCAGCATGGGCTTCGTGCGCGGCGACCAGCTGGCATGCCGCTATCATGGCTGGGAATTCGATGGCGCTGGCGTTTGTAAAAACATCCCGGCCCACCCAACCCTGCAACCCCCAAAAACCATTTGCGCCAAAACCTTTGTCTGTCAGGAAGTAAACGGTTTTATCGTGGTCAATGTCGGTGATGACGGTGCCGCAATGCCTGCCGAATATTCAGAACTTGAAGGCGAAAACATGGTGCCGGTGCGATCTGTTTATCTGGACGCATCAATTTCGACTGTTCGCGACTGGCTGATGCAAGCCGTCTTCCCGACCTTTGCCGCGGGGCAGGACGGGACCGGTACGCCGGTCACATATATATATGGCAACCTCAATGATAACCTTGTGCGGATCTCGGCCCAGGTCGGGGCAACGACGGAAGAATTGATTCTGGCCCTGCAAGCCCTTGATGACGACAGAACGGGTGTGCATGTCCAGGTCAGCGATATGGGGTCGAAAGAGGAAATGCCAGCCGTTCAGCGGCATGTCGCGCGCTGGCTGGCAGATTTGCGCCTTCGCCTTGAAAGCAATGACCAGAGTCAGATCAACAAACTCAAAATTTCGGCCTAAGGAAAACTGATGGCAAAAACAACAGATGCCTTTGCTTTGAACGAATGGCTGGTCATTGGCCGCCTGGAAGATGCGACCCATGACAAACCCAGGGTAACGCGTTTGCTGGGACAGGATATCCGGGCCGAACGAACGGCTGATGGTGCTATCGGGGTTTGGGAGACTGATCTGGCGGGAAACAAAGGTCGCGCGCTTCCTGTTCAGGAACGTTATGGCCACATTTTTGTGACGCTGGGCGACACGCCACGTGATCTGCTTGAGATGCCGGAGTTTGAAGAAGAGGGGCGCAGGCTGGTGACCATTGGTTATGTCCGGGTAAAAACATCGCCCTTGAGGGTCGTTGAAAATTTTCTCGACCTTGGGCATTTCCCCTATGTACATACCAACTATCTGGGGGCCGAACCTCAAACGGAAGTTGCCAACTACAAGGCAGAAATCCGCGAAGATGTGGATGAAGTCTGGGCAACAGACTGTTCGTTTTTTCAGCAAAAGGCGGCGAAGTCGGCAACCGATGGCCAGCAGTCCGAATATGAATATCGTGTGACGTCACCTTTTATAACGGTGCTGTATAAGACCTGCCCGATCAAACCCGGTGCCTGGGATCTGGTTGGCTTATTTGTGCAGCCCCTTGATGAAGATCTTTGTGAGGCCCATTCCTTCGTGCTGCCCTTTGATGAAGAAAACACGGACGTTGAGCTCAGGCATTTCCAGCAAACCATATTTTTGCAAGACAGGCCGATCCTGGAAAACCAGTTGCCGGCCTTGTTGCCGCTGACACCAGGCACCGAAATG
>Ga0257122_1002123_pt1 | contig 12819 bp, 13 predicted proteins | sample SI106_120metaG_FD_190146 | JGI IMG/M metagenome (GOLD analysis project Ga0257122, IMG submission 190146) | Marine microbial communities from Saanich Inlet, British Columbia, Canada - SI106_120 | ecosystem: Environmental > Aquatic > Marine > Inlet | place: Canada: British Columbia | collected... | reverse complement strand
CACCACCGAAGCCGCCACCCTGTGCCCGGCGTGCTGCTCGACATGACGGGCAACGCTTGGGGTCGGAGTAGCCACGCTCTGAGTGGTACTGCTGGTCATCTGCGCTAAATACGAAATCCTGTCCGCACTCAACACAACCTATATTTCGATCCTGGAACACTTAATCCATCTCCATGGTCTCGTTCGGGGCATCTCGGACTGGTCATCACGGATCCGAGCTTTGCCGGTTAACCATGGGACGAGCTTTCTTACATGCCTGTATCCATAATAACATACAGATAACGTTGTAGTTCGCAGTATTTACGAACGAATTCGCAGTTAAATACCTTGTGAGGCGGTGCCCGGAAAGGCCGGTCAGCGATTTCCAGACGGAGTCACCTGAACCCGACTTGCTCTGATGGCCGTATTCAACGCATCGGATTGCGGCACAAAATGTGCTGCCCGCATTGTAAAATCCTGCGCCATCCACCGATGTGATGGTTGGATGAACGATTTCCATATGTCGCTCCCGAAAGATCTATCTAACGTGATTACAGGGGCCAAAAACCTGCTTGCAGTAGCCATCGCATTGATGACGGTGGGGCTAATTGCGTGTTCCGGCGATGACGGCGACAGCCTGGCATTGGAGCTAGGCGGGCTCCAGCCCCTGAGCGGCGGGTTCTATTACGAAGGCTGGGCTGTGATAGACGGAGCGGAGATATCTCTCGGAAAGTTCAACACCACATCCGATGGTCAACTGGTCACTCCGGCGGGGAAGACCATCGACGGCGGAAGATTTGATATCCCATCCGAACTCAGCGATGTCACCGCTGTGATGGTGTCGATAGAGCCGGACGGAGATTCCGACGGCGTTCCTTCGGACACCCGGATGTTGGCTGGAGATATAACGGACGGGGTTGCATCACTAGTCGTTGGTAACGCGGGAGCGATCGGGAATACGTTTGAGTCCGCCAACGGTTTTTACATCCTTGCAACTCCCACAGACGGACATCTGCGGTCCAACGAAAACAGCGGAATCTGGTTCAGGCGGGCCGTGGATCAACTAGAACCAGATCCTCGAGGCCTCTTCTTACCGGAGTTGCCGGACGGTTGGCTCTACGAGGGCTGGGTCGACATCGAAGGGATCCCTGTAACTTCAGGTAAGTTTTGGGACCCGTGGGACATCGACATGTCCGCGCCTTACAGCGGACCCGCTGACATGAGCACGACCGATATCTACGACGTGATGTTCGACGAATACGTGTCGGTCGTGGTGCAGGGTGAGAACGGTCCTGAGCTGTTCACGGGTAATGAGGGCTGGAAGATGTTCCAGAAGGACGGCCTCAGCCTAGACCTGTTCTTCCACGGCCCGCCAGAGCCGGGTGAGGACTTTCTTCTGAACCCACCGCCCGGTCTCGAATTTCCGGTGGACCTGGCAGGATTACCGATTTACGTGACGATCGAGCCGGACCCGGACAATTCACCAGAACCGTTCGGCTTGAAGTCGTTGATCGGTACGGTGCCGGTTAACGCCGTGTCTCACCACACCTACATCCTCACCCCGGGCTACAAGACCTTCCCGACCGGAACGGCGACGCTGAACTAGGCAGGGCAGGCTCGCCTGCGCCTTATTCTTGCGGCGCGCGCGTTCTTTTGGCTCAAGCGATCACGGAATCGGGTGTAATGCTGAGGGTGCTGGCTCACCGTAGATTCCGACGTGTTCGGTGTGGCGGAGGGGACAGGATTCGAACCTGCGATGCCCTTACGGGCATACCTGTTTTCAAGACAGGCGCCTTAAGCCACTCGGCCACCCCTCCGAACCGAATTTCAAATTCTAACGGCCCGACGGTTGTTACCGGCGACTTCTGTCCGTGGATTTTTACGTGAATTGCAGATGAGGACCGGAATTTCAGTCTCGAATAACTCAACGATCGCACGACTAACGCCAGAATCTCACCCGACACTCATATTCCCGATACACCGCTCACGCGATCCTCATCGTCTATGTCAGATGCTAGTTATCTCGAAGAGATAGATCGCCGATCACGACGATGCTGATGAGTGGTCACAGCCGGAATCACGGCGGTCAAAAGGGACGGTGCGACATGACTGCGAGTCTGGCACTTCTCTACGTAACATTCCTCGTCGGAGTCGGGGTGCTTGTAGCTGCCTGGGCCTGGGGCGATCTACCGGAACAGGGGCCCACGTATTTCGGTAGATCTCCACTTCAACCTGACCTACGGCACGTACTGGTGATGGCTGAAGTCGTCGAAGACGATGCCCGTCACACCCCGGTTGCGCCGCTCGGGCGACACGCCTGAGGCCCAACGATCAGGGGCGGAAAGGCTCCGGCGGCGGTGAGCGCTCAAGTCGCCGGAGCGAGGACGGGACCCCGGTCAGATGTTCAGTGCTGGCAGGATGGGCAGTAGTAGGCCGTCCTGCCGCCGAATTTCTTTGCCCTCAGTGCTGATCCGCACTGGGGGCAGGGCGCGCCCGCTTTTCTTGGAATCTGCATACGGTCGTCCTGTGCGTCGATGACGTAGGGACGACCGTGCTCGTCCGGGTGCGACTCAATGAACGCCAGAGCGTTCTCGAGTACTCCGGCAATGGTCTCCTGAAGGGCTTCAAGTTTGGTTGCCGAAATCCTGTCTGCACGACGTGAAGGCGAGATCCCAACTATGAGCAGCGCTTCGTCGGCATAGATGTTGCCGACACCGGCCAGGACCTTCTGGTCTAGCAGAACGGATTTGATAGGAGAGCGACGCACTGAGACGCGTTCAGTGAATTCCGCGGCGGTGAACCCCGGATCAAGCGCGTCCGGTCCCATCCCACTGGTGAAGACTTCGGCGTTTTTCTCCAGCCGGACCGACGCCCAACGCCGCATATCGTCCAACTCAAGCCGCCGTTCATCGTCAAGGTAAAGCGACAATCGCCGGTACCGGAACGATTCGTCCTCAGGGTCCATGATCCCGAGTCGCCCGGTCATCTCCATGTGAAGGCCTAAAACGCCCTCAATGTGTCTTTCGTTTTGCACCCTGTCCCCGTCGCTGGAGAGGGCTGGGGTGATGGGGATCTCAGCATCGACCTTCGCCAGCGGCAATATCAACTGCTTACCCCGACGCTCGATCCCCTCAAACCGATGACCCACAAGCCCCGATAACCCGCCCATGCCATCGACCGTGTCCATCACACCCGGCCAGTCGGCGTCCACCTCAACAATAGTCCGCCCAACAAGCCCCTCGCGGAGAAGGTAGCGCCGTAGGGCTTCGATTTCAGGTAGTTCAGGCATTCCGATTCATCCAACAGTGCTGGAGCAATGGACCATCGGGCAAGGTCTCCAGACGATTGCGTAACAGCCTGGATTAGCGACATGTCATCCTGAACTTGTTTCAGGATCCGCCAGTCCCCACTCTGACGCCAGATCGCGCCATCCAGGGTTGTTCTGCTCAATTAGATTGATCTTCCACTGACGGTGCCATTGTTTGAGACGTTTCTCTTCCTGAAGCGCCTCATATACGTCAGATGTCTCGCCGAACCAGACCAGTTTCGTGCAGCCGTAGCGGTAGGTGAATCCGGGTACATCATTGTTCTTGTGTTGCCACACCCGCCGTTCCAGGTTGCCAGTGACGCCGATGTACACAATTCGTGCACTGCTCGCCATCATGTACGTGAAATAGCTGCGAATTGGTCGGGTCATGTCGCCACGGTACATGATCGGATCCTGAATCGAGTTCAGGATGACAGCACGGGTGTGGGTGAGCGATTGAGAGAGTGTCGAACGAGCACCGCATCGGCCTGCGCCCGAACCTCGACCCCCTCTACTCCATGTCGCCCCATGTCGGACCCGTCTTGATCTCTACCTCTAGCGGCACCGAGAGCTCCATCGCCGACGGCATCAGCTCTGACACCATCGCCTGGACCTCCATCAACTCGCCCGGTGCGACCTCAAAGATGAGCTCGTCGTGTACCTGGATGATCATCCGCGACTTCAAGTCGCGGTCACGAATCTCACGATCAATGTTGATCATCGCGATCTTGATGATGTCGGCCGACGTGCCCTGGATCGGCATGTTCACCGCCATCCGTTCGGACGCTGCGCGTGCCATCTGGCTGCCGGTGCGTATATCGGGCAACCGACGTCTCCGCCCGGTGATCGTCTCTACGTAACCCTTCTCCCGGGCACTCTCTTTGACGCCCTCGATGTAGTCCTTCAGCCCCGGATACTTGGAGAAGTACATCTCGATAAACTCGGCCCCCTGCGCGCGGGACAGGTCCGTCTGACGGGCCACACCCACCGGGCCAAGCCCGTAGATCACGCCAAAGTTCAGGATCTTGGCAATTCGACGCTGTCCATCCGGGTCATCTGAGCCCTCGCCATACATCGCCGTCGCGGTCGCCGTGTGGATGTCCTCGCCGTTTCGGAACGCCTCAAGCAATCCCGGTTCCTGTGACAGGTGCGCCAGGATTCGAAGCTCGATCTGTGAGTAGTCGGCGGCCAGCAGCGTCCAGCCGTTCTCTCCATCAGCCTTGAATGCCTGACGAACACGTTTGCCAAGCTCCGTGCGCACAGGAATGTTCTGTACGTTGGGATCGGAACTGGATAGCCGACCCGTGGCCGAGCCAACCTGGTTGAAGCTTGTGTGGACGCGGCCCGTGCTCTGCACGACCAGCTTCGGCAACGAGTCGACGTAGGTCGACTTCAACTTGCCAAGCTCTCTGAAACTGAGAACGTTCTTGATTAACTCGAACGCGTTCGGGTTAAGGTCTTCTTTCTCCAGCAGACCTTCGAGCGTGGCGGCGTCCATGGAGTAGCCGGTCTTTGTTCGACGCGTTTTCGGCACGTCGTACTCATCGAAAAGCACCGCCGCTAGCTGCTGACTGGAGTTCATGTTGATCTCTGTGCCGCCCAGCAGGTTCGCCGTGTCCGCCTTCAGACGGTCCAACTCGGTGCCTAGCTCGACCGAGAACCGCTCTAACTGCTCGGTGTCGACCATCACACCTTCTTGCTGCATCCGGACGATCGCCGGGAGCAGAGGCATCTCGATGTCATCGAACACCGCACGCGTTTCTTCGGTATCCAGTCTCGGATTCAGATCACGCCTCAACCGCCACGTGAAATCGGCGTCTGCTGCTGCATACGGCGCGGCCTTCTCTACCGGAACCTCCGCCATCGTTATCTGCTTCCGACCAGTCCCGATCAACGCCGTGATCGGTGTCATCTCCACCTGGAAGAACTCGAGGGCTAGTTGCTTCAGACCGATCTGGCGTCGGCCGGTGAGCGCTGCCGCGATCATCGTGTCGAAGTCGACCCCGTTCACCTCAAGCCCGGCGTGGTTCATCACCATCACATCAAAGTTGGCGTTGTGGGCGGCCTTAGGGATGGCGGGATCGGCAAATAGCGTGCGCATGGCATCCAGCGCCTGAGCCATCGGGATCTGCTCCTGCGCCACGACCTCGTTGCCATCTTCGTCGAGCTCTGGCGGCGGAAAATGACCGAGCGGCACGTACCACGCCTTGCCTTCTGTGTTAGCGAATGACACGCCAACCAGGTCCGCCTCCATCGGGTTTACGCCTGAAGTCTCCGTGTCGAAGGCGAATCCCTCGGTCGTGGATAGCTCCTTCATCAGTGAGTCCAGATCCTCCGAGGTGGTGACGACGCTGTAGTCGACCTTTACGGAGTCGCCGATACTTGGCGGCGGCGTGCCTCCGTTTGACGAACTCGTCGCTCCACCGAACCCGAGCCCAAGCTGCTCGCCGTTTTGCGGGGTACTGAGAGTGGGCGTGGAATCTCCGCCCTCCTGGCCCAACGTCGCAGGGTCCGGCACCTGCCTCAGTACCGTCCTGAACTCAAGTCCTAGCAATGTTTCGGCGACTTCTTCACGGTCGTACTTCCAGAAACGCATGTCCTCAAGCTCGAGGTCCATGGGCGCTTCTTGCGAGATCGTCGTCAGCCACCGCCCCTCAAATGCGACCTCCCTGTTCTCTTCAAGGAGTCGCCGAACACGCTTTGCTCCACGCAACTCGGTGGTCGGCATCGCCTCGATCTCGTCCAGTTCTTCATAAACCTTCTCAAGCCGATCGCGACCCTTTAGCACCGCAAACGCGGCCTTCTCTCCGACGCCCGGAACGCCGGGGATGTTGTCGGATGGGTCGCCTTGAAGTGCCTTAACGTCGGGAAGCGAGTCCGGCATTAGACCGGCGTAACGCTCCCGGAACTCGTCGATGCCGTAGACCTTGGTGTTTCCGAAGCCCGAATACATCAGCACGTTCACCGTGTCTGACACAAGTTGAAGTTCGTCACGGTCGCCCGTGACGACAAGGGTGTCCATCCCGGCCTCGGTAGCGACACGACTCATCGTGCCGATCAGATCGTCCGCCTCCCAGCCGTCCTTCTCGTAGTAGGGGATCTTGAACGAATCCAGGATCTGTTTAACCAGCGGGAACTGTTGCCGTAACTCATCCGGCATCGGAGGCCTGCCCGCCTTGTACTCCGGGTACCGATCGTCCCTGAAGGTGGGCGCACTGGTATCGAAGGCTACCGCTGCGTGTGTCGGCCGATGGTCCCTGACAACCTTCAAGAAAGTCGTCAGGAAGCCGTATGCGCCGCGTGTGTCCTGTCCGGTGCCCGTGCTCAACCGTTCAGGTATCGAGAAAAATGCCCGATACACCATGGCGTGTCCGTCCACTACCAGTAACAGGGGGCGTTCATTATCGGAAAAAGCGGGCTGGGTCATCGTGCTTTCCTTTGGGCAGCTGGTGGGCTTCCGGAAGGGCACCGGCGTCGGGATCTGACGGCCAGGAGAGTGTGCGGATGTGCCCGGATTATAGCCGTGAAGGGTCAGAAACCCGATTATTTCGGTATATCCGCAGATGTTGACAATGGAGCATGTATAGGTAAGCTATATATAGCCAACTGATATATAGGAAACCTTGGTATGACGAGCACACCCACGAAAACGGCCCCCGCAGGTTCCGATCTCACAGACGAGAAGTACTGGGACATGCTGAATCGCAAAAGCGTTTCACGGTTCTTCTTGCTCGCCGCACTCAGCGACCGACCTCAGCACGGCTACGAGCTGCGACGCTCAATAGGGCAGTGCTGCCCCGGTGCCGAGCCGACGGATGCCATGATCTATCCAACACTCAAGATACTTCTTGAAGGTGGGTACATCGCCTGCGACGTTGAGTCCACTGGAACAAGGGACCGCAAAGTGTGCAGACTCACACCAAGGGGTGAGGCCGCTTATGCCGCGGCGGCCCGTGCCTGGGCGCGAATGCTCCCCTGGCTGCAGCAGTGTGTGGTCGATGCGGGTGTGGTCGAACCGGAACCGATGCGAGAGAACTTTAGTTAATCGAAACCGTTAACCAGACCCGTGACCGGCGCTAAGACAAAAGGAACTGAGATGACTGAGAACAACAATCGACCCGCAATGCCACAGCTTCTTGCCGAGGAACCCACAGACCTTCGCAACGCAATTCAGGAGCGCTACACGCTAGTCGCGGAACGTGGCCTTCAGGCCATCCCGGACGACGGCGGGGCGTGTTGCGGATCGACCGATGAAGTTTGCTGCTCTCCGAACGCCGAGCGCCTTTATTCAACGGACGAGATAGATGCCGTGACCGACGGCGCAGCCGCAGCCGCAGCCGGATGCGGAAACCCGACCGCTATCGGCGAGCTCAACACCGGAGAAACCGTGCTGGACCTTGGTTCCGGCGGTGGGATTGATTGCTTCCTCGCCGCCCGACAAGTCGGTCCTACCGGTTACGTCATCGGAATCGACATGACACCCGCCATGATCCAGCTCGCGCAGAAGAACGCGGCCACGCTGGAAGCCCACAACGTCGTCTTCAAACTCTCCCAGATTGAGTCGCTACCGGAGCCGGACAACACGGTAGACGCCATCATCTCCAACTGCGTCATCAACCTCGCCGCTGACAAAGGGGCCGTCTTTTCAGAGGCATTCCGGGTACTACGCGAGGGTGGACGGCTCTACGTCTCTGACATCGTCGTAACGGAAGATCTGCCGGTCGAAGTTCAGGCAGATGTCGCGAGTTGGACTGGCTGCATCGCAGGAGCGCAATTACAGGATGTCTATCTAGGACAGATGGCCGCTGCCGGATTCCAGGACATAGAGATCGTGACCAGCGTCCCCGCATCGTTCAGCGGTGAAGAGTCCTGGTCTGACAGCGTGCGCAGCATCTCCGTCAAGGCCTTCAAGCGGGGTTAACCCGCTTCTCGGCCCTGTGCTTCCGGATCCAATCCCGGCACGTCATCCATGCGTGACCACGGAATGACACGTGCCATTAGTCGCCGCTGAAGTTTAGTATCGATCGCCGCCGAGAAAGCACCGGGAATGTAGAACTCGATCGTGGTCCCGCCTTCCGGCGTGGCCTTGGCCTCGATCTTCCCGTCGTGTAAGTCGATGATCGTCTTAACTATGTACAGGCCGATTCCAGTTCCCGGAACAGACCGTGTCTCTTCGTTATCCGCCCTGAAAAAGAGGCCGAACAGAGATTTATGATCTTCTGTCGCTATTCCGATGCCGTGATCAGTGACGGAGAGGTAAAGACGATTCCTCCAGCGGCGGGCCGCTATCGTTATCTCTGAACCATTTGGAGAGTACTTAGAGGCGTTGTTTAGCAGGTTGGTCATGACCTGCGAAATGCGATCGCGATCAGCTCTAACTCCGACAGGCTTGCCCGGAGCTGAGGCGGTGATGGTCTGTGATTTAGCGTCTGTAATTGGTGTGAAGCTGTCCACAATTTCATTGAGCAGGTCGCCGGCATCGAACTCGGACGGAGTGAGGGACAACCCATCCTGGTCGATCTGGCTCAGGTCCAGAAGGTTATCAATGAGGTTCTTCAGGCGACGATTGTTACGTCGAATGACGACCAGTTGAGACAGGTCTTTTTCGGTCAGACTGCCTTGTCTGTTTTTTAACAGGATGTTTGTGAACGCGGTGATGCTGGTTAGTGGCGTCTTCAACTCGTGGGTAACCGTCGTGAGGAACTGGCTCTTTGCCTCACTGATGCGCTGTAGCTCCCTATTCTCGTGGTCCAGAATAAGAGTTCGTTCACGTTCGGCCGCGAGGCGCTTTTCTCGGCTGCGATCCAGTGCATTCTGAACAGCCGGAGTCAGGTACGTAGCGACCCGCTCCAGCATGTCTATGCTGCGCTCGTCGTATGCGTCTGCCGAATGGCTTTGCAGCCTTATGTAGCCGAGCAAACGAGGATGGCTGCCGAGCGGACCTGCACAGTTTGCGCGGAGCGGACCGTCTGGGCGTGACCCTAGCCCCAGGCCGCTCTCCCACGTCCAGGATTCGCCGTCAAACGGATCCCCATCAACCGGTTCCACCACATCACCGACATGGAACCCGTCCATACGCAGACCGTGTGTGAAGGCATCGCGAAGCGCTTCATCTTCGGGGTCGATCAGGGTGATCGACAGACGCTCGTACTCAACGACTTGTTTCAGTGAGTCAGCGGCACGGGCGAACACGCCTTCAAGCTGCAGGTTTTGCGTAGCGGCGAGCGCGATGGAAGCAAGCGCCCGACGTTCGTCGGCGACGTGTTGTAGGTCCTCATATAGCCGTGCGTTGCCGAGTCTCAAAGACCGGATTGGCGTGCCTGATCGTCCCGTCGTCACGATCGTATATAAGGGCAGCCGCGGGCAGCATGTCGACCGCTACTGCGATCTCATGATCAGATTTTGATGACACATCATTCGGGTCACGTGACTCGGGATCCGAGACGCGTTGATGATCGTGATCCTGAAAGTGACCGCTGGTGGCCAATGATCGCTTGCTTAATACGTTTGGGACAGGAAGTCGCAGGCAGGAATGGTGGGAATTTCCTGACTGGTATCTGTCAGAGTATTAGGGGCAACGAAGAGGCGTCATCCGGGGCAACGCCAGCGAGCGACTGGTGCTACTACGACACATCACAGAAAACGCGAAGCGCCCGGGCCGTATATAACCCGGGCGCTTTCTACGATTTTCAGTTGCCGAGCGGCGTGCTAGTGAGCCGCTTTTGTGTCCGAAGGTGAGTGTGTCTCGAGTAGGTCAAGACCAGCCCTGACCTTGCCCAGCACACCCGAAACGTGTTCCTCAAGAGCGAATAGGACTTCACTGGCGTAGGCGTCAGCACCATCGCGTCTGTGTCCTGCGTCCGCCTCTGCATCGTTCATCATCATGCCGACCCGGCTCTCAGACTCTTCGACCTTGCCGTCGGCGGCGGTCTCGGCGTTTTCGATGATGCTCGCGGCTCGTTGTTCTGCTTCGGCGACGATCTCCGCTGCCTTGCGTTCTGCGTCAGCGGTGACCTGCGTCTGATTGATCATCTTGGCGGCTTTTTCGGCGGCCGTGTCTACGGCCATGGTCGCCTTCTCTTCAGCCGTCTCGCGGATGGTAGTCGCCTCTTCATCTGCGTAGGCGCGAATCCGGCGGGCCTCTATCTCGGCCTGCTTGATCACGCTTTCTTTCTGACGGATGATCGCCTGAGATTCGTTCATCTCGTCCGGCAGTTCAGCTCTGATGTCGGCGATCGCTTCATTGAAGCGGTCCATGTTTACGAAAGTCCGTGAGGTGGCCGGTACTCGGCCGCCAGCGACCAGATTTTCAAGTGCTTCCAGTCGTTGTTCCAAAGACATTTGTGCCCCCTGTGTTGCCCTGCCGGTGGCGCATCGTTGCGCTCCCGGATCTTCAGCCGTTCACCGGCTTGCTGTGTTAGTTCCTACTGATTGCCGATACGGCCGGAAACCGCCTTCGACACGTGTGGAGGAACGAAGGAATCTATCTCCGCTCCCAGCTTTGCGATCTCTTTAATCCGACTGGAGCTGATGAACTGCTGCTCAAGACTGCTCATGAGGCAGACCGTTTCTACATTCGGCTGCATAGCCCGGTTCATCAACGCCATCTCTCGCTCATATTCGTAATCTGCGCCAATCCGGAGACCCCTTACCAGGACTTGAGCGCCGATCTGGTCGGCGTACCTGACGGTCAGCCCGGAGTAGGCGGAAATCTCCACCTGGGGCAGATCGCTAATCGCCTTGCGGAACATCGCCACCCGTTCCTCGGTGTTGAACATCAGCGACTTCTGCGGAAGGTCGTACACCCCCACCACTACTTCGTCGAACAGCTCCGCCGACCGCCGGACGATGTCCAGGTGGCCGTCGGTTACCGGGTCAAACGTCCCGGCGTAGAGTGCTTTGACTTGGTTCGCTATGTCCCTAATTCCTTCGTGAGAGAATTTCCGGTCGATTCTCGAGACTGATTCCGGACTAAACCTTCAGGCGGTAGGTAGATACCGCTGTGTCTCCATACGTCCGGCTATCGGTCCGTTGTAGTCGGCCATATCGTTCTTCTAGCTCGGTCCTTGCTGAGTGTTCCGCAAAGATGACGGCGTCCGGGTTGAGGACGTCTGCCTCATCCAGGTTGCTAATCACTTCGGAAAACGGATCATCTGCATAGGGCGGATCAATGAACACGATGTCGTAGCGGTTTGCCAGCGTGGTTGTTACACGCTCACACCTGCCTCTTCGCACCGTGGCTTGATCACCGAAACCGAGTTCGATTGCGGCCTCTTTTATGTCTCTGCATCGCCTTTCGTCTTGTTCCACGAACTCTGCGGAATCTGCACCCCTGCTGAGTGCTTCTAGCCCCAGAGCACCAGTCCCGGCATAGAGATCAAGCACACCAAATCCGCTCAGGCCCCCCGGTCCGAGCATGGAGAAGATGGCGAGTCGGACTCGTGACGAAGTTGGACGTAGTCCCGCTTCTCCACGACGTCCTCCCGAACGTCTTCTAACCCTTCGACCTCCGGCGCTTCCGCCACCAATCCTCATCGGAACCTCCGGGAGTACTGGCTACGGTGCTGACCTTTGACAAAGGAAGTGCGCCCATCTCAAGTGACGGAATCCCGATTATGGAAATTCAGTGTTGCCGAGCGCTACGTAAACGTGATGCGCGTTTAGCCGGATTTACACGTCCGGGTGTCTGGTGGAGAGGCCCTACACGTATCCAAATAAGGTCAGGAATGTGATGGAACTGATTTCGAACGAAGCGACGGAGGGTCGGTGCTTGCCACGCCTTCATTGACACCGGGTTCGCGACATGGGCATCAATGACCGCCACAACTGACGTCATCCTGAACTCGATTCGAGATCCGACCGAGGGCGACGGTGACAGGTGTCGGCGGCTACATTCGGATGCACCATGCCTTTCACATCCATCTACCATCGACCAGATAACACTCGTAAACCCCGCTCGTCATCGTGTGATAATGGTCGTAATTCGCACCAGCGAGGGGGCTTCTGCCTCTGTACGCGACAGGTGCGCACAAGTGCGGCGTCTAACCGGCGTCGCTGAGGTCTGACCCGCATGACCGGTCCCGAAGAAACAACTGATCAGCCAGTATCGGAAGCGCGCCTGATACAAGCGCGCATGGACAAGCTTGAACGTCTCAGAAAACGCGGAATAGACCCGTATCCGGCCCGATTCAAGCCGACATCGGACAGCGCTTCAGCCCGGACGATGCTTGATACGGTAGAAGCCGATCAGGGCGAGGGTGCCAAATCTGATCCGCTCATCCTGGCGGGTCGAATGATGGCGCGTCGCGGGATGGGCAAGGCCGCATTTATCGACCTTCGAGACGCTACCGGCACAATTCAGCTTCATCTCCGACAGGACGTACTCGGTGAGCAGTATGAGTTGCTCGATGACCTGGACCTGGGCGACATAATCGGTGCGGAAGGCCCGGTGTTCCGGACACGACGTGGTGAGCCAAGCATCGAGGTCCAGTCACTCACCGTGCTGACTAAAGCGACTCGCCCGCTCCCGGACA
>Ga0257122_1002113_pt1 | contig 12855 bp, 8 predicted proteins | sample SI106_120metaG_FD_190146 | JGI IMG/M metagenome (GOLD analysis project Ga0257122, IMG submission 190146) | Marine microbial communities from Saanich Inlet, British Columbia, Canada - SI106_120 | ecosystem: Environmental > Aquatic > Marine > Inlet | place: Canada: British Columbia | collected... | reverse complement strand
ACGGTATGGAGGTCCTGGGAACCCACGAAAAACGGAAAGTTCCGAACAGCGTCGAGTCCCTCAATGTCAACTGCCAGCCCCGAGTAGATCGCACCATCGTCGCCTGCAATCCAGTAATCCTCCTGCAACCCGCCGCTAGCCGTAGCGAGACTGTTGAAACCCCAGATCGCGTTGAACGAGATATCACACGACCCCGTGGCCAGCCGGCAAGACCAGGGAACGGTTTCGAATTCTCCGACTCCGACCCAGACATCAAAAGGCCCCGCTTGCGGGCCCGCCGTATACCTGTATTTATCATCCTCGATTGCCCAGATGCTACTCACGTGGGTTGAAGGGCCGAGCTGGAGAGAATGATCTATGGGAACCAAAGAGCCTCCCACGTCCGCTTCCGTCAACCACGCCGACTTGGACAACCTCCAAATATCCGCCGAAGTTCCACCGATGAGAATGCCGTCGGCGTGTCCGGCGAGAGACAGGTAGAAATCGGTGCTCGTAGGCCGCATGCTATGAAGCGGGGTGACGCTTTCTTCGGCCTTCACTTTCGGGTCGAGGAAGATCCTGCCGATGGCGTCCTCGGCAACAATAACGGCCTTACCCGATTCACTATCTCCCCAGACACCGATGAGGTCCTTGGTGGAGAACTCTGCGCGAGCCACACCCTGATTGAACGACCATTTGCCATTGGTTTTGGTGCCGAAGGCGTAGCCACCATCACTTCCCACCACGGTCACATGGGCGTCGTCTGCCCACAGACTCTTCGCCTTGAAAGCGAGTTCTTCAAGATGCCAGCCCGTATCGTCTTTTCGGAGAAGTACATAGTCGCCGGCGGCCCAAATCTCATTTTCCCGTGTGGCCCATACCGCATGAATGGTATGGCCTTGCGGTTGAGGGTGACTCCACGTCCAGCCCCCGCTATTTTTAGCGCCGCCCGTAAGTGGGGTCGAGTCAGAACGGGGATGGCCTGCCGCGCCATCATCGACACTTCCACCATCTAGCGGTAGTGCACCATCGGAATTGAGGCTGCTATCAGCCCCGGTTCCGACAAAACTCACGCGATGGGGACACCCGACGAGCACGAAGATGACCGGCAACAATGCGGCAAGAATCGATGAAGCAAGGCGTGATCGGATATTCATGGTGGGTCAAAGTTTCTCGAGGTCGAGAACCACCTTCAAACTCTGATCGGATTTGAGGCGGATGCTCTTCGTCTTCGCGCGAAACCCGGGCTGCTTGACTTTGATCCGATGCTTTCCCGGTGAAAGTCGATGGTTCGTAACCGGCGAATGATCGACGCGTTTGCCATCGATATAAACCAGCGCGGTCTGGGGCGAATCATTAAAAAGCGTAAAGATAGAGATTTTTCCAGGCGGGCCAGAGACCTTGCTGGTGACCTTGCTGGTGACCTTGCTGGTGACCTTGCCGGAGGCCTTGCTTGTCGTAGAGCCCGACTTCTTAACGCGCCTCGTTGACCGTCTTCGCCGCGTTGACCGTTTGGTCGGCGACTTTCGTGTGGATGCCGTTCGCACCGCAACCGGTCGCGTTGCGACGGTGGGTGTAGCATCCACCGACGGCCCTGCGAGTTGACGCGACATGCCGGCGTCGACTGCAGCTGGCCCCGATGCGCTGTGCGTCGCATCTGGCGCATTCTTTTTCGTCAGCGGTTGCCGTAGACGAAGCCCCATATCCACAGCAACGGTGGCGCGTCGTGCTACGGGCTTGCGCTCCTCGACCACAACGGGGTTGTTAAATAGAATGGCTACGCCTGCCCCGATTAACCCCAAGCCGACAATGACGATCAGCAAAAGCGTCTTCCGGTTCGTTACCGGAGCGGGTGGTGCAGCGACGGTGCTATCTGATTCGACATAAGCGGCCGCCGTGCCGGGCGGAAGTGTGGACGAAAGCGCCGGTTGGTCGGCAACACCCTGCAACGACCCGAGCGGAATATCGGCGACGGTGGCCCCGTCGATCAGCGCGTCGCCATTGGGCGGGGTAAAATCCTCGGAGGGAATATCTTCCGTAAACGGAGAGATGTCGCCGATTTCTTGTTCGATAGCAACCGAGAGATCGTGCGCAAAATCGGAAACGAAATTATCGCGCTTGTCTTTATCCTTATGCATCGCCCGCGCGACGACGCGTTCGAAATCGCGGGGCAATGTGGAAAGATATTCCGACATGGGAGAAGGGTCTTTGTTGACGACCCGGTAGATCACTTGATGCAGGTTGTCGCCCGGGAAAGCAAGCCGGCCTGTGGCCATACGGTACGCGATGGCGCCCAATGAAAAGATATCGGTACGCGGGTCGATTCCTTCGCCGGTGATCTGTTCCGGAGCCATATACCAAGGCGTCCCGAAAACCTCGCCCGTTCGGGTCAGATTGTTGGCCCGACCGCTGACTTTAGACATGCCAAAATCCAAGAGTTTTATGAAATCGTTGCGCTTTCCTCGGCGGCAGAGAAATATATTCTCAGGTTTGAGATCGCGGTGAACGATGCCACTCTTATGAGCGGCTTCCAACGCTTCCGCGGTTTGCCTGATCACCGATGCGATCAAACCCAAACCGAGCTGTCCGACCCTTCGCAACCGGGCTCCGAGATCCTCTCCTTCTAAGAGCTCCATAACGATATAGGGAAATCCCTCGGAGCTATGGTTGAAATCGATCACTTCAACGATATGGGGATGGCCTAACTTGCTGGTAACAAGGGCTTCCTGCTCGAAGCGACTCAGCGATTGCCCGTCTTGCTCCACAGCCGCATGCAGGACTTTGATCGCGAAATTACGTTCCAAACGACAATGGGTCGCCCGATAGACCGAACCCATGCCGCCCTTGCCAAGCTGTTGTCCAACCCGATAGGTGCTCCCCAGCACGGTGCCCCGAGGGAGCGGGCGATCTTGGGGAGCTGTTTGGTCGGTGGCCATTACCCCTATTCTCGCCGAGGATGGGCCGCGGGGCAAGGCGGTGCCACGGGTACGAAAACGCTCACGAAAGCAATCGCGCCCAAAGTCCCAGGCGGGGCACAGCAGACCACGAAACCGCCTTACGCATGCGTAAATAAAAGAGAAACTTCACCCAGGGCCGCCGGAATCGATCGAGGTCCATGGACTCGTGAACCCCTTCTGCGGAGCGAGAAGCATAAAACCAGCGCAACAACGACCGCGTATAGAACGGCGAGTTCTCCAGGGACCGTAGGAGCCGGGGTTGCTTTCCCGATTGAAAACGGGTTTGACGCCGAATGCCCCAGCGAGAGCGCCCCAGTTGAACCGCCTGATTGAGTTCCAAATCGTGGGTCTGACCATCGGAGCCTAGGAACCGGGCGAACCGACGTTCGTCACCGACCGCTGGAACCGTATCGTAAATGATGGCCGTGCCGCCATCGAGTTCGCTGCGGGACCAATTCCAGCCGACGAAACCATCGACCAGCGATTCGGAACCCCAGTTGGAGTCGTGGTAGGCCTTGCCCTCGAAGCGCAGCCGGGGATTTGTTAGTTCCACGCGGATCCGACTATGGGGTGCAATGGGCCACCAATGATGCCGCCCACCGTTATCCAATTCGATGACGGAATCAAAACGTGGCGCGGCCGACAGTTCAACATGGCCTTTGATCTTCGCGCGCAAAATCGGCGAACGCTCGTCCACCACAATTTTCAAACGTTCGCCGTCCCATTGCCAATCGTTCGGCCCCAACTGCAACTGCACATCGCTGCGATCGAGTTGCTCCGCACCATATTCTGTGAAACACCAGCGCTTGCGGCCACGACGATAGAGTACAACGTTCATGGCGTTGAATTCGAATGGATCAACCTGAGCGGCGTGTTGACGTTTTCGCGCGTAGAAGGGCGAGAACGGATTACCCAGTAAACCGATGATCGCCAGACCATAGGTACCATCGTCGCTCAACGCGTCGATATACCACCAACGATAGCCATTATGGGCAACGGGGGAATCGAAACCTGGATAAACGGACATGTTAGTGCAGTCTGCCGAGATAGAGTTGAATCATCAACGCCAACCAAACTGTGCCCGCGAGAATACGAACCATATCCCACGAACGAGACGCTTTCTGCGGGGTGAAAGGTAGCGCCACCAGCACCAAGAGCGCTGCGGAAAAATACGAACCGATGACAAAGATTCCGTGCAGCGCGGCGCCGAACATCATGAGACGAAAGATCCAGGCGGCGCGTTTGGGGCCGAGCAGTACGGCTGTGGTACGCACCCCGCGTGAGCGATCGACGGGCTCGTCTCGAATGGTCTGAATAACCTCAATACAGCCGCAGAAAAGCGCTAAGATCACAACCAAGCGCCAGCCGATTTGCCATTCACCTACGCCGATTATCGTGCCGGTCGCGCCGGCGACAACCATCAAGACGACATCCCAGATGGGGTAGTGCTTCAGCCACGCCGAGTAGACGATAATCACAATGCTGCTGCTGGTCACAGCAATGGGTAAGAGCCACGTCTTCCAGAGATAGAGATGCCCCGCAGATAGCGCGAGAAGGAGCGCCCCCAAAACGACCATCGCCCCCATGGCAGCGGGGCGATTGGCGGCGAGAAATTCTACCTGCGATCTGCGCCTGTCGGGCGATGCAAGATCCAACTCGATGTCGCAATAGTCGTTGATCAGATAGACGAAGATGTTGAGCAGGAGAGCCAGGCCACCCCGGTAGGCAAAATCATCCCAGGGTAGACGAAAAGCGATCATCATACTGAGGATCACCGCGAGATTGTTCGCTTCACGCATGTATAGGCGATAGCTAAAGCTATCCCAGACAACACGTAAGCCAGCGGAAATAGACGACACAGCGGGCAACGCTAGCTCATGCGGGTCTGCTGCACAAGCAAAGCTTGCTCGCAGCGCACCACGCATTGACCCCCCAGGACGCAATTGCTAGGGTCCGCCCCAACATAAGCTCTGCTGGGTGGAAATCATGAAAGCACTGAACAATATTCTGGAAGGCGTCGGTAACACTCCTTTGGTACGCCTCAATCGGCTCGTCGGTCCCGAAGATGCAACGGTCTATGCCAAATGCGAATTCATGAACCCCGGCGGCAGCGTTAAGGACCGACTGGCGCTCCATATTCTGGAAAATGCCGTTCGCGAAGGTTCACTCAAACCGGGCGGACATATCGTCGAGAACACGTCGGGTAATACGGGCGCCGCAATCGCATTGTGGGCGGCGGTTCGTGGTTACCGCTGCACCTTTACCATTCCCGACAAGATGTCCAGCGAGAAGGTCAACACCCTCAAGGCCATGGGCGCCGAGGTTGTGATTTGCCCCACGAATGTACCCGCAGAATCGCCCGAAAGTTATTATGAGACGGCGAAGCGCATCGCGCGCGAAACCCCCGGCTCCTACTACTTGAACCAGTACCACAATCCCCAAAACATCGAAGCGCATTACCACAGCACGGGGCGCGAGATATGGGAAGATACGGGCGGCAAGATCGATGTATTGGTCGCCGGCATTGGCACCGGCGGTACCATGTCTGGCGCCGGCAAATACCTCAAAGAAAAAAAGCCCGACATTCAAAATATTGCCGTCGATCCGATCGGCAGCGTCTTCTACAGTCTTTTCAAAACGGGAAAACTCTCCACACCTCACGTCTACAAAGTTGAAGGCATCGGCGAAGATATGGCGTGTGGCGCGCTGAACCTCGAAGTCATCGATGATATTATTCAGGTCGATGATCGCCAGAGCTTCTTGATGGCACGCCAACTGGCACGCAAAGAAGGCCTTTTCGCAGGTGGTTCCGCGGGCGCTGCAGCCCACGCAGCCGTTCAGGTTGCCCGCCGAGTCGGTAAGAATAAGAACGTCGTGGTCATTCTCCCCGACGGTGGCAAAAGCTATATCTCGAAATTCTATTCCGACGAATGGATGATTGACAACGGCCTCATGCGCTTGTCGGAAACCTTCGGCACCATCGCGGATGTCATGTCTGCCAAGCCCGACCGGGAAGTCGTCAGCACAACTGTCGACCGAAACGTGGGTGACGCGATTGGCTTGCTCAAAGAGCACGGCGTCAGCCAGATTCCTGTCTACGACAACGCTGGCAACGCCGTCGGCATGTTGCACGAAGTCGATCTCCTCGACGCATTGCTCGAAGGCCGCGCCACGAAAAACGACCCCGTGTCTTCGGTCATGCATTCGCTTGAAGGCGTGGTCACGAAAGACGCCTCGATCACCCGACTCAACGAGATTCTCGGGCAGGATTTGGTCGCCGTCGTCAAAGACGGAAATCGCGTCATCGGACTCCTAACCAAAATCGACCTCATCGAATATCTAAGCGCTGAAAAAAGCCGCTAATCCAAGCTAAGGTTAATTCCCCATGAGCAGTAATAAGTCTTTCGGCACCAACGCCATTCACGCCGGCCAATCACCTGATCCAACAACCGGCGCGATCATGACCCCCATTTATCAAACGTCTACGTATATTCAAAAGAGCCCGGGGGAACATAGCGGTTACGAATACTCGCGTAGCCAAAATCCCACCCGTGAAGCGCTGGAAGGCTGCACCGCCGCGCTAGAAGGCGCAACCCACGGAATCGCATTTGCCTCCGGTTGTGCAGCAAGCGACGCCGTCATGCATATGCTCGACGCCGGCGACAAGATCATTTGCTCCGACGATGTTTATGGCGGCACGTATCGGCTTTTTGACAAGGTCTTCGCGCGCCAAGGATTGGCGTTCAACTTCGTAGACCTCGCCAACTCGGACAATCTCAAACCGGAACTGTTCTCTGGCGCGAAACTCGTATGGCTGGAAACGCCTTCCAACCCACTGCTCAAGGTCATCGATATCGCGCGCATCGCCGAACTCAGCAAAGAGGCGGGATGCCTCCTGGTTGTCGACAATACGTTCATGACCCCCTACAACCAGTTGCCTTTGGCTCTTGGAGCGGACATCGTCGTGCATTCCACCACCAAATACCTCAACGGTCATTCAGATGCCGTCGGAGGAATGGCGGTGACCAACAACGATGGCCTCGCCGATCGTTTGCGTTTCATCCAGAACTCGGTAGGCGCTGTCCCCTCTCCGCATGATTGTTTTCTCGTTTTACGTGGGCTGAAGACCTTGCATCTACGTATGAAGTGCCACGAAGAAAACGCCCGTGCCTTGGCTGAACTGCTAGAGGGTCATGAAAAGGTTGAACGTGTCATCTACCCTGGCCTGCCTTCTCATCCGCAGCACGCATTGGCAGCGAAACAAGCGACGGGCTTCGGCGGCATGATCAGTTTCATCATAAAGGGTGGCCTCCCTGCCGCTCGCCGTGCATTAGAATCTTTCGAGGTATTCGCCTTGGCGGAAAGCTTGGGTGGTGTCGAATCTTTGGTCGAACATCCAGCGATCATGACGCACGCATCCGTCGAACCGGAAATCCGAGCGGCCATCGGCATCGACGACGGGCTTATTCGCCTTTCGGTGGGTGTCGAAGATCTCGCGGATCTCAAAGAAGACCTACTCAACGCCCTCGGGTAGCACCGGCTGGTTTCCCACAAATAATTATTCCGGCGCGGGCACGCGGGCACCTTTTCGGTGCACGCTCTTGATTTGACTGAGCCAGGCAACATGCTGGTGGGCGCCTACTTTGATGACGTAGTAGAGTCCCTTCTTTTCTTCGACGATGCTGCCGTGTAGCAATACGTCATTCTTCAACAAGATCTGATCAGCGGTCGACAACGTGGTTTCCGCTTTCTTCCTCTTAATCGAAGCGATTTCGCTTTTCATCACCGCCCGGACTTCATGCAGCCGTTCGATGACATAATAGTCGACATTTTGGGCAATAACGCGACACGGCACACGTGCTTTGGACATCAGAACGATGAGGTCACCTTGGGGCAGCGGGCAGCGGGGACATACATGTCTCACCTTGGAAAAGGGAGCAAAAGCCATGAATGTCAGGGCCAAAGCGATAATCCTGAAATGCCACATCAACTCAGATCTCCGCAGTTTCGGCGCCGATTCTAACCACCTTTGCCGTCCTCAGCACATAAAAATGTTGGCTGCGGGGCCGAAGTCACGATGCATACAATAGTTTTCCCTATGAGGCATTGCCATAAGAATTGCCGTTGAATATGATAGGATAAATCCTCAAGGCAACTATGAGCGTTCACCTACTGTGCCCTAGATGTAATCGGACTTTTCCGGAACCCATCGATCGATGTGATGTCGACGGGTCGCCCCTTTATGGTCCCGAAGTACTCGCGCGCATTGGCACGCAATTACTAAATTATAGGGTGCAGGAGATTCTCGGCGAAGGAGGCATGGGCGTCGTCTACAAAGGCGAACACGCTCTGCTGAAAAAGCCCGTCGCGCTGAAGATCCTCCATGCCCGATACGCGCGCCGAGAAGGAGCCCACGACAAATTCCTGGAAGAAGCCCAGGCCGCCACTCGCGTGAGGCATCCCAACATCGTCGACATCACCGACTTCGGCAAGGCACCCGACGGCTGTTATTTCTTCGTGATGGAACATCTGCAGGGCGAAAGCCTGGAAGACGTTTTAGAAAGGCGTGGGCTGCTGCCCCTATTCGGTGCGGTTAACGTCATCCGGCAAATCGCAAACGCGTTGGCTTATGTTCACGACTTAGGCATCGTGCACGGCGACCTCAAACCAGAAAATATCTATCTAATCGAACGTCAGGGACGTCGCCGCGTGATTAGGCGCGACAATACCAACCCACGCCAACCCTTCGTCGTCGAGCCAGAGGGCAATTTCGACTTCGTCAAACTTCTGGATTTTGGTGCCGCAAAATATGTCTACGACAATTCGGGCCCCGGAACGCGGGGAGATTCCGGAATGGTCTTCGGCACGCCGCATTATATGTCGCCGGAGCAGGCGCTTGGCGATCCCCTCGACGGACGTAGCGACGTCTATTCGCTGGGAATTCTCTTCTATGAACTGTTGCTAGGCGACGTTCCCTTCGACTCTGAAGTGGCCTCCGATATTCTCAACGCCCACGTCAGCGAACCGGTCATTGCCCCGAAAGACCGCTCACCGAGCGTGTCGGTCGACCAGGGCACCAATGATACGATATTGCGCTGCCTGGCCAAGCGCCCTCGCGATCGATTCCAGTCGATGGACGAACTCTGCGCGGCCTTGGATAGCTGTTTCACCGACCGCGTATTCCTACGCAACGCGAGCCGCATGCCTGGCGCTGTCGAGGCGGGAATTCTCGCTCCCGACCGAGAAAAATAGCGTCTGCACCGCCAGCGCACTTAACCGCCTGTAACAACAAGAGAATATTGAGCCCATCCCGGAGCGATCACCGCTTTACAGAGGCCACGAAAGGGTCGTAATACTCTGTCTGAAAGCGAGGCCGAAATCAGGACTCGCACCACCCATCGACGGAGGGAGCCATGCGCAGCGTATACCTAGCAGGCGGAGCCCACACCAATTTCATCGGTAAATTTCATTCCGACTTCATTTGGAAAAAGCACCCCGATTTTGGAAAGAAAGAGAATCCAACCCTAGAGTGGTATTTGCACAACGCGGCCATCGAAGCGTTGGCGGCGACACATACCACTGCAGCCGCCGTGGACAAAGCCTACGTCGCGAATTTTGCAGGCGAGCTTTTTTCCAGCCAGGGTCATCTCGGCGCAGTATTGGCTGCTGCAGATCCGGACCTTGCCGGCAAGCCCATCGCACGTCTCGAGGGTGCGTGTGCTTCAGGTGGCCTGGCCATCGCTGCGGGAATCGACGCCGTGCGTGCTGGTGCCGATGTCGTGCTGGTCGTTGGCGCGGAGGTACAAACAACCGAGAATGCCAAAGTTGGCGCCGACTACCTCGCCCGTGCATCCCACTATCGCACCCAACGAGAAATCGATCCCTTTACCTTCCCTTGTCTCTTCGCAAAGCGCGCCCGAGCCGTCGTTGAAAAAACGGAAACAACTCTAGACGACTGCGCCCGCGCGTCGGTCAAAGCTTACGCCAACGCGAATAAGAATGGCTTTGCCCATATGCGTTCTTTCAAGATGTCATTTGAAAACGCGAGCACAGCGTCGGATAAGAACCCCGTTTTTCTAAGCAACCCTGAATTCAAGGACTACCTGCGCGTCAGCGATTGCTCACAAGTTTCTGATGGCGGGTCTGCGATTCTGCTCTGTTCAGAAGAAGGTCTGAGTCGAATCGGCCGTAAACTCTTCGACTGTATTGAGGTCATCGGCTATTCAGTCGCCACAGCTTCGATCATGGAAGAGCCCGATCCCCTCGTCCTTGACACCACCCGCCGCGCGGCTGATCAAGCCTACCTTCAAGCACAAGTCGGCGCAGCCGATATCAACGTCGCCGAAGTGCACGACTGCTTCACGCTTACGGAAATACTCATGACCGAAGCGTTGGGTTTCGCAGCACCAGGCCGCGGTGCGCACCTCCTTCGCGAAGGAAAAACCAACATCGAGGGGTCAATTCCGGTTAATACCGGCGGCGGTCTCGTCGCTTTTGGCCATCCAGTCGGCGCCACTGGCGTGAAGCAGGCTTTGGAAATCTACCGTCAGCTCAAGGGCCAATGCGGCGATTATCAGATCGCCGGAACCCCTGAGCTTGGGCTCAGCGCAAATATGGGTGGTGACGACCGCACTTCCGCGGTGGGTATCTACCGCAACGTTCAGTAGCCCCTCCCAAAACGCGGCAAAATGCCGTGTACTTTTCCGCACTTCCCCGGTTGCCAGCCCAGCGAGACCGCGTCAGTCCGTCGTTGTCAGAGGCGCGCGCGGCAGTTAGAATCAAGACCTCGGTATTCTTCTAATATTTGTTAATTGCACCGCGAGTTCGGTGTGCCCGCCCTCCCGGCGGTAGCCAAACGAGTTTGCTCGCAATGCACAGGAGCTTCGATGAGCGGCGACGGTTCCGAATCGAAAAAAGATGCGGCTTCCAACGATGTGGAATCCCAAAGAAGTGAAAGGCCGACCCAGGACATGCTGGCGGCGGAACTTCAGGAAGGCGGAGAACCAAGCGGAGAACGAAGCCGAGCTCCCACGCAGCCCTTTGCCCCGTTGGCCCCCCCCGATTCAAACTTCGGCAACGACGATATTACCGTCGTAGGAAATCCATTGCCCGCGGATCCTCTTGGTAGCAAGCCGACCGTGGCCGGGTCAGACTCACCACGCGACCCGGAACCGGATCACGACCAAACACTGAGCGATAGCGACGCACGCGTCGGTGGGGCGGACGACAACACCCTCGACCTGCGGCCATCTCAATCACCGCCGCCCCCATCCCACAGCGGAATTCCACAGCTGCCCGAACCCGGAGTTGAAATCCCCCAGGCAGTCATTATTAGCGAAGAAGGTGACCAGGCAGAAGTCGCCCCCTTCGCGGCAGCGCCTTCAGATGAGGATGTTGAAGCAGCAATTGCCACGAGAATCAATGTCGAGGCGGTAGATGACCCTCACCCTGAGGAGCTTGACGCCGACCAAAGCGTCGACTTAAACGACGCCCCAAACGCCGCCCCAAACGACGACAATAGCGCCCCCCCCGTGGCGGAAGTCATCGTCACTCCCGAAGATTTCGTCCCGCCGGTGGCCGCTGATCTCGATGTTGGGAACGACAGCCTCGCGGATGAAATCTCGAAATCAGTTGATGAGCATTTTGTGGACGCCATCGACGATGATGAAGGTCCGCCGGCCACGCTTCCCGAACCCAGCCTAGTACATGCCCCCGACCCGCCCGCGCCATCTCCCGCGGCCGTCGAAGCCGCAGGCAAGGCCAGCAAGAATCCAACAACCGCATCGCTGCCCGCCAACGGCCCCATCAATGAGGTGGGTTCCGAGGCCTCGGTCCAGGCTGTGCCCGAAGACGCTGGCCCTGAAGAGGTTCCACTGGAAGCACCACCCCAAGCGGCAGAGGTCGCAGGGGCCGAGGTAGAAGCAGCCCCCGTGCAAACGGCCGCGCAACCCGCAGCCGCACAGCCCGCTGCCAAACTTCCCAGCGAGACCGTGGCTCAGCCCGCAACGATCGACCTGCTTCCTCTGGAAGAGCCCGTTCCGTCCGATCCCGAAACCTGGCCATTCGACTACAATGCATTCCGCCGTCACAGCCAAGACCAAGCACGAATGGGAAAATGGCGACAACTCGCGGCGCAAACCGGTCACGCGCTAAGTGAAGCACCGTACGCCACGGGGCTAACCCGCAACGCCATGCTGTTGGATCTCGCTCAGCTATTTCGTGACCGACTCGATGATTCCTGGCGTGCCGAACAATGCTACCTGGTGCTTAGCCAAGAAGATGCCGCTAATAGTGAAGCGCTCCGCTATTTGGAGGACGCCTATTGCCAACGTGGCGATTGGGCTGCCGTCTACGAACTCTACTTTGCTGCTGTAGAGGCCACCTGGGATCCCAATGAGCGTTTGCGGTGGACCGAACGCTGCGCTGCCATCGCCTCCGACAAACTCAACAACACCAACGAAGCGATCAGGGCTTGGGAACATCTATGGCGATTGGGCGACGCCATGGACGAATCTTCACGCGCTCTGTCTCACTACTATCGCGTTGCAGGTCGATGGGCAGACCTCGCATCCTTCCTCCGGCGCCAAGCCGAGCATCGCCGCGGTGCCGCGAAGGTTCTGGTACTGCGTGAGCTAGCAGAAGTCTTGCTTTCAGGCCTCCGCGAACCCGACGAGGCTGCAGCGGCCCTCGAACAAATTATTGAACTTCGCGCCACGGACCCGTTGGCCGTCCTGCAACTCGCCCGGGTGTATGCCCAGCGAGAAGATTGGGAAAAACTGCTCCGCTTGGCACGTGACGCCGCCTCGACGGAAACGTCCACAGAAGCGCTCGACCTAAATCGATTTGCAGCGGATGCTTTGTGGCAAGCGGATCGCCACGAAGACGCCGTCGCACTCTATCAGCGTATCTTGGAAGAACA
>Ga0257122_1002112_pt1 | contig 12857 bp, 12 predicted proteins | sample SI106_120metaG_FD_190146 | JGI IMG/M metagenome (GOLD analysis project Ga0257122, IMG submission 190146) | Marine microbial communities from Saanich Inlet, British Columbia, Canada - SI106_120 | ecosystem: Environmental > Aquatic > Marine > Inlet | place: Canada: British Columbia | collected... | reverse complement strand
CGGGACTTAATGCCAGCCTTCTTCGACCTGCTCGCGGAAGAACAGGAAGCGCAAGTGCGCGTTGTGCTCGGACATTTTGTGTTTGTATATATCCATCCCTATATGGATGGGAACGGAAGAATCGGTCGATTTCTCATGAATACGATGGTGGCCTCGGGGGGATATCCCTGGACCATCGTTCCAGTCGAAAAGCGCAATGAATATATGGCCTCCCTCGAAGCGGCCAGTGTAGATCGGAAGGTAGAACCATTCACGAGATTTCTAGCAGAGTGCCTCAATCCATAACCTCAAATCTAGTTTGTCCCCTGTTCTTCTTGTTTTCAGGGCCGACTAACTATGCAAAGCCCTCAACGTGGCTTCCGGCTCTCGTTGAACGATTTTAAGAAGCGCTCTGGCCGGACCCCGTGGACTGCGAATTCCTTGCTCCCAGTTTTGCAAAGTTTTTAAGCTAACACCGATCATAGAAGCAAATTTCGATTGAGAAAGATTCAAACTCATGCGTATGGTTTTGATATCCGGATCGTCATAGACAAACCGGCGGGAAGGGGACTGTTCTCCCTTTAAGATTTTCTTCGCTTGTTTCACACTTTCAACAAGTTCGTCAAAAAGCTGTTCGTCCATCTCAGTCCTCCAATTCCAATATCAAGCGCAATTTTTTGCGTTGATCTGTAGTCAGGTCTTCTTGCTTTGCCTTTGTATAGATCATCAGCATGAGGATCTTTAGGTCCTCTGAAATCCAATAGTAGATCGCCCGAGACCCACTCCTTTTCCCTTTACCTCCAGATGCGACACGAACCTTTCTTAAACCGCCTGTGTCTTGAATTAAATCACCGACTTCTGGATTGCATACCAGGATATTTTGCAGATCCCTGTATTCTTCATCTGTTAAGATCTTTTGAACTTGCTTTGTAAAAATGGCGGTTTCAATGATCTCCATAACAAATTATACCCCAATGGGGGATAGGTGTAAACTGGCAAAGCATGTATGAAAATCCTTGCTTTAAGTAAAAAAGCCAAAGTTTTGACCTGCAGCTAAATCCAGTACCAATAAGTCTTTGCTTGATTGGTTGTGAATTGCCACGCTAAATTGACCCACGAAAATACACCTGTGAGTCGGGAGCTCGGACGGCCGGGTTAGAGGGGTCCTTTTCGGCTGCTATTTCAATGCGGAAGATTGAGCTTATGCAGCGTATAAGTGATTGATGACAAAGCGGAAAGAGTGGATTGAAAAGGAGCCGTCAACCCGGTAAGTCCGAGTTTCCGGCTCACTTAGAGTCGGGTTGACTGGATTTGAACCAGCGGCCCCACGCCCCCCAGACGTAAATTAGAATTACAAAAAAACCTGTAAGCATGATGAATAGATGGTTAGGGGAGAGTTGAGTTGTATGGTTCTTTATAAAAGTATGAACGCATTTCCCACCAACTTAAGAGAAATTGCCTGAAATTTAGCCTATGGATTCCACTTTAATTATTTCAGAAGAATAGTTCGCTACCTAAGTTTTCCAGGTTGTTTGTATATGGTCTAATGAAGCTTGGGGGATCTTGGTCAAAAGTGTCGGGGATCACAAGTTGGTCAATGGTGTATTTTCTTTCCCCAGATACTCTAATATGATGCTCACCCAAAGTCGTCAGGTACCTTACTAGTTCCTCCTTAGATTTTTTTGCGATGCTACAAATTAATTCAAATGCGCCTACGTCACAGAAGAAAATTCTTTGCAACGGGATTGTTGACTCCGGATTGTTTTCAGAAAAAAAGGCATCAATTTCCTCCTTCATAAATTCATCATAGGTGTCTGTTGCAAACGAAAAATATGTTTGACGGTAAGTGACTACAATGGCGTAGACAGAACTTAGGTCATATCCAGCATTCTTCATGTCTCTTCCAACTACTAGTGCTTGTAATACTCCCTTAGTCAAAGTCTTTCTATACTCATTCTTTAATTGTGGTTCACTCTGGGAGGCTTGAAGTAGCGGCCTAGCTTCTATTGCCTTTGCTTCAATTATCAAATGGGTATCTTCGATTGAGATTAAAAAATCTACATGTTTTTCATCAGAAATTCTGTGCTTAATCTCAGACTCTCTTATGAAGTCTAGTTCAGCCCAATCTAATATCTTAGATATATAATCTTCGAAGGCTTTACTGAACCCATCAATAAACCTTCTCCCATCAATATCTTTCAATTTTCGAAATAGCCAAAACTGTATTTGTCTTGTGAACAGAGGTTGATAAATGCAAAGCAAGTTAGAGCCGTTTCTCAATAGAGAAGTGTCCCATATCGCTTGAATTGCGTGCATCTTAAACCCGTAGTCTTTTACCCTGATTGAGTTGGCCTGCAATTCAGACTTTAATTGAGGTTGTGTTTTTGAAAACTGTTTAATGAAGCTAGCAAGTTTATCTTTTTCGATTTTCTTAAACAGAGGGCCAAGGTCTTCAATAGTAAAGTGATTATTTTTTTCCAGTAAAGCGAAGAGGCAGAAAAAGACTATATTTACTTCGCTAACATCAAGTCCAAACTGTTCGGAAATTCTCTCTGAAGGTTTATATTTTGCCCAATTACAGTTTTCCACAATATATGAACTTCGTACTATGTCCAGAAACCGGATCGGCTGTTGTAGCCAAAACTGTTGGAAAGCCGTACTCCTGAAAAACTTTTTATGATCTACCGCTGATATATATGAATCTGGGATTGTTCTAAAGGATCGAATCATTTTTATGAATTGATTCAAGTGATCTTTAGTGAACTGCTTTCTTCCATAAAAACGTGGAGAATCAGTGATAACTTCAGACAATAGGAACAGTAATTCCCAAGGCAATAAGAAGGTCTCTATTCGGCTCTTTGAGCTGGTATATGCATCGAATAGAGAATTGACTAGAATAGTGATTACCCAGTCTCTGTGAAACTTTCGGAGCTTATTTCTAATTGGTTTAAAATTACCAAAGTAATCAATCTCCATTGCGCTATCTCAGACATTTCTGCTATCAAATTTGCAAGGTAAAAAGGTTCAAAGGAATCATTTAATTATGTCAGTATATCTACAGAAACTCCAGAGTGGAAAGAATCGGAAATGGAGAGCCTTTGTCAGAGTCAAAGGTTTTCCAGCTCAGACTAAGGTTTTCCGTTTGAAATCGGAGGCTAAGGAATGGGCTGAACAGGAAGAGGCAAACCTCAAGGCTGGAAAGTATGTGCCTTCCAGTTCCCGTACAGTCGATGAGCTGATCCAAAAGTACAGGGATGATGTTCTTGCTTTCAGAAAGAATAATGGCGGGAATCAGAGGTTTCTTCTGAATTGGTGGAGCGACAAGATCGGAAATCTCAAAGTCCAGGAAGTAACACCTCAACTCCTGGATGCAATGAGAAATCGCCTTCGTAGGAGTAAAAATAAAGCTGGTCGTATCCACTCTCCTGCTAACGTGAACCGCTATTTTAGCTTAATCTCAGCTGTTTTCCGTTCTGCGGTACTCTGGGGCTGGATTCGAGAGAATCCCATGCGAGATATTACGAAAATCCCTGAGACACCAGGGAGAACCAGATTCCTGTCCAGGGAAGAGTGCAGAGATCTTCTTGATGCTTGTAAGAAGTCCAGACAGCCTCTTCTTTATGAGATCGTGTTGCTAACCTTATCCACGGGAGGAAGGAGAGGAGAGATCATGTCCCTGATGTGGGAGGACGTAGATTTTGAGAACCGATTCATTACTTTTCGACAGACGAAGAATGGGGAAGATCGAAACGTACCTCTGTCATCGGAAATGTTTGCCCTTCTCGAAGCTCGAAGAAAACCGAAAGGGAAACTGTACCCATCAAACGGCAGTCGTTATCCATCCAGGGATAAGCAATACTTTTGTGTCCGTCATGCTTTCTCGACAGTCTGTAAGAAGGTAGGGCTAGAAAACTTTAGGTTCCATGATCTACGGCATACGGCGGCATCATATTTGGCTATGAGTGGTGCATCACTTCTGGATATAGCTGAAATTCTGGGTCATAAGAGTCTGTCTATGACCAGAAGATATGCCCATCTTACACAGAGTCATTTACATGAAGCAGTTGAGAGGCTGTCTCAGGCTATTCCGAGGATGGACGAAGTTAGTAATCGAGAAGAGATTTCTTTGGAATCTTAAGGGCTTTGGCAAATTTCATCAGGGTTTTGAGGGTAGGACTTCTCATTCCACATTCTATCTTTGAGAGATAGTTCGAGTCGATCCCGATTAACTCGGCCATTCTCTCCTGGGTGAATCCGGCTTGTTTGCTGAGATTTTGGAGATGATTCCCGAGCTTTTTAAGTTCTTTCCTAAAGTCCTTGTCCACAATGACATGAGGCTAGTAAACTTGGACTAAATGAACCATTGGCTATTTGTACCAGTTCGAGGAGTAAAAAATGGCCTTAATAGATTGCCCTGAATGTAAGAATCAAATGTCAAACACGGCAGAAGCGGTCTGCCCAAAGTGCGGATTTAAAAGACCAGGGGCTACTCAAGGAATCTTTGGCTGCCTATTAATCATTGGTGGTTTGATTTTAGGTGCAATTGGTTTATCTATCTTTGGGGTATTGGGTGCTATTGGAGCGGCGGCAGGCTCAGGTGGATAGAGTCTCCATACCTTCATTTCCTTAAATTCCCGGCTCATCAACCCATTAGCAGGTTGTTGGCATCCTTCTTAGATCCATGAGAACCTAATATCTTTCTAGTTCCGATAGATTCCATTTCCCATTCTGAAATACTGGATTGCACCTCAAAATAAAGAGCACTAGAAAGTGTAAATCCTCCAGCCATTGGTACTATGTTCATGGGGGTTTGGGGCTACTTAATTCGCAAATTAGAAGAACTGTCCAACCTTTCATTTCCACACACTAAAAAACAAAATGAATTATGACTCTCTATGGTTGCATAGCTTGGTCATGCTCATTCAAACTTGAGTATGAAAGGAGCTATGATGAAAGCAATAGGCTATGTAAGAGTATCTACAGTAGGACAAGCGGAACAAGGTATATCCCTGGATAACCAGGATGCTAAGATAAAGTCTTACTGCGAACTAAACGACCTGGAACTAGTCGGTATTGTAAGAGACGAAGGTGTATCGGCAAAGTCACTATCTAAACGACCACAAGCGGTAGAGATGCTACAGCGAGCAAGGAAAGAGAAACTTGCACTAATTGTCTACAAATTAGATCGCATGTTCAGGAATACGGTAGAGTCACTAACAACAATAGATTCCCTCGCTAAATCTGGAGCTAGTTTTCACTCTATTAATGAGAAGCTGGATACTTCATCTGCTTTTGGGAAATTCTTTCTTACTCAGATCGCAGCTTTGGCAGAACTTGAGAGGAATCTGATTTCTGAGAGGACCAAGGATGCCCTGGCTAATAAGAAAGCTCAGGGAAAGAGGATTGGAAATATACCCTTTGGGTTTTGCCTGGATGGTGATGGTGAGACACTTTTGGATTTCGAGCCTGAAATGGAGATCCTAGACTTCATTCGAAAGCGGAGACTTGAGGGAAGATCATTCCGAAAGATCGCACAAGGTCTGACTGAAAATGGATATCTGACCAGGACCGGAAATCCTTTTGTGAAAACTACGGTCCATTCCTTAGCAAAGTATCTGTAGAAAATCGTACGGTGACCCTATGGTGCGTCCGGTCACTGACCGATGTCCGATCAAGAAAAAGCGGTGGTTAGAAGTAACTAACCGTGAACTGGAGGGGTATTTGTAGAAAATTGGAGCGCCAACAAAACATTTGGCGCAAATACTTGAACTGAGAAAAGATCATTCGATTTTTTTCTAATCGAAGTTTCTACTGGCTTGACCTTCATATGGATTTGAACCATTTTCGGAAATATACGGACTTTGAGTATTAGTTCTCTAAATTTTTAAAAATGATAAAAAACTTTGATAGCTAGGAGATCTGATTAACTTAATCAACCTGTCGACACATTTAAAATAGCTAACACAGCTAAGCCAGCTACGACAAGTCTACGCAAGGGTTTACGATCGTATTATGTCTGTTACAATGAAGTTGAAGCGCTCCCTATGGGATAGGGATGACCCAGATAAAAAAAGATCTGTTGGTACGTAACGTCAATGTTTGAGCGGTAGGTTCCGTGTTTTTTAAGTACCTAGATCTCTGGGAATACTCCTGTTGAGTCCCATAAACGCAACACAACTGACGTCAAAAAAAGGTAATAGCACATTTTGTGCGTTAGCATTTTTGGCGTATTGGATTTTGTTGTAAGAGGATCGCAAATTTCCTATCTACCAATTTCAATACCAGAATGCTCCTATGGAAAAGAGGCTTTCCATGAGTAATATTATTTCTGGCCTGTCGGCCAAGCAGACAGCATTGAAGCTGACTGAACAGTTTGAGAACTGGGAATTCATCCCAGTTCCTAAAGGGGAGAAGAAACCAAAACTATGGGACTGGCCTAATAAAGGTACGAGTTCGATAGATGACATTCAGAAATTCCCAGATGATACTAGTATAGGTGTGTTGACAGGGGAGAAATCTGGAATTCTCGTTATTGATCTCGATGGGAAGGAGGGAATTGAAGCCTTCTACGAACTTGCCTCTGAAAATGAGGCAGAGGTTCCGGATACCTTTACTGTAAAGACTCCAGGAGGAGGGTTTCATCATTATTACCTCTATCCTGGGGACAAAGGTATCAAGAACTCAGCCAGTAAACTTGCACCCAAGGTGGATGTAAGAACTGATGGAGGCATGGTGATTGCACCAGGCTCCATCCATCCAAATGGTGGGCAATATCAAATACAAAATGATATTCCCCCGGTGGAATTACCGGCATGGCTTCTTGAGGAGCTTATCAAGAGTTCCAAGAATGGGGGGAATCCAGCAGGGATTTCTTCTAGTATTTCAGTGGGTGTAGGCCTTCCTGATCTTCCTTCGGAGGCCCTCCCAGAGCCCTTTAGGTTAATCTGTGAACAGACTGCCATTTCCTATCAGGTACCTATTTCAATTCCGATTTCAATTGTTTTGGGACTGGGAGGGGCTTTGATTTGCCAAAGAGTCGTCGTTCAACTCAGGAAAGACTTTAAGGAGCCAACAAATCTCTATAGTCTGGTCATTGCAGCTTCTTCGGTTAGGAAGTCCCCCGTTTTTAAGTTTCTCTTAGTACCGTTAGGTAAGCTAGAAGCCTCTAGCCGGGCGAAAAGGAAGGAGGAAAATAGTGAGATAAGTGCCCAAAGAGCAACTATAAAGGCGCAACTGAATGCTTTAAAGAAGGATGCTGCTGGAGCCACTGTACAAGACTTAGCCAAGGCCCAGACAAGGATAAAAAGTCTTGAACTTCAAATGCCCGATTTTTTAGGGGACTTTGAATTTTCATGCACGGATATTACTCCGGAAAAAATTCCACCAGCTATGGAAGATAACGGCGAAAAGCTAGCGGTTTTATCTTCGGAGGCTAGATGGCTGGAAATCATAGCAGGATGCTTCTCTAAAGATGGAGGGGCTAACTTGGATGTAGCCTTGAAAGGGTACTCTGGAGATCGGATTGCAGTTCTACGAGTCGGGCGTGAAGCAGTCCACCTTGAGGAACCTTTGCTGGCAGTTTGCCAGATGTTTCAGATCGATTTCTTGAAGGAATTATTGGGACACAAATCCTTTTCCGCAAGAGGATTAGTTGCAAGATTTACTCCACTTATTTGGGAAGGTTCTAAGAAGGTTCGAGATATTAATCCTCTGGATGTTGATGAAGAAACCTTCCGCTGTTATGAAGATGTAATCAGCAAACTCTACCACCTTGGGGTTACTAATGTGGATGAGGAGAAGATTTTGTTGTCCTTAACGCCGGAGTCCAAGGAGGAGTTTGATGTTTTTCGGCTGGAAGTTGAGGAGAGGATCGTAGAGGAACAGAATTTTTACTTTGAAGCCTGGCTTGGCAAGTCCGTGGGAAATGCCATGCGAATTATGGGAATTTTGCACATGCTAGAGAATCCAGATGGAACCGTAAGGGAAATTTCTGTTGAGACAGTCAGAAACGCCATTAAATTTGCTGAGGTATTCAGAGTACAGGCAGAAGAACTTCACGCCAGAGTGTGTTCGACTGGAGTTCATATTGTGGTGAATCGTATCTTGAGAATCCTCAAGCAGGAAGGAAAGGCACTTTCGAAAAGTGCGGTTAAGAAGAAACTTTCCAAGGGGCAAGTAAACAACTTTGAAAGTGCCCTGGAACTACTTCAGGGAGCGGATAAGGTTATTGTTTTCGAAGAGAAGGGAAAGAAAGGAGAAAAACTCGAACTGGTGAATAGCTAAAGGAGGCGGAAACGCGGTTGTTAAACCTACGTGGATCAGTGTCAAGGGTAGACACTGATCCACACAATCGCGGTTCTTCCTATACATTTCCAGAAAAAGAAAAAGAGAGAAAAAAAGAGAGATGAAGATTCAGAATGAACTCTTCATAGAGACTCTCATAATATTTGCAAAGGAATATCTGATCTGGGGTGTAGATATTAATCTTCTAATTATCCTGTTCTCCCCCTTCTTATATTCTTCTCTTTCCTGTTTTACTTTTTTTTTTAAAACATATAGGAGGAACCGCGTTTACTCTGTTTTAATCGAAAGCATGACTCTCTTTTTAGGGAATCGCGGAACCGCGATTCCACCTCCTTTTGTAGAATCACATTTTTCTCGTTTCTTGTGCAGAAATTAGGCAGTTTAACCATTGCTCTTCCTCTCTTCCAGGTCTGATATCATTGGTAACCCAGAGTTCTTGGCTCTGGAGTTCTGGAATCTGTTTGAGCAGTTTTTTGAAAGAATCTTCCGTCTGATCATTGAAAAGTCGATCCCCTTTGATTCTGCTATGATCGCCACCATACTTGAAGGAACAGTAAAGGATTCCATTAGGTTTGAGAGCAGTTTTGATATTCTCTAGTACAGGCAATATTTCATCCTGGGGAACATGCAGGAGAGAAGCACAGCACCAGATTCCATCGAATTCTGAATGAAAATTGATTTCCTCTGCTTTGAATTGTAAGACTTCAATCCCAGTAAACTCAGAGGCCATCCGAACCATTTCCTCAGAGGGATCTAGAGCAGTCACCTCAAATCCTTTTTCCAGGAAAAACTTGGAATCCCTCCCTGGTCCACAGCCCACATCTAGTATCCTTCCTCCAGGGGGAATCTTCGGAAGGAACCGAGCATAAAACTCTGACATATCCAGGGCTAGAGTGTCGTCTGAAAAGTCTCTTGCGGTGCGATTGTAGAATTCAGTGGTTTTCGAGGGCATAGGAGCTTCAGAAAGTAGGATTAGCTTTGAGTACGGGTTTCCAGGGTCCACCCAGTAGTCCTATAGCAAAATCATATGTATTTTGCAGGAACGAGACCCTAAGTTCTATTGAACCACCCGTCTGACACATGAGAGTTTCCCGGAGTGGATGATGACTAGAAATCAGGAATTCATTTCGATTCAATAGCCGCTGAAGCAGGTCTTGATGAGCGAATTGGCTGAATTTTCCCATTTCTCCTCGATTGCAGCCCTTACAAGCTAAAACAAGGTTCCATACGCCATCGATATTGCACTTGGATAAGTCGAGTCCACGATGGGCGAGGGTATGGGGAAAGAAATGGTCTACATCTGCTAAGTTCGGATCATTGGTATCGACTGTGATCGTACCGAAGCAATAGAAACACTTTCCACGCTGATACCCGTTCAAAGCACCACGGGAAGAGGTTATTGTGGTTCTTTCTTTTGGATTGGCATGAGGCAAGTAAAGCTGCTCTTCTAAAGGATCATAATGAACTTGTAAGAGCTTAGCTGAGATTCCCAATCTCCAGGACTCCTCCACCAATCTCCACCGTGATTCGACCTCATGAGGAAGATTCATCTCTTGCTCACCCCGAACCATTTCCAAGAGTTCATTAGTGAGTCGAATATTCCCTTCAGTCTGGGTTGTGTTTGTTTCAGAAATGAAATACCGAATTGGACTCTCATTCCTATCCAGAATATGAAATGCCTTGAGGACATTTTTAAATCCCAACTTTTGAGTAGAGTTCCGAAGTGATTCCTCGGTAAGTGAACCATCGTTGTATCCACGACAAGCCTTCAGGAATTTACTGCTCTTGGAAGTTCCCTGTACATCACTTTTCTTTAAGTGCTCGCAGAGATTATGGGCAAACGGCAGGGCTAGATCTGCCAGGGGAATAATTTCTTTTCCATCTCTGGCAAGAGAAATAAGGCTCTTACCAAGGGCGAATTTGTAAGACTGAACGTTATTCCCGAAGAGAATCAGACTCCTCCAAAGAGTTTCCTTTGAAGGATCACGTACCACGAATTGATTCAGAGCCTCACCTTGACGCATGGAGATCAATGGTATCCGAAGCATGGAGGAAATTTAAAGTCCTGGAATCTACCGGACAATGAATCCGGTCAGAGTCGGCACAAGTGGGAATTAGCCTGTCATCTGAATTTACTGGTTTGGGGAAATTGCGGAATTGGCAGAGTTTGGGATAGGCTCCATGGATCAGATCTGAGGTCTTTTGAATTTTGTCCAGAGGTTACCAAAATGCAGTTATCAAGACTTAAAAAAGTAGATTTGAGAGAAGTTTGGAAGCATGAGGCACTCGACTTCACTCAATGGCTTGCCAAGCCTGAGAATCTTGATTTACTCAGCGACGAAATTGGAATTGATATTTCTTTGATAGAGACAGAATCTAAGGTCGGTAGTTTTAACGTTGATATTTTAGCTGAGGAAGAACATTCAGGTAGAAAAATTGTAATTGAAAATCAGCTTGAAGTAACCGACCACGACCATCTAGGTAAAATCATAACCTATGCTTCAGGAGTGGATGCAGAAATCATTGTATGGATAGTGAAGAGCGTTAGGGAAGAGCATCATCAGGCGGTCGACTGGCTGAATGAGCATACCGATCAAAATATTAATTTTTTTGCGATCCAAATGGAGGTTTGGAGAATTGGCGATTCTCCATGTGCCCCAAAATTTCAGATCATTGCTAAGCCAAATGACTGGGCAAAGGCGATTAAACAGGCCACAGGATCTAGTGAGTTGTCAGATATGAAGCTCTTGCAGTTAAACTTTTGGTCCAGATTCAATGAATATGCCAGTCAAAATAAGGGGAAGATCAAATTGAGGAAACCACAACCTCAACATTGGTATGATATTAGTCTTGGCTCTTCAAATGCTCATCTGGGTGTATCAGTCAATTCCCAATCGGCACAGCTGACTTGTGAATTATATATCCCTAACTCAAAGCCTTTGTTTAGAGCACTTTACGAGAAACGTGATGAAATCGAAACTGCTATATCCGAAGAATTGGTGTGGGAGGAATTACCTGGTAAAAAAGCGAGTAGAATCAAGCTCGTAACTGAAGGTGATGTAACAAATGAAAACGAGTGGTTGCAGCAACATAGATGGCTACTAGATAAGGTTAAGACCTTTCATGAGGTATTTGGCAGGTTTGTAAAGGCCATTTCGTTTGTCAGTGTCTGAGCGCCGCATAAATATCTTGAGCTAGCCTCGTTACCCCTGTTGTGGCTGTGTCACAGCAGATCTCAAGATATTCGTGCTGGAAATCCACCAGAGCAACTAAAGTTACCCGTTCTTAGTTCCAGCGAAGTCGATCCTAGATTGCTTAGAATCTCCAGGATTTACTAGCTTCAGGAAATTGCGGAATTGGGGCTGATTGGAGTAGGCTTCACCGAAATAATTTCATATTCGCAGTTAGGTTGCTTCCATGAAAAGTCTCAAGATTACTCTCCTATCAGTTCTGTTATCTAGTAGCGTATCCTGGGCTAATACCCTCGATATAGGATGGAATCTGTGGACAAGTACGGTTTCCTCTCAGATCAGCACCTTTTTCCAATCGTACCCAGATATTCGAGTGATCTGGGGTTATGAAAACGGATTATGGTATGGAGCTGCCAGGGAAATTTCTGACCAGGAATTGTTAGCTCCTCTTTATCCACAGTTGGATTCCATCTCAGCAAGTCAGAGTTACTGGATCAAAGTAGATAGTGCTGTGGATATGCCCGTTTCCACAATTGGGTCAGCCCCTACAAATCCTGCAACCTCTTGTAAGGAGATTTTGGATAGTGGGGCTTCGAAGGGGGATGGGATTTATTGGCTACAATTATCAGGAATGGGTTATCCACTTCGATTAAGTTGTGATATGTCTTATCAGGGTGGGGGTTGGACTGTCATAGATTCAATGGCTTTTACTAGATTAGTTACATATGAAACGATTCTCGGTAATGGCAGCGGATATTTTTCTTCGAGTGTCAACGAGGGGGCAGGTGTCTTACTTAGCCCTGATGATTTCAGTGGTACTAACCACAGTTTCACAAATATAGTGGAGCTTGATTTGAAAGTAGAATTCCAGGAATATGTTTTCTCAACGAGCTTTCTCAATATTGTTGATACATTGAAATTTATGGAGGGGGCTTTTTTGGCTAATGATGCACTTTCTCCAACGGAAAGTCCCGACTATGGCTTTGGAAGCTTGGGGATTGAGTCATTGCAAAGTATTATCGGCACGACTAGCACGACGGATGTGCTAGGAGCTGTTGCAATTGGTACCAATATAAAAATCCATAGTTTAAAAATGGGAGGAGAGTTCGGGGATTTGAAAGCAAAAACTGTTCATCTGGACACGATTCAGCAGGAGTTTTTGATAGAGACAACTCCACAGACTAGTAGAGTTAGAGTGAAGGCATTCTGTCAAGACTGTAATACCTATACGAAACGAATTACTTTTAATGAAATATTGATCCGTTAAACCCACCTCGACCCCATCCTCCAAACGGGTTGTGGCGCAGTCTGGCAGCGTAAAGCGTCTCTTACCCCCATCATTCTGCCGCTCAAATGCGCTTTTATGAACCCAAAAATGAGAAA
>Ga0257122_1002101_pt1 | contig 12895 bp, 4 predicted proteins | sample SI106_120metaG_FD_190146 | JGI IMG/M metagenome (GOLD analysis project Ga0257122, IMG submission 190146) | Marine microbial communities from Saanich Inlet, British Columbia, Canada - SI106_120 | ecosystem: Environmental > Aquatic > Marine > Inlet | place: Canada: British Columbia | collected... | reverse complement strand
ATGGGCGGTTGCTGGTCGCCGGTGGCCGTGCGGATACCTATGTATATCTGGCGACGGCCGAAATATTTGATCCAGAGACCCGTGACTGGACACCCGGCGGAAGGATGTCACAGGCACGGATATGGCACACGATGTCGGCGCTTGAAGACGACAGCGCCATAGCAGTGGGCGGATATCTGGAAGATCGTTCCGGTGGACGTTTCCTGGACTCCGCAGAACTCTTCGAACCGGAGGAAGAAGCGGCGTGAGCGTGTCAATGGGAAACGAGGAGGCTCCAATGGATAGGTCCGGTGGTGGATCTCACCAGCGCTGGCTGCCATATGTTGGAGCGGACGATGTAGCCATGCGCACCATGGTGGACGTTTGTCCGGTGCCGACCGTTATCTGGTCGCGGGCTGATGGCACCGTCCTGTGTGCTAACTCGGTGTTCTTCGAGACTCTCGGCATCGAACCTAAGAAAGTCCCGGATCTACGTTTCGACAAGTTCTCCACAGACCCCGGAGGCACGGCTGGCTTGTTAGACAAGCTGGACCTTTCTGGTGCAGTCGATATGGTCGAATCCACGGCTCTGAGATCCGACGGATCGGCTTTCTGGATTTCTTCGTCACACCGTCCCGTTTCGTTCGACGACAGGACCGCTGTATTCACCGTTTTTCACGATGCGACGGATGCGGTGACCGCGCGTGAAGCTGATTCGGAAGAGATTCGCAGGCGGGCCGCCCTGGCCGTCATAAGCAGGGTAATGGGTGGCTCAAAACTGGGCCGGAATGAATACGAACGCCTTGCAGTCGTGACCTACGGAGTGGCACTTTTTGACCGGATATCGATCAACCGCATCGACGCGGTTAACCGGAGTCTCAGCAGCGAATACATCCAGGGAGCGGCGCTTCCGGGGATGATCGAGGGTGACACTCAACCGCTGGTAGGCACGCCGGATGCTTACGCGGCATCCACCAGATCCGGCTTGCTTCTCGCAGATGACGACGTGGAATCCTTACTAAGATTCCCGACGATGGAAGCCAGCTACATAGCGGGACTACGTTCTTTCCTGATCGTCCCACTGATATCGAACGACAAGGTGCTGGGGACGGTAAGCATCTCATCCGTTTCCACTGAAGCGTACGATGCTGTAGATCTGGAGTTCCTGGAACGCGTTGCGTCACACCTCGCTCCGGCGATGGAACGTGCACGTCTAAGAGAGGCGTTGGAGCAGGAGATCCGGGAGCGAGAAACCATGGCCGCTATCGGTCGGGTAATCGGCTCATCACCGGACCTGTCACAGATGTCCAACCGCTTTCCACGTCTTATCGGATCTCTTCTTCCCGCGGATCGCATCGCTATTTCTACGATGTCGGTAGACGAGGAAAGCCTGATAGATCTGTACGTTTATGGAATAGAAGTTCCTGAACGCGACCGCACAGACCAACATGTCACTTCGCATCGATCGATGTTGGAGACGATGGTGGAGGACGGCCAGACCAGATACGTCACCGGCCGTAAGCCTGACGACATCGTCAGGCAGGTGCCGCACCTTCTTCCCGGATTTCGCGCCGGCCTCCGCTCATTCCTCTCCGTACCTCTTGTAGTCAACGAGACCGTGTTCGGAGCTTTACACCTTCGATCTACTGAACCCGACGCATACGACGAGCACCAGATCTCTCTCGCCGAAGGCATCTCAGCCCAGATCGCCGGTGTCGTGGCCATGTCACGACTTCGCGCCTCCGAGCGGAGAGCTGAGGAAGAGCGACAGGCACTTTCAGACATCGCCGTGGCGGCCAACAAAGATCTCGATCTTCACCGGACGTTTACCCGCGTCGCAACAGCCCTGGAATCTGTGATCCCTTACGACCGTATCGAGGTCGCATTGCTGGAACCAACTCCCGGCCCACTCCGTCGGGTGTTCTCAAAAACCCGGGGGCAACCCGGGCTACCATCCGGCACACTCATCGACCCCGGTCCGCTGGAAGGTAACGCAGAGGACAGCAGGGTGTGGGACAGTCACCTCCTGAGCTCGGACGATCTGAGCGAAGAGTTGGACGAAGACGAGATGAATTCGGCCGTGCAGGCTCCATTAGGGGTCGAAAAACGGCGGCTCGGCCACATAAGGCTGCTAAGTAGTCGCCAGTCCGCTTACTCCAACCTCTCACTGCAGCTCCTGGACAAGGTCGTGGCGTACGTCACTCCCGCCGTTCAGAATGCGCTCGAGCACCGCCAGGCGCTCGAACTCGCCAAGGAGCGGGAACGCGTCTCAGACCTTGACGCTCGCAACCAGGAATTGGAGCGGCTTTCGGAAGCAAAAAACCGCTTCATCGCCACCGTCTCCCATGAACTCAAGACGCCTTTGACCAGCATGTTGGCATTCGCAGACATTTTGCGAAAGAACAGGCGTGGAGCGATTGGCGAAACTGAAGACTCCCAGCTCGCCGTGATACAGCGCAACGGGCGGCGACTCGCCCTGCTTATTGATGATCTTCTGGACCTGGGTCGTATCGAACGCGGCGATTTCTCTCTGAGCAAGATAGAGTTCGACGCGGCCGAACTAATCGTCGACATGGAAGCCGTCTTCCAGCCCATACTAGAAACCAAGCGTCAGACCATGGCGGTGAATATTCCCGACGGTTCGCTGTGGCTATCTGCCGACCGCGAGAGGGTTGCCCAGGTCCTATCCAACCTCATCGGTAACGCCTCGAAGTATTCGCGTGAAAACACAGAAATTTCGTTAACGGTCAGGCGGCGGAGCGACCGGTTGTACGTCACGGTTCAGGATCATGGCATCGGGATCCCTGAACATGATCTACCAAACATGTTCACCTCATTCTTCCGAGCTGATAACGAGGCCACACGTTCTGAATCAGGCACAGGTCTTGGCCTTTACATTGCACGGAACATTGTCAATCTGCACGAGGGACGCATCGAGATCAGCTCGATGGAGGGCGAAGGCACAACGGTCAAGTTCAACCTGCCCGGTCTTATGGAAGAGCCCTCAGACGACCATCTCAAACTCGTCGCTAATAAAACTGCTTTAGAACAGCGTTCCCGGTTGGACGATCTGCCGAAGTCGATCGCTAGTTAACGATTCCCGGGCAACTCCCCCTTTTACCTTGACCGCGGCACGCTTTGCACGTTTACTGTGCGCGCCATAGGCAGGTCTGTCTGCCGTTCCGGACAATTGATCACACATGGGGTGCAGTGCTTTGAAAATCCTTCTCGTCGGCTGTGAGTTCGTCGGAACCACGACGATGTCTCGAAAACTCACGGAATGGAAAGAGTCCGTCATGGGAGAAGGATTCCCGCTCCTCCACGACCATTCGAAACTTCCGCACACCTCCGGGCACCCGGACGACACGTCACTTGAGGAACAGCAGCAGATCCTGGGGCTGACGCCGAAACTCAAAGAGATGTACCACCGTTACCACATCTACTACCACGTACATCACTACCGTGGCGCTGACGACCTGAGCGTCGGTTTCCACATCGAAGAAGCTATCTACGCCCGGATGTACTACAACTACGGACTCGCCGGGACTCAGTATGACCGTGACGTAATAACGCAGCAGATCGAAACCCGTCTGAAGCAGATTTCGGACGACCCGATTGTGATCGTGCTCATGACCGCATCGCCGGATGTATTGGCCAGCCGCATGGCCCAATTAAAGGACCACCCGGAGCACACGAACAGCCCGGTCAAGGAAGCGGACTTCCCGACGATCCTCGAAAAGTTCGAGGAAGGCGTTGCACGTTCGACCATTGGACCGGTGATCAAGGTCGATACAAGTACGGCGACCCCGGACGAGACGCTCGCAGAGATCGTCGAAGCACTGCAGCCACATCTGACGGACCATGACCGCGAAAGAATCGCCGCTCACGGCTCCTGAGGCTCGGTCTCTAGAACACCCGAACTGGCTTCCTAAAAACGCGTTACGGCGGAAATTTGCCGTAACGCGTTTACGCGTCAGCTAAGAGTCCTGAAGCCCGTACTCGTAGAGTTGATTCTTCAACTCATTGGTCGGCCTCAACCGGCCAGAGATTACGGCTTTTACCGCCTGCACGGAGGCGGATGTTCCTGGACAGGGTTATATGCGACTGAGAGGTTTACGAAACGCGCTGATCGGGCTTCGTAGATTGGTGTTGTCCTCTCTACTTACCGGTTCGCTACTCGCTATCGCCTGTTCCGGCGGTGATAACGGGGATCAAACCGACCCGACTCCCACGCCCGGTGGAGTTCCGCCTACCGCTGAAGTATCTCCGGTTTCGACCGTCACAAGCCCAGTAGTTACGACGCCAGGTCCGATAGTTGTAGCAACGCCGGGTCCCGGCGTATCTAGATTTAATGATCCTGACCGTGCGCACACGGTCTCAGGGTTTGTGTTGGATAGTGTGAACGGCTCTCCTCTTAGAGGGGTATCCGTCCGGGAGACCAGTTCCGGCACTGGAGGTATCTCTGACGAGTTCGGCTTTTATCGAATTGACGGTCTGACTACGGGTCTCCATACGCTGGAAATATCCGGGTTCAGCATCGAGCCACTAACTGCCGAGTTCGAGTCCGAAACCTGGACGAGGTTGGACCTTTCCGTCGGAGTGGTCGGAGACCCGGCATCTCGTCGGGTGTTTGACGTCATTGGTAGCGTTACCGATCGGGATTCCGGCAAACCCATCAAAGGGGCGTTGGTCTCTGCTATTGGTTCCGATGCCACTATCGACGCAACCACGGACGATTCCGGACATTACGTTATTTCCGCCGCTCCTGACGGCCAATATGAAATCTCCGTCACGTCCGTCGGATACCCGGTTCACACCGAAGAGCTTGGCGTCAATGACGATATTGCGTGGGAGGTTTTCCTCCGCGCACCTCCCTCAAGCATCACCGGACAGGTCTCGGGTGACGCCCCCGGCGGTGTGAGATTCCCGGAAGGTTCCGGTGTACGGGTTATTGACGCCGACTCGGCAGGACCAACCGCGCGGACGGTCGCAACGTCCGAAATTAGCTCAACCGGTGCATACACGATCGATGGCCTTCCCCCTGGCCGATACCAGGTGGAGGCGATTGCGTCCGGCTACCAGCCATCTCAAGTCGTAGTAGAACTTACGGGCGGCGGCAACAAGGAGCTGGACTTCGCTCTCAGCCTCAACGGTTCATCGCTGTACGTCACGCTTGCGTCGTCTACGTACGGGAATATTCCCGTCGATGGAGTCGAGGTCAGGATCCAGGGGATTGGGGGCACAGGCTCCGAGGGGGTGTCCCTGGAGGCCGTTACAGACCCGTTTGGACTGGCCTCGTTTATCAACCTTCCTCCCGGGTCATATGACATCTGGACTCCCGATCCATCACTCAAGTCAGGCTCCAACAGTGCCGATCTCTATCCGCTTCACCAGACGGTAAGCATGGGCCCGGACGAGACACGCGCATTAAACGCTGATCTTCCAGCCATAAATGGTGACCTACACGGGTTTGTCAGAGTTGGCGACAAAGCCGGTCAGACGCGAATCGGCACCTCACTCAAGAGCGCTTCCACTTCCTCCGGGGATGACATACACGAACCGTTCGCTTACCTTCCGGTGCAACTGCCTAAGGCCACGCTCACCATCACCAGTTCACGATTTGGCGACCGGGTCTTTTCACCACCCACTACATCCGTTATCTCGGATAATTTCGGCAACTACGTTCTCCCGCTACCACCGGGCACATACGCGGTGACCGTGACCTCAGACGGTCTTACTACCTCTACGACCACCCTGACCGTGACCTCCACTCCGACGGCAAACGATTTCCGCCTGAAGGGCGCCACAACGGCAGTGGTTGGACGGGTGGATGGCACGATGATTCAGGACCTCACCCATCTGGCGGACGCAGATTTCGCCGTGTCAGGGGCCAGAGTTCTTCTCACTAAAGACGGGCGTGTTTGGGCTGCGGAGACAGACTCCAGGGGAGTCTTCTCGATAGAGGACCTGCCCTTAACCGTGCTAAACGGGGCGGCTGTCTCGACCGGGTTCAAGCTGGACATCACGCACCCGGATTACTTACCTGTGGCAGAGACTCTAGTTCTCTCCCGAGCCGAAGGTGCAACCCGTATCATGCGCGGAATGCCAACGCTGGCCGCAGGCGGGTTCCTTGATGTGGCGATAACCGTCACGGACAAGAATGGCGGTAAAACAGCCGCCATAGGAACCCTTGACAGCATCCAGAACCTCCGGACCATGGACGTCTTCGACGCTCGATTCCTTGAGGACGACGACTCGGTCGAAATCCCACACGTGATTTCTCTGCGTGCTCGTCCCGGCCAGTACCGGGTGCGTGTTTGTCCGGACGTAATCGGGATCCCGGGCTGTTACGACCATTTCTGGACCAGTGTTGGAGGGGATACGGATTCCGTAGTTATGTCATTCATTTGCGGTGACTCGACTCGCACCGTCAAATGCAGCTTCGATGGGGGTATCCCTGCCAGTCACATACAGGCGACAGGATTCGTCTTTAACGCCTCTACCGGATTGCCTGTGCAAGACGCGAAGGTAGCCATCTCTCTTCCCGTAAATACGCAGTACTGCTCTGAGGAATGCACTGCGTTCGCCCGGGAATTCTCGGCGATCGCCCCGACAGGACCAGATGGCCGGTTCCAGATTGAATTTTCGATTCCCCTGTCGAATGGTGGAGCGGACCTCGTCGACTGGTCGTGGGATGGAGCAAACCGACTCTTCAGCATCTCCGCTCCCGGATATCAGACAAAGGTCGATACAGGGCCGGGTGGAAACGTTCGACTGTTCGATGATCGCCAGGACTATTACATGGCGCCGTCAGGTCAACTCAATCTGCTGGTCGTCGGAGCCGCGAATGAGACCTCTCCGGTGTCCGGGACTCAATTCTCACTGGGGCAGCCTGTAGGCGGGCAACAGCAAGCCAGGATTACTCTTGCCCCACTTGGCGCTGACCTGTGGACCTCCACAACAGGATCAGTTTCGTTCAACATTCCAACGGGTTCTACCGACGTCATCGTGGACGCACCCGGGCACTACCCGTACACATCTAGCCTTCTCGTGCCTGACGCCACCGATGATAAATCGGTGGTCGCTAACTTCACTCTCCCGCTGGAGCAGATACCTCCTCCCGAAATCCAGGCCGAGACATTCAGGCTCGTTCAAACCGCGGACAGTCAACCGATCAAGGGCTACGTTCTTCACGGGGTGTCGTCCACTGAGACTCAGGCAACCTGGTCCGTTCGAGTTGACCGAGACGGTGTGCGCACCGTCCGATCGAACTTTGAGGACCCTGTCGAATCGGTGAATCTCGTAATTCATCAGTTGGAAGCATGCCCTGGAGTGGCCGGTACGCCTGCGTCTACCCGGACGGTATTACTGACGGGAACCCTTCTCTCCGGTGGTTCCAATGGTGTGGGAACCTGGGGCGGGCAGGTAGACGTCGCTGGCCTTCCCTGCGGATCCCTCGGTTGGAGGATTGAAGCAGAAACGTCTCACTCCCTCGTCACCCAGGGAGTTGATCTGCCGCTCTGGCCTTCAGAGCCACGTTACCCACTATCTCTGCTCTCCCGCTTGTCGGAGCAAGAAACCAATTCGGGAGTTGACTCGCCAAAAGGTCAGGTAGGCTCTGACCTCGTTTTCTCGCGAGCAATGGAGTCGCTTTCGGTAACCCGGGATGGCGAGTATTTTTCCTACAGGATTCCGGGTATCGGCGTAGAGACGGACATCGGTCCGGCATCATCTAGCAGCGTCTTAGATAACCTCTCTGGAGACGCTTCTAGAGCTATCTCGGAACACACGATAAATATCGATGCCGAGTTGAGCGGACGAACGGGAGTGTTGGATATAAGAGTTAGCGGTTCTGAATCAGGTCCTTACTCTCTCACGGCCACGGAATTGTTCACCATGGACAGTGCGGTTGAGACCTCATCTGGAATCTCCGACTCCTGGGGCGAGTCAATAAGTTTCGAGACGATCCTCTCCCGGGTCGACGAGATCGAGATAGCCCAACTTCCTGATCCACTCCGCTCTACGCTCGCTGCCCTTGCCGTGTCTGCCGTAGAGGGCGGCATAAATGAAGTAGTGTCGGTCGACGCCTCGTGGCAGTTATCGGGCTCACCCGAAAACGGCGAAACCGCTCCCCTAGTCGGCGAACGTCGAGTGGTGGCCGGTACGGATTTTGAAATTGTTTCGGTGTCGGAGTTTGAGTACGCAATCTCTGTGATGAGTCACCTCTCAGTCGAGGGGCATTTGGAGGTCCGATCCGTTTCCCGATTTGTCGAACAAGACGGCAGTGGAAATTTGAGGGAAGAACGGACTATCGCCTCCGGACAAATGGCCACCCGGAGCGAATTATGGTCAATGTGGGAGTCACGTCAGGAAACGATGGACTTTCCATTCTTCAACCGCGTAGCTGGATCCGACGGCGTCGCTCTTAGTTCGGTCATCGAAGGTTCCCCGGCGTGGATTGACCAATTGAACTCTGCGCTGGCGTCGTCCGGATCAAATGAGGCCGAAGGTCTCGTCGCCACCGGAGGCCAGTCCAGGCCTTCCATAGCCGCAACACGAGATAGCAACGGAAAACTGTTTGTGGCTTCGGTGAGCCCGAAATTTGATGATGGAAATCCCATCGCCACCGGGATTTCCATCATCGAGACCGACGATGGTCCAGGCTCATGGACTTCGCCCTCGCCTCTCGAGTTCATTTCCGAGGCCACGGTCACGGACACCGCCCTGGTAGTAGAGCCGGGTGGTGACCTCCTGCTGGTCTGGACCCGGATAGCTGCGCCAGACGGAGACCCTCAATCCTTCATTTTGGCGGCGACTACGGCGGATCTGATGTACAGCCGTCGGGACGCTGGAGATGGGACGTGGTCAACACCCGTAGCTATCACATCGGACAATCGCCCGGACTTCGCTCCGGTAATTGCTTCTGACAATGAGGGACGCATCGTCGTCGCATGGGCACGTGACATGGACGGAAACGTCCTTACCTCTGATGACGTGATTATCTTCTCGTCAGACTGGATATCAGGAAACTGGACCGTGCCGCGGCCGGCAATGGCAGCATCCGGAGCGGTCTCCGAAATTTCACTGTCCCTGGACAGCGGCGCCGCGGTGATTGGCGTTGTGACGAACACGCCGCGAGTTGGGTCTGCAATCCACCTGAGCTTCAACAGCCTCGGAAGATGGAGCCCCGCCAACATAATCGCCGTCGACCGCCCGGGATTGACCAATGTCGGTGTGCTCATGCAGTCCAGCGGGTTGGCCCTTGTTGCGTGGAACGAGAGAACGGACGGTGATCGCTCTCGACTACACAGCGTCGAGGCCACATCCGCCGGTGTGCGAGGAGAGATGGTGGCTGTTGATAACGTGACGGGGCTGGTTGACCTCTCCCTCGTCGAGATCGACGACACACATCACCTGATATGGACGTCCGATAACGGCGCTTCGCTCCACGGAGTTCAACGGACCCTGACGAGTTGGGATTCCGAAACGATTACGGCAATCGAGTCCGGATTATCAACACGCCTGATCGTAATTCCGGGGGCCGGCTCAAACATCGTGATTACGTTCCACGAGGTCGTGGAAGAAACAGTTCCCGGGATCCTGTTCCTTCCGATATCAGCTCGTTAGTCGTCAGACTCCGAACCAGACTCATCGCCGGAAGGAAACAGCAGTTCCCGAAGCGCTCCGGCGGGGCGTCTGAGGCCAAGCCCAAGAAGTCCGACTCCCAGCAAGGCGTACTCACCCCCGACCACATTCGTATTGCCGAGCGGTAGATTGCACCCGAAAATCGCTCCCCCACTCTCCAGCGTGGAACTCTCGGACCCAGCATCTTCGCCATCCAGGGCAGCCAGTTCTGCCTCTCGATCAAACACGGGGTCCACGTTGGGATTGGCACTGTCGGATACTTCCGTGGCGGCACTCTCCCCTGCGAGTGCCGCTTCTTCACTAGCGTCCGGAACGACCTCCGCTTCAACAGGAGCGACTACCGGATCTTCCGAAGCGACTTCAACTGCGTCCTCTACGGCAATGACCGCTTCAGATAGATCCTCGGTGGTCAGAACCTCCGTCACAGGTTCTGACTCTGGTGGCACCTCAGGCACGGCTACGGGATTCCCATCCCCGTCTACGGCATCATCGGTCGTCGACTCTGACGGCAATGTGGAATCCACCGGGTCCGGTTCAATCACTTCAACTATCTCATCCGGTGTTGTCGCATCCTCCACAGGCTGACCATCATCAACCGGGACGTCCTCCGTCGCATCTCCCACAATTTCGTCTACTACGGGTTCAACAACAGGTTCCGGCGCAGGCGGAGGTACCTTAACTTCGAATACCGTCGGCGTCAGCGGGTGTACATTCCCGGCAACGTCAACGGCCGTAATTTCAAATATATGGATGCCGTCCTCGTAACCATCCGGGTAGACATCAGCGGCCTTCAACGTCCACGTTGATCCACCGTCCACGGTCGACATAAACGGGGCGACCTGTACACCGTCCATCGTCGCAAGGATGAGACTTACCCCGTTGTGGGTATCACCGACGTACTCTCCAGCTTCCGCCGCATAGTAAGCCGTGATAAGCGGAAAAGCCTCCGTGACCACCTCTAGTCCGGTTGGCGTCAGAGTAGGACTGCTCACGGTGGTATCGAGCTCAAAGGCGGTCGATGTAGCCACGCCGAGTGTATTTGCCGTATCAAAGCCAAACGCTCCGACCGTCTTGGCCCCTTCTCCCGCATCTGCCCCGGACAGCGTTGCGACGTTGAATACAAGTTCCCACTCCCGTTCTCCTACCTTTACGGGAACACCGCGCGTCAGCCCGTTCACGGTTATAGAAGGGGTGGCAGCGAGGTTTTCGTCCGAGGTGACGCCGATGGCCACCAGGGAGTTTGTCGCGGTCCTATCAAACGTAATTTTCAAATCTGGAGGCACTTCATCGGTGACGGTAACGGGGACGAGTGCAGTAGCGATTCCAGACAGATCGGTGACGGACCCAGGATCGATCAACAAGACCACGGGCCCTACAGTTGGGTAGGAGTCGACGGTCAAAAACAGATCGTTTGGAAGAACGGAATGTGTCTGGACAGAAACCGCCGGAACTCCGTTGAGTCTGAACCCGCCAACGACGACGGATGGGACCGATATTTTCTCGTTGAAGACAACGTGCACCGTCGTCCGGTTTCCGGTCTTGATCGTCTTTGAAACCGTGTCATACCACTCGCCCGCTACGGCCGTGACGACCTGCGGGGGATTCTGATCTGAGGTAAAAACGTGGTTCTGGTTTCCGCCGGTCGCCGGATCCGCATCGCTCCGACCTGTCCCGCCAGCGATGTCTGAGGCGGTCACGTACCAGGATCGAAGGCCGTCCGGAGCAGTAGATGGAATGCGAACCCGGACAATCACGCCATCAGTTTTGACCGAAGTCATCGCCGGGTCCGGAAGCAAGATTGTCCCCGGCTCGGTGTAAGTAGCGTCTCCGTCTTCATCCAGGTGAAATTTGACCGAAGATGTATCTACCCCTGAGTCGATGTCGGTAATTCTTGCTTCGAAGAATGACGAGAAGGTTTGTTCGAATACGTTATGCATGGGGGATAGTTGCGTCACCGTGGGCGCTACGCCGTCCACGCGAATTCTGTCGGCTACGAGAGAGAGCGGTTCGGCGTCCGTATACGATGCGGTAACCAGATCTTTGTCCACGACTTTAATATCGGGACGGGCCGTTGCCGCTGGATCGGTCGCATTCGTGGCCACCGTCGCAGCTCCAGTCTCAAACGTCCCCGTAAACACACCGGAATCGGCCAGGGTCTCTCGCAGTGTCAGAGAAAAACCAGTTGTGTCACTGGTCGACGTAATCTTGACCGGTAGGGTGTCCACCCGCTCAGACCGGTAGGTCACTGCAAACGTGGTCGGGGACGTCACGGGCGTTGTTAACTGCAATGTGAACACACCGTTTACGGGCACCACGGAAATCGGCACGGCGTTCGAGATAGATAGCGTGATATCGGTGGCAGACACAACACCATCGTCGTTGGCGTCCATCAACAACGGGTTCAATGTCTGAAATACGAATGAGTCGCCAGCGGAAGCGATCGGGATCGAATAGGCCGTACTTCCAACAGTCTCAGCGGCGTTAACCTGCGCTGTCGATGCGCCGGGGTCCGTCACGGTAACGGTCACCGTTCCGCCGATGCGTATGTACTCGCCGGAAAGCGCCACCGTAGCTGGTGTCGCCGCGTGAGCGGGCCCGGGCGCGACGAGAAGCACCGCCGTGGCGATGAGCGCAAATAGCAGTAGTACCGGACGTTTAACGGACGTGCGGATCTGATCGGCCTTCCGTTTGGAACAGCTACCGGCGTGGTTGCCGGATGTGGTTACCTAAACGGTATGCCGATCGGGCTATCTCGACCTCGGGGTTGAGTTCAATCCACGTATGGCGTCGTGCACGCAGCCGCATACACGTGCGTACACGCACAGGGCGCTCAGACCTTCAGCATTCTCATCGAGTTTAGTAGTCACCCGGGTCGTTGTAGCGCAAGAGACGCCAAACATGGTGTCCAAGTGCCATCACGTTTGAAAACAACGCGGCACCACCCAACGACCAACGGATTCCGTCGGTCGTTGGAATCCGGATCTTACCGCCGGGAATTTGCCCATATTCTTTGATCAGCGCGTCGATACCTTTATCAAATCCATAGTCATATCCGAACCAACCACCGACGAATGCCCCGATCGCTATGAAGGTGAATGCGACAAACCTTGTCCGCCATTCAGCCTGCAGTTTGAACCAGGCGAGAGAGGTAGCAAATGTCACTACCGCCGCCATGGTGTTGATCACGGTGAATGTCTGGAAGCTCAATCCTGAAAGAGGGGGAAAGGAAACTGACCAGAACAGGAATCCCACGAACCCGAGTATCAAGGCC
>Ga0257122_1002095_pt1 | contig 12926 bp, 13 predicted proteins | sample SI106_120metaG_FD_190146 | JGI IMG/M metagenome (GOLD analysis project Ga0257122, IMG submission 190146) | Marine microbial communities from Saanich Inlet, British Columbia, Canada - SI106_120 | ecosystem: Environmental > Aquatic > Marine > Inlet | place: Canada: British Columbia | collected... | reverse complement strand
CGTCTTGGTCTACCTTGATAACCTCTTCGATGGCTCTTTCGATGTCGAGCGAGAAGAGCTCTCTGATTTTCATTTCTGCCATGGTTGCCTCTCAGAAGATCCTCGGTCGGTAGTTGTGCTCAGCGTCTAGTACGCCCATGAATCGCAATCCCGCACGATCGACTTCGCCCGGGTAAAAGAGCACAGCCGGCACATGCACCTTGCCCTTCAATTGTTCGAGCAGGGAGGACGTCCGATAAAACGGAAAGAGTGCGCCGGCCCGAGTAATGAACACGACGTCAACTAACGGGTCAGCTCCATCTGGCTGCTGCTCGGCAACGAGCCCGTCGAGAGGTTGGCGGTCAGACAGCACCTTGTGGATGGTGTCGACCATCTTGTGAGTGCCGGTGCGTTGTTCCGCGCTCGCAATACGTTTGGAGGACAAGCCCTCGCGCTGAAGGGCGAGTTCCAGGCATGAAGCGAGCGATATGGTTGTGACCCGCTTGCCCGACTGCTCGAGTCTAGTACGCAACAGCGTCACTTCGCAGCGCAGAGCGAACTCGGCCTCTGGTGGATACCGGAAGATAGCGTAGGGCATGTTGTGATACGCGCTTATGTTCGCGCGCGGGTCGGGTTCACGCAGGATAGGCTCAAGGTCGCTGCCCAATCTTTTCTTCCAATCAGTCATGAAACCATCTCCTCGACGTACGCGGCAGGGGAGTCGCGCGGCAGCGCCAACTCCATCAACGACCCGGCAACTTCGAAACGAAGTTTTCTGAACTGGTGAAGCCGATAAAGCTCGCGTTCGACATCGGTTGTACTCATCAAGTAGAGCCGCCAATCCGGTGCATGAACAACATCGGCCCCGTTGCCGTGGACTTCGAACATGGCGTGTAGAAGATAGAGAAAACTTTCCTCCGGTAAATGGTAGGAGACAAACTCGCGAACTGCTGTGCCGGTCATCAGCCCAAAGTCAACGGTCATTTTCAGGAGCGCGGACGCCACCCGCTTCATCGTGGTGTCCTTCCATACATCCTTGACGAGCTCTCGTGTATGTAGCTCCTTCAGATAGGGATGCAGGTCCTCAGTGCGAATTCGAAGCGCACCTTCCTCGTATTGTCGGAACAACCAGTTGCACAGAAAGTCGCGAAGCAAAAACTCATCGCGTGTCATGTGCCATAGGAGAATTGGGCGCCAGACGTCCATGGACACCCCTGCCTTGGCCAGCAGTGCAAGCGGACGGTCGCCGTCGTTGGGAGCGAAGCGCCGATGCAGCACCTTGTAGATGTCGCGAAGCCAATTCGCGCTCGACGCGCCGACGGTATTGTTGTCTCGTACCTCACGAAGGTTTTCTTCTCGCGAGCGACTGAAGTCCCAGTCGCGCAATACCGCGTAGGTTTCCTCGATCATCGGGCCTTTGATGATCGTGTATGAAGAAACGACGGTGGCGCGCGACGAGCTCATGTCTGTCATCCCTCCGCTCGTACATAGGGGATGGCAGGCTTGCCCTGCTCTCCGCGGGCAAAACCGGCAGCCAAGAGCGTTAAGGTGTCGTCGTTGGCGTCCCGAACACCGGACAGGGGAACCGAACGTCCTTCTGCCGAGCGCCGCATTCGACCTACTTCTTCGCGTTGTTCTGAACTGAGGAGCTCTCGCGCTCCGAGCATTGCGAGAAGGTCGCTATCTGGATTCTCAAGGGAGTCGAAAAACGGAGCCCAGCTGTCTGAGTCTTCGAGCCATTGAGCCCAGCGAGCATCAAACTCATCCTCAAGATGGGCAGGGATGCTCCAGAGCGTCATGCATCCAGGAATCGCGGGAAAACGTTCGGCACTACGAGCTCGGGCTACCTCAAAGACAAGGCGAGCCTGGGCGAATCGGTGCGTCTTGGGGAAGCCTCGGCTGAGGAGCAATGCGCCTTTCTTACCGAGGACGCCGTTGGTGTTCCACCAACGGGCTCCATCCATTTCACCGAAGCGAGCGACGACGAGGCGGAGTTTGAAAAGTCGATTGTAATCAATGCCTGCACTTGCTGGGGCAAGAGGGGGGCTAGTCTCGACCTGACTTTCGACCATCTGAACTCAACCTTTCCGCTTCTTCGTTCGAGCGAAGAAAGTACCATTGATCTCAGGTAGCTAGGAAGAGGAGATCTTTGGGGGCCCAGCGGAACTGATAGTAGAGCCGCCGTGTGTATTGAGAATGCACGCGGCGGTACAATCTTCTATTTCATTTGGACTCAGATTGTCCGCTAGTCTAGCTTGCAGAACTGTCGCCGGTCGCTGATTCTGCCCCCTTCAACGGTTTCGGCGGGCATTTTTGAGATCGGTCAATTATCGAACCGTCGAGTTATGGTCGGTCAAGACGTTCAATGTCTCATAAGTATCGAGAACCATAGGACTCCGGCCATGGTCTTCGTAAAATGGGCAACAGTGGTTGGGTGGGAGTAGCTTTCTCGTTTTTGTCTTCCGCGCCACGATGATTGCTATACTCTCAATGCTTAACCCGCGGCGACGCGCCGAATTGTGACGACATGATCAGATTATACCAGGGCACCGGTTGTGGTGAATTCGAGATAATTGGTGAGCCGAAGCCCGGCAACGAGTGGGAAACGTTCAAGCTAAAGGTCTGTCGGCTGCTCACCGCGCGAAATCTTACTAGTGCCGCCAACCTTCTGGAGAGGCTACCGTTTCAGCTCTATACCGCAACAAATTACTTCCAGGATAGTTTTTCTATACTTTTCTACCGTGCGCAGCTCGACGAGTATATTGAAGCCGAGGAATTGGCGCAGTCTTCCGACAGCAGGTTCGCCTTCTCGAAAATTGCCAATACAGTTTCGGAGATTGGGCCGCTTATCCGATTCATCGCAGTGGAACTAGGCGAGCGTACCAACGACGAATTGGTTGCCACACCAACACCAAGATTCTCTTCTGGATCGGTAAGGAGAGCACTTGCTGACGCTGAGCAATTGATCCAGACGCGAGGAGCAACTAGCGGCGTCGACCGGGTACATACCGCGTTTCACGGTCACCTCCGAGATCTCTGTGCGAAATTCGGATTACCTGTTGCCGCAAAGAGTAGCGTAACCCAACTCTTCAAAGTGTTGCGTTCTCAACTCCTCACCTCCGAGAGTAGCGGGCCCAGAGACAATGACATTAAGCGAATCACCATGGCGATGGCGACGATTGTTGACGCGCTAAACCCGCTCAGAAATCAAGCGACAATGGCGCACCCGAATTTGGAATTATTGGGGGAGCACGAAGCCCTCTTGGTAATCAACGCCGTACGTACGTTGTTTTACTATATCGACGCAAAGCTCGAAACAGGGCCACTTGTCTCCTAGAAACTAAGAATCACCTGGCCGAGGGGTTCGGAATACGGCACACAGATTGCTATCCAACGGGGATGCTAGAATTCTTAGGATTTGGTGCATTTCAGGAACTACCTGGTACCCACCACCCTGCTCCGCACTATCTCACGAAATTCATACTCCCCCCCTGGGCACTTTCGATCATCCCAGGAACGGAACGTGGCGACTGAAAGCCTACGCCCTCTTCAACAATCGACTGATCGAAGATTGATGCCATTCGCTGCGCTGCCCTTTTCTTCCGCGAGTGTAATCGCCGCGCTTATTGAGATGCTCTGCAATTCGCCGCTGTGACCACCCCCGATGATTGAGGCGATGTACCAACCGAATGATGCGCTGTTCCTCTGCCGACTTTTCCAATTCATCGGTTGGCATGCCACTCGGTGTGGTTCTTAACTGATAGCCAAACGGGATACGGCCCACACGTAGCCCCTTCTCCTTCTTCTTACGCAAGCCGTCTCTCGTTCGTTCGGCGATCATGCTGGATTCCATCTCGGCTACCCCCGCCATGACAACCAAGAAGAAGCGGCCCATAGTTGAGCTGGTATCCAGCATCTGGCCACCAAGATTTAACAGATGCAGCGCAACCCCTGATTTGTCCCACTGCTCCGTAACGTTGAGACAATCCCTAGCGTTTCGAAATAGGCGATCCAATTTCACAGCCACAACAACGTCGATACTTTCATCTGCCAAGAGCTCCAGCAAAAGTTTACCACCGCCTCTACTCTCTAGGTTTCTACTCGCACTTACCCCACGGTCCGGGATCAGTTCGACTAAATCGTAGTTCCGCAATTTGCAATAGGCGCGTAGCTGGTCCTCTTGGGCTTCGAGGGAAAAGCCTTCCGTCGCCTGCTCTTCGGTCGACACCCTGATGTAGGCTACCGCTCGTTTCATCGCTCGTGTTGCTCCCATGACGACCCCCCAAAATCATATTGTCATGCATGCCAAATCGATGCAATACCGAACGGTATTGCATATGTGCGACATTTGCATACATGTTCGCGACAAAACACAGCGGCTGGGGCCACCCATGTATATGCCCAATATTACTTAGAAAAGCGATTGTCGGAGGGGTGGGTGCGTCTAATGGCGGGCTTGCTGGCGATTGCGGCTCGTCGTCGTTCTGGCGGCGGGGCATTCGGGGCCGATTGTGATCGTGGAGATTGGGCAGCTATTGGCGCCACATTGTTCGGTCCCTTGACCGAGTCGTGGCCCCGGTTGTCCCGGTGTTTACTTGGACAAAGGTCCCCTTCCTATCTCTAGCCATGAAGCTCCCATGTGAGTTTGAGCATGGTGGTCGCAGAACAGGGCAAGATCCCGTCAATCGTCGCCCGTCGGTACCCGATGGATACCTCAATGCCCAACCCAACCAAGACTTACGCCCCACGCAAACAATGGCGCTTGCTGCAAGAGCCACTGGCCCTATATGTTGCAATCACACGTGAGGGCATTCGCCTATCGGTAGCTGCGCCGTAATCGGGGCATTCGGGGCACCGGAAAGCGGAATACGGAAAACGGAATACGTCGCTGAGAAACCGTGTGGATCTCTGATGCTCGATGAAATGTTAGTCAACCATCCGATTGAACAGGCACTTACTGATGAATGATTCCCAGCTCGATCCAAGATATTATCCTTCGCCCAAAGACGGCTGCCCATGTGGTGCGGGTAACACATTCCGAGATTGCTGCCGCCCCTTCCTGGTAGAATCGGCCAGTATCGAAGATGCTGCGAAAACTGCGTTGGGTGCCAAAGAATTTGGAAGCTATCTCGTACTTCAGCGAGCAGAGCTGGCTCGATATTTGCTGCGACACAGGCGCCACACCCCCACGCTGTGCCAAACCAACCCTGCTCTCGGCCAGCAATTGCTCCTGATTGACATCGATGCGGTCTTCTCACTCGTTGAAAGTTTATTTGATGCTCATGTCTGGGCCAAAAAGCAAACGCTGTTGCTCGGTTGCTTGGCAAGGTTGGAACTGGCGATTGACGACAGCCGATGGAAAAACCGGATCGCCTACTTTCGCGCTTCTGCATTCTACCTGCTCTCGAATGATCGGGATTCTGCGTTGGCCGAGTTCGAAACATACGCGGGTTGGAGAGAGAGCGAGAAGGAGAGCATCCTGCAATTTGGTCTTGACTTAACGGCTGAGAACCTGGGTTCAGCTGAACGGCGCGAGGTTTGCGAGCGAATCATCGCCATTAAGCCATCCATTGAGAACCAAGTCCAATATCGTACTCTCGTTGCGATGGACCTCCTGCTAGACGACGAAACAGCTCTTGCCGTCAAACTGTTGCGTGAGCTACACAAAGAAATATTTGACGTGTCTACGACGGGCATGAGCGAAATGGCCTTGTATTTAGTCGCGACGTCTCTCGTACACCTATCATTTCTGGAGAATGAAGACCGCCGATTGCCTTTGCTCGAAAAGGCTAGGGGCTATTATCGGACAGCATTAGAACGGGGCAGCTTCACCAAGCTAGGGCTCGCGAGGTTGCATGCCCTACTGGGTGAATCATATGAGATTGCCGGCGACTATGACGCCGCAATGAAATACTACGTTCTTGCAGGGGACCATTCGGACAGGTTCGATTCTCGGTACGGGCTGGCTCGGATGGCCATCGAACGAAATGAACCGGACCGAGCCCTCTTCCAATTGCGAAAACTCGCCGAGATGAATTTGAGCACGAGTCAACTGTTTGATGTCAACGTATTGTTGGGATCGGTCGCCATCGCCAAGCGCTGCAAAGATCTAGCTCGCGAGGTAATGACAAAATTCTCCCACGACGCGACGTTGCCCCCTGCACTGGAAAAAAGAGCTGCAACGCTGTTGAGTGATTTGGAGACAATCCTTCGAGAATCGCGAAAGCCGCAGAAAAGAGCTAGCTGGCGCAGAGCTTTGAGTTTTCTAAGCAAGCACCTCGAACTGAAGCCCAATATTGGGGGATTCGGAATCAACGTTAACGCACTAATTGACGGAAAACCGCAAGGGCATCCAACGACCGACGACGGTTCGAATTCGACGCGCTTGTTGGAGAAGTAGGATCTCTGATAGCAATCCAAGACAACTGAGATCACACTATCCGAGAGAGAAAAGGAGAGAGCGATGGACACATCGACGGGCTTGACTATCCTTGGCACCGCAATTGGTTCGGCAAAGATCGTCGAAAAGTTGTTGGGGCCAACAGCTGACTACTTGGGCACCGGCCTGAAGCAGTGGACGGAAAAATCGTTTGAAAACATGGGCCGAATATTCAAGAGCGCTCAAAGAAGACTCGGCGACAAAATCAACCAACCAGGCGCGATCCCTCCAAGAGTGCTGAAAGGAATACTTCAAGAAGGCCCATTCTGCGACGATCCTTTGTCGGCCGACTATTTCGGTGGTGTTCTCGCTTCATCTCGGTCGTCTGTTAGCCGTGATGATCGAGGCAGCCGTTTCGTATCCATTCTAAGCAACCTAAGCAGCTACCAAGTTCGGAGCCACTACATTTTTTACAGTCTATTTCGGAAATTGTATGGCGACTCCGGTTTGCAGCTAACAACGCAACCCGATAGACACAAACTGCAGATGTTTGTTCCTTGCGACGCATTCAATTCCGCAATGGACTTTGGCCAGGGCGAAGACTTTTCCGTATTGTTGTCGCACAGCCTAGTTGGGCTAATTGGCGAAGACCTGTTGGGGGAGCGATATGCCTACGGTCCAACCGACATTTTAAAGAAACACGGGTTTCAGAACCCTGAAGATGAGGAAGAGGGAATCCTGGTCGAGCCATCTATCCTTGGCATTGAGCTGTTCTTGTGGGCGCACGGCCTAGGAAACGAAATACCGGGGCTGTTTCTTGATGGGTCTCTGGTGATTGAGTCGAATATCGACTACGAGATTTCACCGGGGGTCCGGTGCAGTGCCAAGGATGGTCCCCGACTGTAGAATTTCCATTGTAGGTATGTCGACGAAAGGTGTTCGATTCTGGCGATCCCATTCAAACGGACACGGGCGGGTGCCGAGCTTCTGTTCGGTTGTTTCCCCTTTGGATCTCATGCAGTGGTACGATATGCAACCCACCGTCGTTCTCGGGTTCGCCAATCAATAGCTCCATTCCTTATCCAATGCTTCGTTCGAGGAAACCAAGTGCAGACGAAAACAGCCGGTTTGACAACAAACACCTTTGCATTCTGATCACCATGATTTGACCTGCGCCAGGGAGGGGTGTCGATCCGTGGTCGCTATCCGTATTGCACCCCGTCTTTTGTAGCCTCCCCGAATCATTTGATATTGACCCTTCCTCATGAGCCTGATATTAAACAAGCGGCTCTAACGATCCGACCGAAAACACCAATGATTCTGTGAGAGAAATCCACTTTCATTAACCGTTTTCAGTTAGATTTCCTATGGTTACCGCATGTTGTATTAGCCCAGGTAGCTCAGTCGGTAGAGCAGGGGACTGAAAATCCCCGTGTGGGCGGTTCGATTCCGTCCCTGGGCACTAAGCCCTCATCAGCGCAAGTTGGTGAGGGCTTTCTTTTTTTCTGGAATAACCTCACGTTACTCCTCCTTTCGTTTGTTTCGCCTACCGGTCCAACGCCCTCGCTGACCTGTCCAGGCGTTCCAGGGAGTCCACCGGTATACATTTCACTGCTGACAGATCTGCTGACACCCTCCCCCAGCTTGGCCATCGCTTTGGCCAGGGTAATGTCATCGAGCCTCCCGTACACCCGATCCACCATCCGGGTTGAGGTGTGGCCCATGAGCCGGGCGATGACTGCCGAATCGACACCGCTATTCTTCAGCCGACTACCGAAAGTGCGCCGCAGGTCGTTGGCACTGACAGGATCGATGCCCAGGCGATCACAGACGCGCCGTAGGTCGCCCCGCATACTCGTCCAGGGGCGAAATAGGGTCTCTTGCCCCGGACACATTCTAGCCACGATGTGGCGCAGCAACGTTTCAAGTTCGGGAAATAGGCCAAAGGGTATAAACCGATCTCGTGACTCCCTTTTCGTACCCGGTAGATTGAGTACCTTGTTTTCAAAGTCAACGTGACTCGGCTTACACCTTCTGGCTTCTCCCAGGCTCGCCCCCGTTCCCAAGATGAACATGAAATGAAGTCGACGGTGCGGAAGTAACTCAGCAGCTATTGATGCATCTTCTCCTTTGGACAATCGTCGCCGCTTCGGCACATAGCCGCTCTTGAAACCCCTGAGTTTGATCGCATCCACATCGCCGTCGAAATGCCCGTTCCTTTTTGCCAGACACAGCATTGAGTAGAGCGTCATCAGTTCCTTACTAATGGTGTGCCGACTAATAGTCCGGTCGGTCTTTCCAACCTTTTCAGCGAGCCGTTTGGACACGTACTCTTTGACGATTTTGATGTCGATGTCGTTGATATCCGTGTGTTCACCAAAGATTCGCTTAAGCGCCCTGCACTTAGTGCGGAGCATATGAACCGTGCCAGCCGCTTTGCCATTTCGCTCGGACTCCTCAATGAGATCTTCGCAAGCCTGATCCAACGGGTAGCTTAAGGCCGCCACGAGTCCTCGATCATATTCGAGTCGAGCCTCCCGCTCAAGCCGCCGTTTCGCCATTCTTGCCTGTTTGATATCGGTACATCCCGTCGACCTCTCGACAAGCCTTCCTTCCGGGCCCCTTACTCGGGTGTACCAGATCTTGCTCTTACGCCCCTTTTTCCTCCAGAAACCAACTGCCATTCTGGTACCTCCATAATCGAATCAATAAATTCACAAAAACTTCGGCGACATAGCCGTATAACGTTGCCATCCCTGATATGAGCAATGCGCGGAAGCCATCGCCAGATGGTCTGCCTACTAACACCCAGCTCGCTTGCGGCCTCGGCTATTGTCATGAATGCGGATTCACTCTTCGCCATGCAACACCTCAAAAATGAATCAGCACAATCTATCTTGAGATCACACCAACTACTTAATACCGGAGACGCCATACAACGACGCACCTGTATCCATTGAAGCACAGCCTAGATTTTTGATTGGAGCACTATTGGAAGGGGGCTGGCATATGCAGCATACGTGGAAAGCCTGTCGGACTATTTGCCGACTTTGGTCCCGGCCGTGCCGATAGGTTCCCAACGTTCAAGAGATTTCTCACATCGAGACAGTCCACAGTAGAGACTTCCAGAAGCTCGATAGAAGACGCTGGTTGGCTCGCAACAGTAGCATACACCGTATTGGTTCCATTTTCTACCATTGACTCGGTTCACGAAATCGAATGCAAGTGCAAGATGTACTTTGCTCTCGATACTTTCTCTTTCTGCCGATTTGGACCGGCCATAATCGATGAGATTACTCATGCCCACCGTCACATGTGGTCGTTTACTGACGCCATGAGCAAAAAACTGTACCTGCTGGTCTTCCAACAGCAAGTTCAACCAGTCAGCCATGACCCTGATGTCTCTAGCCTCATGCTCATTCCGCCGCCCCTTCATGCATTGCTTGGCAGCATCTCGTAGTTTCTTCCCTTTTCCCGCTTCAAAAGCGAGGTCTTTCGAATGCTCCAATACGGTTTCGATTTGAACGCACCAGGCCGCTCTGCAACCCTCAACAATCGTTGCCACGAGCCCAGAGTCCAGCTCCGAAGGGAGATCTTGAGGAAGCTGCAATGGATAGCCATGAGAGGTAAACAACGTCTTCACCTCATTGAGAAAGGAGAGCAGCGCTTCTGCGGTCGCCTTAGTCGTCGGAAAGTCCACGTTGTACAATGCGGCCAATAACGAGGTCTTTTCGGGACAGGTAGTTCGATCCGGCCGCGACATATTGATCCCCTCCTGCCCTGTGGGGCTGTAAGATCATCCCAACACAACCAGCCTTAAGATCAACTGCATTCTTGCCACAGGGGATGAATCCAACCAAGCAACCATCCGGGCAAGGTCGGTCCAAATGCAAGCGAGAGAATCGTGAATGAATGGTGCCCATATCCTCTCATTCGTTGTTTTTGGGGATCGTGAACCGCCGAAATCCAAGTCAAGGGCCCACATTCTCAGCCTGGCTGATTTTCTGAAACCCACCAGAAATCCATTGTGAGTGAGGAAAAAAGAGAATGCTCAGCCGGACGGAGCAGGTTTGGACAGAAACAGCCAGGCTCATAACGCTCAGGTATCTAGGGGCTCTCTTCATCAGTTGAATAGCCCCCAGGTGGTGGACCGGCCGCCGGCTTCTCCTTACCTTGGCTTCCGCGCTCTTGCCTGCGTGTCTCAGCCTGATGTTTCAACCAGCGTTTCCGTTCAATTTCCTCTGGCGTTGGCCGGACCAATTCCTCCGCAGAAAAGATCAAGGCCTTCTTACATTCAGTCTTACTGATATTGGTCGTACAAACGTATATGGTTCCGCAACCTGCGACACGGTGAGCCCGTTCCCTGCCGTTTCGCCATTCAGAGCTACTCACAATCCAGATATTGTCGGGCGGACATCCTGTTTCTATCCCAAGCCTGTCTTTGGACATGGAAACCGATTTGCCAAAGTCGACTCGTTCTTCCCGATTCTTACGCCGCATCTTTGAACGGGGTGTTTCTAGGCACATCTTGTCCATAGAATACCTTGCCGTTTTGCTCCCATAAAAACAAAGCCACGACCCGCCACACCCCTCCACTTCCAGTGGCTTATAGAAACTATCGCCTTCCTCCACGTGTATGTCTATTGATGGGCACCCAGTGGCCATCTTCGCCCGCTTTCGAAAGCCCTCCATACGTTGAGCCCACGAGTAGCAACCAAAGCAATATGCCACCAAATAGCAAACTCCAAGAAACAGGGTACCTGACCGTACATTTACCATGAATTTCTATCCCCATGGCTGGTTGCCATGCCTTCTCTTCATCTAATACGAACCACAAACTTGAGCCTTGAGCTGGATCAACAATAAGCGATGGTAGGCTTGAGCTGCGAACTTTCATTTCACAGATGACCAGTCTGGTTGGCGACAGGGGGGGGGCAACCGCCACTCGCGTGCAGCCGAATATTCGTAGCTGCCGCAAGGCACAGGTTATGCGATGCAAGGCATCACTCAGCCCGAACGAATCCAAGGGTCCGACTGTGAAAGTAATGTTACGGAAGACTGTGGTGCGGCGAAAGGGAGTGAGGCCGCTTCTGGCGCATGTGGATAACTGAGAAGTGGGGGTCGGTATTACGAAGTCCACTCCAATCACCGCCTACAATCAGATGAGGCTAGCCTGAAGATACAGGTCCACCAATGAAAATCAAAGACTGATTCTACCGCAGTAGTGGACTTGCTACGGTTGAGTGGACACCAGAAAACTTACCGCGCCGATCGCGATGTGATCAATGGAGGGGATGGAAATTTGGGTGAGCGATAACACGTTCGATTTCAGGCGACCTGAGCCCCTGACGCACAAGCAAATTTGCGATTTGGATCTACGTCGATGGCACAGTGCTAGGGGACCGTCGTAATCGTGATGGTTCCGCCGGGCCTAATTGAGATGATGTCGATACTACCGACCGAGGTTCCGCCGGCTACCCCATCGAGCCAGATCGTCTCCGTCTTGTTGACATAAACCGACAGCGCAAGATTCGCATTGACCGGTATCGGATCCAAATTCGGTGGATTGGGTGGAACTTGAGTGGCTGTTCCAAGTATGTAGTTATTCCAATAATAGCTGCTTTCCCAATAGGGATTGATTGATACAGTATCAAAGACGATGACGCCATAATTGTAGCTAGTCGGAAGAGAAGCTCCCTGTGACCATAAAACGTCCAGTACTTTTGCAGGATCGATCGCCCCGCTTTTCCAGATCGGCCATTCGTCCCCATTCGCTGGCGACGTAATATACGGACTACTCGTTGAAGCAAACTGAGTCACGCCGGTAGGCAAAGCGTAATTGCTACCATTGGCGGTCACCGTTAGCGTAAAGGTTGCACCAGGCGATACGTTGGCAAATCCTTTATGGATCGATCGCGTCGAATCGTAAGCCAGATTGATGCCATCGAGCGCTACCGTCGCAGTAGCCATCGGGCTGCCGTCATTGTCTCTAACGCTGACTTCGACATTGTTTGGCAATATGGTTTGCGACATGCCAGTCACCAAGCGAGCGACGATCACGGGCACAGCAGGTGTGGCCGAAACCCAAGTAGAAGCTGCACTCTCACCACTGGCGCTGACGGCTGTAACTATATAGTTATGACTTAAGCCCGTTGTAAGATTGTGGTGCGTATACGGGCTAGTTACGTTCGCGATCTTTGTACCGTTGGTTGTCGTCGGTGCAGGTGGAGTCCCACCGGTTGTATAGTAGATATTGTACGAAATTGCTCCGGTAACCGTTGCCCAGCTGATTTTGTTCGAGCCTACGCCGGGGACAGCTGTGACCGCACCTGGAGCAGACAAGCTACCCGTTGGAAGCGCAGCCACTTCGGAGGAACCGTTGCTTTCGCCGTTGGCGTTAATTGCGGTGACAACGTAATAGTAGGTCGTATCTTGCGTTAATTGTAGTAGTTCGGATTTGATCTGACACTTGCCGTTCAGGCAAGGAAAGGGGTTACCCTGGTTGTATCTAACGCAACCGGAGCCGAAGCTCCAAAAGGGTAACCCCAATGACTAAAGACCAGAAAAT
>Ga0257122_1002091_pt1 | contig 12933 bp, 13 predicted proteins | sample SI106_120metaG_FD_190146 | JGI IMG/M metagenome (GOLD analysis project Ga0257122, IMG submission 190146) | Marine microbial communities from Saanich Inlet, British Columbia, Canada - SI106_120 | ecosystem: Environmental > Aquatic > Marine > Inlet | place: Canada: British Columbia | collected... | reverse complement strand
ACCCACTTCTCTCTTCTCTCTTCTCTCTTCTCAAAAATAGGGTATAAGTTAAACTTATCACTATCTATAAGTTTTACTTGGAGTTCCGCCCACGTCCTTCGCGCCCTACAATCCCCTTTTTTCAACTTAACCAGTAACTCTAAGGGAGATAGCAATGCAAGAGATATATGAAATTTTAGAAGATTCCAAAGGTGTGGAGAGATTCGGAACAATCAGCGTGCAATACCGCAACATGGATGTAGAAGGTTTACTCTATCTTCTGTCCTGTTACTTTGACATTCAATTTGTAGCAACCCTCTACGACGGTGATCTTAAGAGTAGAATTCCCTGCTTCGAGTTGAATGACTCAACACTTCAGGAGGCGCTCAAAGAGCTGCAGAGAATTTTTCCATATATGAAGTTTAGATTCTTTGATCGAATTGTAGTTTTATATGATTCCTCCAAAGTTTCCTTCGACCAACTGAGAAACCCTCTGGAGTTCTTACTGGTACATCATTCCAGTTACACGGATGAACCCGTTGAGATTAAACTGTCAGATCTCCTGGGCTACATCGCCTACTACTATCACAAGAGTGTCATCCTGGCTCTGGATGCTCTCGATCCTGAGACCATTCTTAAGCTTCGATTAGCACCCGATCAGAGACTCGGAGACATCTCCAAAGTGATGCATAAAGCCCTTCCAGGACTTTCTTTAGACTGTTTCGAAGACATCTTAAGTTTCAGCCGTAAGAAACCTTTCATCATGATTGTATAGAGCATGCTCTTAGACAGAAATTCTGGAAGTGTGAGGCAACCCTCGTTTCACACTTCCAAATTTGCTGCTTGAAATTGCCCCAGGTACCATTCAACAGTACCCTCTAATCCAGACTGGAATGGAATTTTTGGATTCCAGTTCAAATTCTTTTCAATTTTGCTCGGATCTATCGAGTAGCGCCTATCATGACCGGGCCGGTCCTTTACGAATTCAATCAGTCTCTCATAGGGAGTACCTTCGGGGACCAACCGATTCAAGATTTCACAGATTCCCATCACCAACTCAATGTTCTGAAGCTCGTTTCGGGAGCCGATATTGAAGGTCTGATCGCGCTGGTCTGTGCAAATGATCTTTACCAGGGCATCACAATGATCTTCCACATGGATCCAATCCCGGATGTTCTTCCCGTCCCCATAGACAGGTATAGGATTTCCTTGGAGAGCCGCTTTAATTACCACAGGTATGAGTTTTTCAGGATATTGGAAGGGGCCATAGTTATTAGAACTGTGGGACAGGGAGACCGGAAGCCCATAGGTATGCTGGTAGGCTCTTACCAGGTGATCTGCTGAGGCTTTGGAAGCCGCATACGGACTTCGGGGCCAATAGGGAGAGTCTTCACAAAAGCTCCCCTCCTTATCCAGCGAGCCATAGACTTCATCAGTGCTCACCTGGTGAAATCTATGAAAGTGACCCTCCTTGAAAGCACCTAGACTGGCTTCTAATAGATTAAATGTCCCTATTACATTGGTATCAATAAATTCCCGCGGACCAATAATGGACCTGTCTACGTGAGATTCAGCCGCGAAATGTACGACACAAGAAATCTTCAGTTCCTTAAAAATCTTCAAAACCAGGTTCAGGTCGCATATATCTTCTTGGAAAAATCGGTAGCCGGGTTCCTTCATCCAAGGCTCTAATCCCTTAAGATTGTCTAAAGAACCGGCATAGGTGAGTTTATCCAGGTTCACCACAATTTGATCTGAATCAAGATTGGGAAGTACTCTTCGTAGAAAATGGGATCCGATGAATCCGCAGCCTCCAGTGATTAAGAGATTTCCTTCAAATGGGAACAGCATGTGTTCTAGTATATACCCCCGCGTACTGATTTAACTGCTGGCGCCCATTTACGGCGCAAGTACCGGCTACTCTTCGGACTGCCGATATTGAAGATAGGGTTACCTGGGGTGCTGAAAAAGAAGAGCAACGCCGCTTGCTGGAGGTGAGTCATGATGAAAGTAGCCGTAATTGGAGGTTCGGGATTTCTGGGAAGCTATGTTTGCGATGAGCTGTTGTGTCGCGGATTTGAAGTCCATGTTCTGGACAGAAAACCTTCAGATTACCTGCGAAAAGGAATGAACTTCCAAACCTGCGACATTATGGATTCACAAGGTCTCTTGGAGATATTTGAGAGCTCTAAATTTGATGGCGTATATAATTTTGCAGGACTTGCTGATCTCGACATTGCATTCCATGAACCCGTACTCGCTATGGAGTTAAATGTGATGGGAAATTTAGCTGTTTTGGAAGCCTGTCGAAAAAACCAGGTTAAGCGCTACATCTATGCAAGCAGTGCTTATGCAAATAGTTCCCGGGGCTCCTTTTATGGAATCAGTAAGCTCACCTCTGAAAAACTCATTGAAGAATATTCCTATCGTTATGGACAGCAGTATTCGATTCTAAGGTACGGCTCTGTATATGGGGAGCGAGCCAGTGAACCCAACGGGATCTACTGCCTGCTAAAAGAAGCCTTTGAAACCGGTGCTATCATCCACAAAGGTGACGGAGAAGAAGTGCGCGAATACATTCACGCCAAAGATGCGGCAAGACTCTCCGTCGACGTTCTTGAATCCTCTGAGTTTATCGACTGCCACCTGATTCTAACGGGAGTGGAACGACTGAAATATAAAGATCTTCTAAGTATGATCAGCGAAATCCTTAACGACAGCGTAAAGATCCAATATGAAGATGAAGAAACCACCGGTCATTATAGATTTACTCCTTATTCCTTCCGCCCCCAAACTGCGATGAAGCTGGCGGCTAATCCCTTCATTGACATGGGACAGGGCCTGGTGGATTGCCTCCGGGAAATCCAAGAAGCTAAAAAATAAGGGCCCAGATACAATGGGGCTTGAGCTCACCATTTAGTTGGATTCCCCTGGATTGCCTGGTCGGCGAACTATAGAAACCTTTGCGCTCAATCTAAAGTGAAGCCCATTGTGCTCAATAGCCTAGTTCTTTCATAAGTGGTGCCGCGATCAGCTCAATTCTGCTAATGTCTTTCTCATTTAGCTCTTGTTCCCAACGCCTTAGAGGGGCTTCATCCAGCGGTTTACCTACCTGTTCAGCACTTGATTCCCCCGCCAGGTTCCTTTTGATTTTATGATACTCAAGCATTTCCGGGTCCCAGGTATCGCCAATATGATCCAGGATTTTCCTCAGAGTGATTTCAGGTTTACTCACAAGGTCCTCATATCTCACCTCCAGGTAGTTTTTGGCAGCTTCCGAATGAGATAAAATCTGCCTTCCTGCCTGGACTTCCTGAACCCAGTAGCGAGCGGCACCTTCCACGGAACTGACGTATTCCAGAGGCTTTCCGGTAGTCGCGTCTATCCAGTCCATTTTTAACAGCGAAGCAACGACCGCTCGAGGATCTCGCAGGACATGGATGAGTGGACTTTCAGGGAAAAGGCAAAACAGGTACAGGAACATCCGAGCATTACCGGGGGTTTTTTCAGCGATTCTTTTCTTTTTGCTCTTCTTTAATAGCCTGGAGGTTAACATTTGAAAAAGCTGCTGAAAAATGGCGGTTATGTCCGCCGTAGTAATCTCATATTCCTGAAGAGCTGGCTGAGCACTTTGAAAAGTGTGCCACATCTGGGCGATGAGAGGAGTTACTTTAAGCTCGGGGCCACAACAGATATTAGGATGAGAATCAAGCATTACCCTCAGCAAGGTAGTGCCGGACCGACCGGCGCCTCCAATGAATATAGGGCTGGTGGAAGAAATCATAACCAGGATAATAGCACGGGACTATCTGTCGTCGAGAACAACGGTGTGGTTTTGATATACTGGGTCGCTCCTGTTGAAAAACAAGAAATGCGGGTTGTAGCGCAGTTTGGTAGCGTACACCGTTCGGGACGGTGGGGTCGCTGGTTCGAATCCAGTCAACCCGATATTTTCTTTAGGGTCAATTCCATTGAACCTGGATACTGCTTTGAGAGTCCGTATTCCAGTACTTCCAGTTCAAGTCCCTCGATAGCCTTTCTAAAGGATTTATAACTAAAATACTGTAGATGTTCGCATACTCTCCACATAGGATCTTTCACCCCCAATAACCTGGTTTGAGCACTCTGGTAATTGGGAGTGGAAAGCCATAGCAGCCCTCCGGGTTTCAACAAATCAACTGCCTTTTGCAGGCCTGCCACCGGGTCTTGAAAATGCTCTAGCACATCACCCATTAGCACCAAATCGTAGGGCTCCCCATCCACCATTTGAAGAAAGTCGCAGCATATCGCAGTGATGTTGAGGAGTTTCTGAAGATTCTGAGTATACTGCGGACGAACATCCTGGGCGGTCACTTCAATCCCTAATTCACGGGCCACCGCGCACATTTCCCCAGCACCGCATCCAACTTCAAGAGCCCTTGAACAGTCTCCTCTTTCCATCAATCGCCCCAGTATCCTGCCTATTTCTGGCAATCTTTCCAGTACCGGCTTCTGGATTACGGCTGAAGTTGAGTTCGAAAGTACAAATTCCAGGTTCTTAGGAACTGTTGAAGAGCATAAATGTGAACACACACTACAGACCTTCCAGACTCGTACAGGATGAAATCCATCCACGAAATTTGCGGAGGTAAGCAGGTTATAACAGGAATAATCTCCTAGCTCAGACGAACAGAGTGGACACTTCGTTACGGTGATTTGAGGATTCGACGAGTATACATAGCTATGATGACGAATGGATTTAGGGAGGATCTTTGAGGCTAACGCAGGTTCCACTTCAAAGGATCTTTGATGCGCATCGATTGAGTTTTCTATTTCACCCAGCTCATTATGAATCTCTCCTATTCGAAACCAGGCTATTCCCGAAAATCCAGGCTCAAATCTCAAGGGCTGGTAGAGTTCTATAGCCTCCGAAAATCGACCCTGTATGAAAGTAGCTTCCGCTTGCTGAAGTTTTTGTTGAGCTGTATCTACCGTCATTTTAACCGCCGAAGGATATCTTCCTTCCCTATTATCTGAAAACCCTTAACAATTTGTTCAACTTCAGCCTTCTTCTCCACCGCAAGTTGATTTAGATCCGCGGGAAGCCGCAAAAATGACTCCTCCAAATCCTTGATTTTCCCACGCACCGCGAAAATTTTGATCTTCTGGTGGAATACCCTGGCGGAGGGTCCAAATTCATGCTCGTGCTCAAGGAGATAGCTAAGGGCTCCTCCAAAGTCACCCACCACCGCGAAGAGAAAACCGAGGCGATACAATACCTCTGAGCGATATCTCAGGAGCGTCGATTCAGATGCAATTTTATCGTAGATTTTTCGATAGGACTTTAAGGATTCATTAGGGAGATTTTTCAAAAACGCCTCTCGTGCCGCCCTGAATTCAAGTATCAGGCTATGGGGTGATTTTTGTAAAATTCTCTGCTCCCAAACACCCAGTTTCTGGAGGATCTCTTCCTTTTCAAAATCAATGGGAAGCGTATGATCCAGCAGCCAGGCATATGCTGTTTCAGCTATCCTCAATCTCAGGCCTTCTCCTGAGTTTTCCCAGGCTGAATTCAATAACTCGTACTCACTTTCCTCACCTTTCCATTGAGCCATCACATAATGAAGTAGGGTACGTTCAGAGCGATCCCCGGCGGCAAAAGCCTGAAGAATCATCTGTTTATTGCGCTCATTTTTCTGCGAATGCAGTTCCCTGGCATAACCCAGGTGATACACCATAAAGGAAGTTGATTCCATTACGCGGTTATTCTCTTCCAGGGAAGGAATCGGGGTCTCATGAATGGAATTTCGATATTCAATTCCCAAATGGTTTCGAAAGACCATCATCCTTGGCTGGATTGCCTTAATACTACGAGCATTTCCTTTCCACTCTAGAGTCATGGTGCTCGCGTAACGAAAGCTCAGTGCATCGGCGGAGGTGGTTTCCAGATGTTTGCGAAGCTGCCAAATGACCTCGGGAGTAACTCGATCATCTACATCCAGTACGAAAATCCAGTCACCTTTTGCCTGTGCCAGGGAGAAATTTCTGGCCGCTGAAAAATCATGAATCCACTCGAAGCTATGCCACTCAAATCCCCGCGCCTTCAAGATCTCGAGGCTTTTATCCCTGGAGCCCGTATCGACGAGTACAAAGTCATCGGTGACCGAACCAAATACATCCAGAAATTCTGGTAGGAATCTCTCCTCATCCCGAAAGATGGTACAAATACTAAAAAGCGGGTTTGCCATGATTTACTCTATTCAATTTTTAGTCCACAACGGATTCTAAACTCCTTTTGAAGGCTTTCATGCTCTGGAATTGATGCCCCGCGAAGAAGGTTCAGGAGCTCCTTACGCTTAGCCTCGGCGAGCTCCATAAGATCAGAAGGATAACACTTCCATTCCTCAAGAAACTCTTCTCTTTGGCCAAGGGCAAAGAGAACTTTTAGAATCTGGTGATAGGTTCCGGCATTTCTTCCCTCATACTTCTCTAATTCTCGAAAACAATCCAGAGCTTCCTGAAGCCGACCTTTCATGGCTAACAATACTCCCAGCCTATCCAGAATCTCATGGCGTTCGGTCAAACTAGTCAACTCAAACTGAAGTCCGGTACGAGCAAGTTGATACTGGGTGAGACTTTGCTCAATGTCCTGTCTCTCAAAGGACTTTCTACCTCTTCGCAGGTGTACGTAGGCTGCCCTGGGATTTATGGAAAGTAAAACCTCTTCCCAATAGGATTCTGACTTTCCGTCTGGAAGTTCAGGGATCGAAAAGCCATCGATCCACTGGAGGATTCTCTGGGCCGCGAGGTATTTCCCATCAGTAGGAGAAATCTCATAAGCCTGAAGGCAATGCTTGTAAACCTCTTGATCAGCAGACCAGATTACCGTGATGTAGTTATGTAGAAAATGTGGATCCGTGGGATCTCTACGAAAATTCTCCAAGATCATTTTCCTGTTTCTATCCGCCTTAAGCTGGTCGAGTTCTTCAGCATATCCCAGGTGGTACACCTTTGAATCCAACAAGACAAAACTGCCCCCCATTTCCTCGATGACCGTATCGATCTTTTCATGAACCGGGTTCCGATAGTGATATCCCTTGTTATTTCGAAACACCATCAATCTTGTCTGCACAGCTTTTACGTCAGCAAGGGTATTTTTCCAGTCCAGAAAGCGTAGACTGACATAGGGAAAATACAGGGCATCGGCGTCGGTTTTGGGAAGATGCTCAAAAAGAAGCTCAAAAGTTGCCGGAAGGACCCTATCATCCACATCAAGAACCAGGATCCAATCCCCCCGTGCCCTCTCCAGGGAAAAGTTTCGTGCCTTTGAGAAATGGTCACACCATTCAAAGTGATGACATTCAACTCCCCTTTCCCTTGCCAGATCCACACTCCTATCTGTAGAACCGGTGTCTACCAGGACTAGATCCCTGGCAAAGGGCAGTACTGAATCCAAGAACTCCGGAAGCAGGCGTTCTTCATTTTTCATAATGGTACAAACACTAAGCAGGGTGGGAGTATCCGATACAATCTGTGAAAGCCGAGCCATTACTGGCTCTCCCCGGCAAGGATAGCGTGAAGCCGGTCCAGAAAATTCGGCTCTTGCGCACAGGGGCAGTTCTGCGCGAGTGAGTATAGCTCTTCCTTTTTTCTATCCTCTAATTCTGAAAGATCCCCAGGTGGATTTAGAGCCTCTTTTCCAAATCTGGAATAATCTCCCAGCGCGTAACACACCTTTAAGAGTAGATGGTAGATGCCCGCTGTTCTGCCATGAAACCGGATGTATTCTTCGATGCAGCCTAGCGACTTATCAAAATCTCCATCCATGGCCAGGAGAACAATCAGTCGATCAAGAACTTCGTGATGGTATTTCCCATGAGGAAACTGATTCAGGTGTTTCCTTGCTACGGCATAGTGCTGTTGCGCTGTATGAATATCCTCTTCCTCATAGGCTTTGCGACCGCGATGGATGGAAACCGCCGCTGATGGTGACTGCAGGGACAGCATCCTGGATTCCCATAGTGACAGGTCTTCCGTCACAGGGACCCCAAAATCTAAAAACCATTCTAAGATTGCCTGGGTGAGTTCCAGTGCGAAACCCTTATGGGATTGGCTCCAGCCCTCCTTTAAATGGGTCAATACGGTCGGGTCAGGCCCCATAATGGAATAGGCATAGTAAAGGATATTGCGAGGGTCGGTGGGATCTTGTTGATAATCCTTTTCGATGAGGGGAATGTTTCTATCAATCTTGGTCTGCATAAGGTCATCACAATAGCCAAGATGATAAATGGGGATTCCTTCTAGATCTCTGGTGGCGCCACCCACCTCCTCTATGGATTCAACGATCACCTCATGGATCTTATAGCGGTACTGATATCCTCGGAAATTTCGGAAAAGGCGCAGGTGATTTTGAACTGACTGAAGCTTCCTTTCTTTGGTACGCCAGTCTCTGGTTCGCGTACTGAGCACCTGAAGAAGAAAACCTTCTTCACGAAGATTCGGCAGCAATTCTTTTAGGAGGGAAAAATCTTCCGGCAATAATCTCTCATCCGCGTCCAGAAACAAGACCCATGCTCCTGTAGCCCTGGACAGAGCATAATTCTTAGCCTTTGAGAAATCTCCTGCCCATGGGAAACTCTCCCATTGGACTCCCCGCTTTCGTAAAAGATCAAGGCTGCTATCCCTAGAGCCCGTATCGACCAGAACCAATTGGTCCGCATAAGGGATGCAACAGTCAAGGAACTCTTCAAGGAACTCCTCTTCATCTCGGAAAATCGTGCATATCGTCAGGGACTTTGAACTCACAGGGCCTAGTCTAACCTATTCCGAAAAGCAAACGGAATATCCGTTGTAGGTTCATTACCAAAATAAACTCATCACAGGTGAACAAAGGATTCGCCCGACTCTTTCTTTAGCCGGATTTGCGGACATACCAGGCGCTTTTGGACAAAAAGATGGGGGGCAATGGACTGGGCGGACTCCCACCTGTGCCAATTACCCCCCAACTTTCTTATTTCCTTACTCTGAAATAAATTTCAGGAAGTTGGATCGTTGGATTAAGACGGGTCCGCTATGACCTCAGCCTCAACAATCACTGATTCACCGGTAGGACTGGAATCATGCTGAAAGGTCTTTCCAACTAGTTTCCAGGTAGGCTCACCCCACCACTTTTTCTTGGCCTCAAAGAGCTTAAACCAGGCTTTTTCCACTCCAACCTTGCGCTTTTGCTTGGTTCGAATCGTAACTTCCTTATTAAACTTCACTTTAACGACCTTGTGTATCTGTCCATCGATTTCCAGATCAAACTTTACCCCTTCAATCAGTTCTGGAATGGCTATTTTTATTTTTTCAACAAGCTTGACTTCAAGGGTCATTTCTCTCGACTCTGAAGTCTTTTCATCGATTGCTTCATCTTTCCAATAGGCATAGAGAAACTCTCTTTTCACTTCTTCCCCGCGGCGGTAGATATAGCCGGGCTTGGCAAAACCATATCCGGGAAAATACTCCTGAGCCTGGAGAAAGGTCTGAACCTTTTCCGGTTCATGCTGATCCGAGAGACGGGCAAGCACCCCTTGAACGACAAAGTGAAAATTTTGCTTTCCCACCTCATCGAGTTCTTTGTAGAAAGAAGAAAAACTCTTCCATTTGTTTTGCTCGACCAGTTTTTCGGCCAATTGGGAAGATTTCTCCTTCCAGGCAAGGTGCTGAGATTCATAGGGCTGACGATCTGTATTAGAAGAGAGTTTTGAATCTAGTTCTCTGAGTCTCCATCCGGACTCCGAAACTTCCGATGCCCACATTGTTACCTGTGGGTCCTGGGCTCCAAAACTCGAAAAGTGAATAGCAATAGCGAGGGATGAACTCACTAACAGTCTCCAATTCCGCATAATTCCTCCATGGATCGGTGAACGTTTATTTCCGAGGATAACAGTCCATCGGAATTGGAATCGAAGTGTAAGTTCTTAAGAGATTCTGTCAAGGCTTAAGCCCAGCTTTTTACATAAGAATTGACTTAAGGAATAATTTTAGCAGAAAACAGAGTAATGAATGGTGCGTCCAATCCTTGATCACTACGGACCTTTGTGCCTAGAATATGGCGTTCATGCGCTATTTCCTGCTTCTATTCTTTCTTTTCACAGCGACTGCGATTCAGCATTCCTCCGTAAATGCCAAACTCCATAGAAACCTGGGCTCTGGAATCTACGAACAAATTACCGTTAATCGGTCTCAAGATGGCAACACCCTGATCACAATCGCGCTCAGAGTATCCTTTCGATATCGTCAGATTCCGGTAGATCCTATTGATCTTCAGATCCAAGCATCCCACCTCCAGCATAAGACCCCTCACGCCATGCTTGACGCCGGCAGCTCCTCTATTGCGCGAATGATGTGGGGATTTGTTCCGGTTCAAGAGCGAATCAAATTTTTAAAGGCACATTCACACAACTCACCGGTTCCCGGATCTCTCGACTCATCAGAGCTAAGTGATGCCTTTCGAGCATCACTAATGCGCCAGGGTAAACGAGATTTTCGCTCCTGGTTTTTTGAATCTCAGGTTACGCAGGAGCCGCAGCGTGTACTCTCACCGGGATTTTCCCTGACATTAAGAGACCAAAGCGGGCTCAAGAGTATACGAATCGTGGGAACTGAGCCTCGAAGGGCACAGGTCTATCATTTAGATCAAACTAATCTCAAGACCCGAAGCATACCCTATCATTGGAATGGCTCTGAGCTTGAATTCAGAATTAAGATCTCCTTTGAGCCCCAGAGTTTTTCACTGGGTTTGATCAATGAAGATGGAATGTTGATTGAACATGCCGGCGGTCCCACTCCCAGGTCCTTTAGAGGCGCATATCTTCTCCAACCCAATCCAGATATCCTGCCCCGGGTTGGATTGTTAAGGGAGTCTAATCGAGAAACGAAGGAAAGGTGAAATGAGGATTATGAGCTTGCTAAAGTTGAGGCATGCTGGCAATGAATCCCGGAGATACTAGTAGGAATAGGTAGTTGGAAAAGTATGCTAAAAACAATTCTTGAGCCTTTAAAGGCAGATTTAGACAGGGTCAATGAATGCATTGAACGAGAATGTCATTGTGCCCACTCAGAATTGCTCAAATCACTTCTTAAACACACCTTTAGCGTTCGAGGTAAACTCTTAAGACCCGCCATAGCTTTGTGCTCCGCTCACATTACGGGAGGATGCTCAGATGACAGACCCATTCTCATCGCCGCGGGACTGGAGATTCTTCACACTGCCTCCCTGGTACACGATGACATCATTGATAACGGCTCTTACCGACGTGGTCAAACTACGGTAAATGAAGCCTGGGGAGTAGGGGAAGCAACCTTGCTGGGGGACTGGCTACTGGCCAAATCCTTCGATCTAATGGTTCGAACCGAACACCCCGGGATCATTCATGGAATGACCGTTTTGACTGAGGAACTCACAGAAGGACAATTCTTAGAAATGGAGCTATCTTCAAAGCGTCCCTCTGAGAGAGATTACCTCAAAATGATCGATCTCAAAACCTCCTCCCTATTTCGAAGAGCTTGTTCGTTTGGAGCAATGCTGGCAACTAAAGATCCCCTTATCCATAATCAATTATTGGGATTTGGATCTTCCTTCGGGCTATATTTTCAAATCATAGACGATTTACTCGATGTACTCAAAGCACCTCAGGAAATTCTCAAAAGCTCCCAACTAGACATAAAAAATGGTTTGAAGACCCTACCTATTCTCAAGGGTTTGGAAATCGAGCTAAGGTTGAATAAAACTATCCTTCATAATGCTTTAGAAAATGGAGTCGACACCTCTTTTCTCAAGAGTTTACCCGACTATTTAAACGAACTGGGCGTTGTACAGATGTGTCTTAAAGAGGCTGCTCGACATCGAGATCGATGTACTCAATACCTCGACAACTTTCCTTCTTCTAGATACAAGATCCTGCTACTCTCCCTCTTGGATTTGATCCAGGACCAGATCAACCCGGCCAACGCCAGATCTCAGGAAGAGGGATCTTCGTAGAGGTTTAGCTTAACCTTTGTCAATGCGAGGTTTTCCTTCTTGAGAATCTCAAAATACATTTCATTGATAAAAAAAGAATCTCCCTCACCTGGAATCCTTTCAAAAGATGTATTGAGGAAGCCAGCCAGCGTTTCAAATCCATGCTTTTCAAGCCCGAGACCTAGTTCACGATTCAGTTCATCGATATCAATAGAAGCATCAATGATGTATTCATGGGATCCAGTCTTCTTTATGAGAGGCTCAAATTCTTCATGTTCTTCCGCTATGTCACCAACCAATTCCTCAATAATATCTTCCATCGTGACCAGACCATCACATCCCCCGTATTCATCTACTGCCATAACGATCTTTTGGCGGTTCTTTTGCATTCGATAGAAAAGTTTATCTACCGCCAGGGTATTGGGTACATATTCGATAGATCTTACAAATTCGTCGATTCGTTGGTGATCATCCAGTTTTCGAGCCAGAATATCGTAGATGTTCACATACCCTATAATTTGATCAATCCGATCCTTATAAACCGGGTAACGGGTGTAGAGACTATTACGAGCGAATTCCAGGAGATCACATACCTGGGTCTTCTCAGAGGAAATGGCTTTAATTTCTGTGAGGGGCACCATGACTTCCTTAACCATTGTTTCACGAAATTCAATCGTGGATTGAATCATTTTCTCCGTTTCTTCCTGGACTGAGCCGGAATCCACAGACTTTTTCATCCAATGCACAAATTCTTCCCTGGACACCTTTAACTGGTGAGTATAGGTATCCACACCGAATTTACTCGATATTGCGTTGGTACACTTGGATATAAGTACCAGAACAGGCTTCATCAGGGTAATGAGGAGCTGTACCGGGCGGTAAATCATAGGAATCATCTCATTGGCATACCGGCGGCCCAGGTCTTTGGGTAAAATTTCACAAAAGAACAGAATCAGAGGTGTTAACGCCAG
>Ga0257122_1002088_pt1 | contig 12941 bp, 13 predicted proteins | sample SI106_120metaG_FD_190146 | JGI IMG/M metagenome (GOLD analysis project Ga0257122, IMG submission 190146) | Marine microbial communities from Saanich Inlet, British Columbia, Canada - SI106_120 | ecosystem: Environmental > Aquatic > Marine > Inlet | place: Canada: British Columbia | collected... | reverse complement strand
GCTCAGGGTGTTGCCAACCCCAATTGGCAACGTCAACAAGGTCGGGGCCTGGGCCAGGGTCAGATGCAAATGCAGCGCCCGGGGCAACCCCAACAAATGCGACCTCATGTGCAACCCCATGCACAACAGCCCCATACACAACAACGTTGGCCGCAAGGCGCCCAGCAGGCGTGGGGCAATCAGAACGCCGGTCAGTGGCAGGCCAACAATCAACGTTCGCGTGGCTTTCGCGCGCTCGCCGCGCCCGGCGGCCAGACCCCACAGAATCCTCAACTCAACAGGATGGGCGCACCACCCGCGCGGGCTCCGCAACAGGCAGCACCCGTGCCGCCGAAGAAACCCGTAGAAGTAGAATGGCTTGGGCTGGAGGTCGCGCCGATTACGACGGTGACGGCGGCCCAATTTGGTATTCCCCCGGGAATCAAGGGCATCATCATTTCAGACGCTGAAGCGCAGGCGGCGGTCGCCGGATTGAAGGCGGGAGATGTCCTCGTCGCGATCAACGGTAGAATCATTCCGAACATGGCGACCTATAACCAGGTTGTCCAGCTCGGCAAACTGAATTGGGGCATGGTGGAGGTTCAGCGCAAGGGAAAGACGATTCGCGTACCCCTACGAAAGATAGCACCCGCGCCGCGTACGCCAGGCCAAATGGCTCCGGGCCAAATGGTGCCAGGCCAAAGAGTACCGCAGCCTCCAGTTATGGGCGGCAATCCACAAGCGTTCACGCCGGGCACGCTTCAAGGTGCGGTACCGGGTCAACCTGTCGGTCTACGTCGTAACGCTGGCAGTGCCAGCCAGGGATTTTAGGGTGAGGATAAGACGATGCTGCGCTTAGTCCTAACCGTTGTCGGCACGATCGCCTTGGTCACGTTTGCCATGTCCAACAGTCACCATGTGGGCCTAAGCGTCGTGCTAGGCGCGCCTGTACGCATTCGCCTGGTCTTTTTACTTCTGGTTACGTTTTTTGTGGGGATGTCCATTCCGCTCTTTTATTCGACGGTCAAGCATATGAGGGCGAGTCAGCGCCGCAAGCGGGCCAAGAAAATGGCCGCCAAACGCAGTCAAGCGGGTCCACCGCCCGATAGCCTTTGGCCTGAGGAACCGCATGGAGGAACCGCATGGCGGCGATAGGAATGTCGCCGCATGAGATCTTTTTTGAATGGGATCGAAGCTAGGGAGGAAACGTCATGTTCGTAAAGCTTCTCGCTGTGGCCTGTGCCGGTGTCTTTGTAGCCGCCGCTGTTGTGGAAGGCGTCAAGATGGTCAGAAGCGCCGCTGAAGATCCGGATAAGAAAACAGAAGAACCCCAGTTGTCCGAAGAAGATAACAACGGGGTAGCCGAAGAGTCTCGAGGCTCTATCGAGCAGGAGCCCGTTGTCACCGCATGGTCGAAGCCGGTCTTGAATTAGGTTTGAATCAGCAGTACTGAAAAAAGCAGTCGCGTTAAGAGTATTTATTAGATGAACGCCATCCCTCAATCCAACGTCGAAGCCCAGGCCAAATGTGGTCCCTGCGGTATGCGTTTCGCCAGCGTCAGCCTCGCGGTTAACTTGGCGCTGGCGGTGCTCAAGGCGACCATCGGTGTTTTTGGTAGAAGCCGTGCGCTCATGGCTGCTGCGCTCTATTCGATCAACGATGTGTTGTCGTCGGTGATCGTCATGATCAGCTTGCGCGTAGCCAAGCAGCCCGCCGACGAAAAACACCCCTACGGCCATAACAAAGCCGAATATATCGCCATTGGTGTGGTGAGCGGCATTCTCGCCGTTGGTGTACTCTTCGTCCTTTTCTATTCCGTCTCCGCCATCGTCAATGGCACCGAAGGCGCGCCGCATTTCATCGCGTTCGTAGTCGCGGCCTTATCGTTCGCCGTTAGTACGTTTCTCACCCGTTATGCCCAATGCGCCGCCTATTGCAGCGCGAGCCCAGTCCTGCATACGAGTGCGGCCCACAATCATGCTGATGCGGTTTCTTCCATCGCGGTCATGGTGGGTGTCGGTAGTGCCCTGATGGGGATGCATGTTGTCGACCCCTTGGTCGCCGTTTTTGAGACGGCACATATCATGTGGCTCAGCGGTACCTTATTTGGCCGTTCGCTCGGTGGCCTTATGGATTCAGCGCTTCCCCGCGAGATGATCGAACGCATTACCACCGCGTGCCTCAGCGTGCCCGGCGTACGGGAATTGGTAGAGCTACGAAGCCGTCAGGCGGGTTCGGAATCCTGGGTTGATTTGGTCGTTGGCGTTCGGTCAGGCCTCACGGTTCTTCAAGCGAGCGAGCTCACCAAAGAGGTAAAGAAAGCGATCTTCGAGGAGATGGGTCCCGCCATTACCGCTCAGGTTGGCTTTCGCGGTGAGGGAACCGAGAGCCGGTTGAGGGGAGAGGAGGCAGCGACACATGCTTGAAGAACGCTGCATTCGCTGCGGTGACCGGGTACCCTGGTTTAGTCTCGCGGGCAATATTGCGATTACGATCTACAAGATCCTGGTGGGGGTGCTCGGCGGCAGTAAAGCGTTGGTGGCCGACGGCTTGCATTCGTTCACCGATGTCATCGGCACCAGCGTCATCATCCTAACCCGCAGTGTTGCGCGAACGGGTGCCGATGAAAGCCATCCGTTTGGTCACGGCAAAGTAGAATTCATGGGCTCGGTATTTATCTATACCGTGCTAATCTTGATCGCCATCGCCATCTTTTCCGGCGGATTGATTACGATTATTTCCGGTGAATTGGTCAGACCGCGGGTCGTAACGATTTTGGCCGCCGGTGTTTCGGTCGTCTACAACGTACTGATGTATCGTTTCGGTAGCTGTGCCGGCAAGCGCAACAATTCTCCCGCACTGATGGCCAACGCCTACGAAAATAGAGCCGACGCTGTTTCTTCTTTCGCGGTTATTTTGGGCATCTCCGGCGCTATCTGGATTCACCCGATTATCGACCCGATTACGGCGATGATCGTCGGTGTGATCATTCTGACCAATAGCGTCGCGCAGCTGAAGGAATCGTTTTCCGGCCTGATGGATACGGCTATGGAAGCGGATGCCGTGGATGATATTCGGGTGGTGGTCGAGGGCCATGAAGGCGTGGCCGCCGTTGATTTCGTTAGGACCCGGCAGACGGGTCCCAAATTTTGGGTCGACTTGGGAATTCGCGTTAACGCGGCCTTTTCCGTAGCCCAATCGGATGAAATCGCTTCAACGCTACGCAATAAATTGATGCGTAGGTGGGATAGTTTTCAAAACGTAGTGGTCTTTGTGGAATCCGAAGATGGTCAGCGCGGAACGGTTGTTGATATTGCTCAGCAGCCGAAACGCAAAGCCGAGGATAAAGACTAAAGCAGTCGGGAATACGTCGAGGGGTAATTATGATGTCTTCAGAGACCCGTGGAAAAGAAACGATTGAAAACGAAATGCTTGGCGCCGATGTGCCTCAGCCGAATGCTGCCGATAGCGCGGCGCGGCCCAGCAGCATGTTTAGCCGTCCCCAAAAGGTTAAACCGGACGAAATCAAGACACCTCTCGTTCCTCGCATGCGCTTTGGCCTAGCCAGTGTTTTGCATTGGACCGATCGCATGGTGAATAAAGTCGTCGCCGCTTACGATAATGTATTCGATATTTCCGACGACGATGCGGCTGCGATCTACCGGCGAATGGGCACCAGTTACGCCAAGAACGGTAAAGACTCGGAGGCCAACGCTGCCTTGCGTCACGCCCTTCAGGTAGAGCCCGAAAATGGTGACCTCTGGCTGCAATTGGGGCACGTATTCTTGCGGCAGGGCGCGGTGACGAAAGCCATTGAAGCGCTACGAAAGGCCAAGGTCTTAGGCAATAATTCGTTCGACCTCAGCTATGGTTTGGCGCAGGCGTTTTCTGAATTAGAAAAACACGAAGATGTGGTCGCAGAACTGCGGGTTGCCGTCGCGTTGCGCGCGGACGTTCCCGAGGCCTATTATCGATTGGGTATTTCCCTCGATCACCTCAAACGTTTTGATGAAGCGATCGAAGCGTTCGAAATGGCAATCCAGTTGGCGCCCCGGGAAGTCTCCTACTATCAAAGCCTCGGGTTTACCTTGGAGAGTACGGGTAAACGCAAAGAGGCCGTAGAAAGTTTCAAACGGGCCGTAGAACTTGAACGCCGAGGCGGTTGACTGAGGGTTTGAGATGGTCGCGCGCGTCCAAACAAAAAAGATCGTCGAACGGCTCTATCCGGGACAGTTACGTCCTCGGATGCGTCGACGGATTACGCGCCAGACGAAGCTAATTATCGGTGGAGCCACCGCGGCGATCACGTTGTGGATCGCGGTACACCTCTATTATTATAACTACCTTGTCGGGTTGGAATTTGCGGTCAAAGCAGCTTGGGCTCAGGTGGAAACGCAGCAGCAGCGTCGCGCCCATATTCAACGAAGCTTGACGCGCATGGTGCTGGACTATGCGCAGCACGAACAGAGTGTGCTCACCGGCTTGACGACGATGCGCACCAACGATCCCACTGCGGGCCTCGACATCAAGAAACTGATGAAGATGATCCCGCCGCCCGCGCGTCCGACCGTAGCCCCAGCACCCGGGCCTCCGACGAAAGTACCGGGTGCCAAAGGAGTGCCTGCGGTCAAGCGACCCGCGGCGCTTTCGGCCATCGACGTCGATAAACTAAATGTCGGCCAAATCGCCAGGCTCTTCGGGAAGATTCAGGCGGTCGCTGAACAATATCCCGCGTTGCGGTTGAGTGAGAATTTCCAACAGTACAGCAAGGCGATCGTCGAAACGGAAACGATGATCGCCATTCAATTGATGATCTACAACGAATCGGTCAACGTCTACACCACGGTCTTGACGCAGTTTCCGGGAAATATTTTCGGCGCTGTCGGTGGCTTCGAAGCAGCTGAATTTTACAAGCCCGCTGCCGATAAGCTGCAATATCAGCCGGTGAAGTACTGAGGTTTGTGGTGGCGTATTCATCTCCAGCCAAGCCTCGTTCCAACCGCATGTCCGGCATCATACTGCTGGTCGTAGCAGCCACCGTTCTGATCCTTATCTTGGCACTTTCCACCGCTGGAGATCCGCCTTCCGAGGCACGTGTTTCTTCGGGACAAGTCCTTTGGGGGCCGCCACGCGCCGCACGTAATGCAATGGCGCCGCGTCAGGGCCGGGCCATTGCGACGCTCCCGGTCGTTTTCTTGCGACCGGCCCCGGCTATATTGCCCAATCAACAACCGACCCACGGTTTTCGTGGGCCATGTCCCCAATGTCATTCTTACGTCAAATTGAATATTCAGCCTTCACCGTGGGCCGATTGGTCGACCAAGCCGGGTCCAACGCCCTGGCTGAATTCAACGGGGGTAGCCGGAAAGCTAAACTCGTTGCCCGAATCGGCGAGTGCGGGCGGCGGCGTGATGCCCATCATGGGCGGTCAGCGCCAGCCGGGTATGGCCCAGCCAGGTATGGCGAATACTCAGCAGCAGGGCTTAGGCCCGCGGCCTACGGTCCTCGATCAAAAGGGTCGAGCGCTGCCGATGATGCCGTATCAAGAGGCGCATTGGCAGGGCATCGAAGTGGTGCCGCTCACGTCGGGTTTGGCGAAAGTGTTGAAGATCCCCCCCAACTCTCGTGGCGTCGTTCTCGACGATGCGACCATGCCCGCAGACGTCTCAGGCTTTCAGGCGGGTGATCTCATCACCGGTATCGGCGGTGTGGCCACGCCCGACCTCGATCGTTTCATCGACGCCACGAATAAAGTCCGCGAATTACGACAAATCGACGTACAAGTGACCCGCAAAGGTCAAGCCATGACGCTCAACCTGCGCAGCGTGCGCAGACGTTTGGGCATTGCCAATGGTGAAACGGCACCGATGATCAGAGCGGGAGCGATCGCGCCCCACGGTTATCGCGGAGCCTGCACCAATTGCCATCATATCGGCAACAATGGCCAACTCGCGGTGGACCCAGGCGACCTACTAAACCGTACAGCACCACCGATTCGTGCGTCCCAACGTTGGGCGCCTCACCGCGACCGAGGACAGAATTGCGCAACGTGCCACACAATCGTCCCTTAGAAGTAGGGGAGCCCGATGACGATGTGAGGCATACTCGGCGACGGGTGCTGGCCTTTTCCCTCGTGGGTCTGCTCTTTTTTGTGATTGTGCTGGCCATCTTCGAGCACGCAGCAGTAGATCATGCAGCCATCACCGTACGTCATTTGGTGGGCCGGGTGCGGGGCATAACGGTCGGTAGTTTCACGCGGCCGGAGATTTTCAGCCTGACCATCATGGGGTTGAGCGCTGGATTTCTCTCGGGAATCTTGGGCATGGGCGGCGGCGTCTTGAAGATCGCCGGTCTTCTGGTCCTTTTGGGGCAGGATATCTTTTTTGCGCGGGCGATATCGCTGATAACGATGTTCTTCTCGTCGGCTTCGGCCTTGATTCACTATATTCGATTGGATTTGGTGATCTGGCGCATGGTGGGGCCCATGGTGGCGGCTGCATCGCTGACGGCTATCGTGGGGGCGACTATCGGCAGTCAGGTTAGCGGGCCCACGCTGACGCATCTGTTCGGTATCTTCCTTCTGTTTCAGGGCCTGAACACGATGGCGTTGATTTTCGCTGATCCGGACGAACAGATCACCGAAGAAGGTTTCGCGAGCCAGGCCGGGGGAACCGGCTGGGGCTTGAGGGCGGTCATCGGTGGATTGCACGGCATGCTCTGCGGTGTGCTCGGCATTAGCGGCGGCGTTATCGCCACACCGATGCAGCAGGTGATGCTCCATGTGCCCGTTAGACACGCTGTGGCCAACACATTGCTGGTATCGACGATTATTACGGCCATAGCGGGCACTATCGTGGTGTGGACGGGGCTCGGCCGCGGTGATTTCACTGTTGATCGCGCGCTGGTTGCCGTATTGTGTTTGGGTGGTGGGGCGTTGGTTGGGGCGCAGCTAGGCAGTCGCCTGGGAACACGAATCGACCCGTTGATTGTACGGGTCCTGTTTGTCGTACTGACCTTTGCCGCCGGATTATCCATCCTCTTTTGAGGCGTGGGTGGCGAGCGACCATAGAGGGAGCGAACGATGACCGAAGAAAGAACAGATCAAGAACAATCCGCTGAAGATGGGCAGGCCGGGCGCGGGTACACCACCGATGACCTACTCGAAAAGGGTAAGGAATTGGCGGACGCTGGAGATCGTTGGTTTCTTTCGGTGGCTCGTGGTCTTGGCGCGGTGGTACGCAGTACGGAAGAGGGCATGTCCGCTAGCGTAAACGCCGTGGTGGGTTCGGCTCAGGTTGCCGCAAAAACCACCCGTCGTATGACCGGCGAAATAGTGGACAAGGTTCTGCCGAAGAAGACAGAAACTCTCACCGTTGAACAGCTGCAGGGCGAATTCACGGCGCTTTCTCAGCAATTGTCTTCGGTGCTCGAAGAGCATGCCAGCGCACTCTACCAATCTCTCCCCGACAGCGAATTCTTCTGGGAACTCGTCGACGGTTTCCAGCCGCTAAAGAAGAAAATGCAAAAGGCCAAAGCCAAAGCCCAGGCGGAGGCCGAAGCCGAACGACAGGAAGCTGAACGACAGGAAGCCGAAGCGGCTCAGGTTGCAGAGGCCGCTGAAGTCGTCGTTGAAGACGTTGTGTCTGATGAGCCTGAGGTTGAGGCAGCTCCTGAGGTTGAGGCAGCTCCTGAGGTTGAGGCAGCTCCTGAGGCTGAGGCAGCAGCTCCTGAGGCTGAGGCAGCAGCTCCTGAGGCTGAGGCAGCAGCTCCTGAGGAAGAGGCAGCTCCTGAGGTTGAGGCGGCTCCTGAAACAGATGATGTTTCACAAGGCGATCCTTCGGCAGATAATGACGATGAGAATTCGACATCTGAGCCGAGCGATGAACATAATCGGTCGTCAAAGAAGAAGAAACGCGGGTCGAGAAGACGTTAATTAGCTCCTGAAACGTATTTGCTTAAACGCAACGTTTCGGCTGAGCGTACCGTTTGCCGAAAAGAAGGTTCTTATGGCTAAGGACAAGAAAAAAAGAGGGCAGCGGAAAAAGAAGAAGAAGAGGGAGCGCAAGGCTGCCTCACGCTGGTATACCCCGCAAAATATCGCCGACAAAGCAGACGATGGTTTCTTAGCCCTAGCCCGCGGGCTAGGCGTGGCCAGCCGCTATGTGGGTGATGGCGCCTCGAGTACCGTAGCCGGCGCTGGCCGGATTCTCAGCACCAAGAAAGATGCTGAAGCCGGATCTGAAAGCGGAGAAACGCAAGAGACGACGTCGAGTGCTGAGGCTGCGAGCGAACCTTCTGATCGCATTGAATCACAGGACGAACTCGTTCGCAGTTGGGAAGACGCTGCTGTTCAAGACCTGCCGGAACTTGGCGAATCCGACTCTGAACCCCTTGTGGTTTCCGACCCCCTCGAAAGCTTAGCCAATCTCGCTGATGACGATTCCTGGACCTCCGGCACTGAGAGCGCTTCATCCGACGTAGAGGCCATCGCCCCCGAAAGCGCAGAAGGTGATTCTGCTGAGGTCTTCGACGACGAGGACTCATCGCCGAAGAGACGATGGTGGGACGAATGGAAAGAAGACGAAGTTCCCCGCTACCTCAAATCGAATATTGAAGACGCCCAGTGGGATGATGAAGGACAAGGCGACGAGGGAAGTGAAGCGGAAGCTGCGGCCCCCGAAACCCACACAGCCACCGAATCCGATGATATTTTCCAAGCGCTCGACGATGCCGATTATTTTGACGACGGCGCCAGTGACGACGACGCCAGTGACGATCGCGCCAGTGACGACGACGCCAGTGACGATCGCGCCAGTGATGACCTCGGCAGCGACTACAGCGATGACTACGCATCGACCTATGATGACGACGAGCTGCAGACCGACGATGTTTTCGCCTTCGACGGGCAAGCCGATCTGCCCGCGTCAGCCGAAATTGCACCCGCCGAAACTGAAGTTGACGAGTCCCTCGAGGCGAATGCCGACTCTGCGTTGGATGAAGAGGGCACCGGCTCTGTTGTCAAAGTCCCCCGATTAGCGCGTAGGGCCATCAGCGTACACACGCTCATGCGCCGCTACCCGGCGAAGAATAAGGTTGAGTCCATTCGATTGCGCGCCGCCGTGGATGATTTGCTCAATGGTTCGGAGGTGGCGAAGAGTCGCGCGTTACGTGTGTTAGCCGCTCGTGGTGCGGAAGCAGCCCCCTTCTTGGTTGCGGCCTTGACCACGGCATCAAACCCCGTTGCGCGGGAGGCGATCGAATGGTTGGTGGAGGTACTCGATGCCGACCAGTTGCCCGCCCTCCTGCTCGATCTGCTGAGTGCCCGGAATGTCGAGTTGCGACTCTTAGCCCTACCTGGAATTCCCCGCCTCAGCCCCGCGCACGCCAAGTTGCTACTGATGAAGGCCTCGCGGGATGGGGCAGGAATCGTCCGTAGACGGACGATCTCATTTCTTTCCTGGCAGCCGTCATCTTGGGCCATGGCTGAAATCCGCCGCCTTTGCGACGATATTGATCTGGGTGTCAAAATGGCGGCTCTAGAAGCGCTGATCAAAATTCGTCCTAACGAAGCCCGATTGATGGTGCAGAAGGTGCTCGATTCGGGCTCTTCGACCCATCGCCGGTTGGCGTCGGCTTTACTTCGCCGCTACGATCCGGCGAACAAGCGCGAACGACCCAACGCCACCAGGATCTTGACGGCGACACCGCCTGCATCCGCTGCTGTGACATCGCTGCCAGCTGCCGCACCGTCGACTCCAGCGGGTTCCGACGACGGTGTTCCGGCGTTGCCCATCATTCACGAGCCGCCGCCAAGGGCCGCAGCAAAGCCGCCTGTCTCTACCGAGCCGGCGGAGGTCGAGAAGTTGGCTACGCCCGTGGCACCCAAACCGGTGGCGAAGGCCCAGCCGGCCGTCACTCGCGGAAGCGACCGCCGAAAAAGCGCCAAGAGAAAGAAGACGCCGGACCGACGTAAGGCCAGCAAAGCCGGCAAAGCCGGCAAAGCGGGCAAAGCCAGACCCAGAGTAAAAGACTAGCCTCTGTTTCGCCGCGCTTCACGTCTCGATACATCTTCGGATAGATCCCCCAATCAAGCGTCACACTTGACCTAGGTCAAAGGCAAAGGTGCATAGATCATTGGATTATTTTCCTGCAAGATGTCATCTTAGGAACGAAAAATTTGGAGTCCGAAAATGTTGAAAATTCTTGGCGGTGTAGCAGCAGGCATCTTTATCGGCGCGTTCGCCGTGGAACTGCTCAACCGTATTCGCCCCGGTATGATCGAAGGCATCGAAGACAAAGCAAAGCATGCCAAAGACTCGGTGGTTGAAGCCTTCCAAAGTGGCTATGGCCGCGAGGAAGATGCAGAGGTAAACTAAGGCCTTATCTCTAGTCCATTTCTTCTGATCTTTGTCGAATCCTCGGTTGTGTGTGGCGTGTAGGATAGAGGATAGAGGATAGAGGATAGAGGATAGAGGATAGAGGAAAGAGGAAAGAGGAAAGACTCATGAGCATGTATTTCATCGTCGCTATTGTATTTGGAATTGTCGCCGCAATTATCGCGCGTACCAAGGGTCGAAATAGCCTCGGCTGGTTTGTCGCGGGCTTGATCATCGGTCCGTTTGCGTTGATCGTTGCGGTGTTGCCACCCATTGCCCGCGAGGGAAAACTTGTGGAATGTCCTTCCTGTTTGGAAGTGATTCCGCTGGGTGCGCGCATCTGTCGACATTGTGGTCAGCGGGTCGCTGTTACCGCCTAAGCGTTCACGGCCTGAGATCCAAATACCTTTGTACGGCACCCCCCCGTGACGGACGGGCTGACGCGTGCTATGAGATGTAGTTGTGGTAGACAAGAAAGCGCCCGCCGAAGCGCCAAATAAAACGGCATCCCAAACCTCCCCCAAAGCACAATCGAAGGCCGTCGCGCAAGGTTCAGCCGTGGCGCCTGCCAAGGCTGTCGACGCAGCATCTATCAAGGACCCGGCGAAGACGGAGCTTTCGCAGGCCGTGGGTCCCGACGTTGTGCGAGAAGTGGGAGAAATCCTCAGCTCGGTCAAAGTACTAAAGAAGAAGTTGGCTGAAACCGAGACGGATAACAAGGAACTGCGTGGAGAAGTTGCGCGATTGATCGCGCGCCAGCAGGCCATGGACGCAGAAATGACTGCGTTTTCCGCTGCGGCTGGCGTACCTGAAGTGCCGCGATATGCGCCTCAACAAACACCTCGACAAACAGTTGAAATGCCGGCCCCAACGGTCGACACAAAGCCGATAACGGCCTTGCCAGCCGACGAGCGGAGTGTGTTGTTGGCCCAGCTCAAAGAAGAGCAGCAACGTCATTTGGCTCGGGCCAAAGCGTTCGACCAAGCGATCCAAGAAGCCAGCCGGCGCGATCAACGTCTTCGTGACGAGATCGACCGCCTCAAAGATTGGCACGACCAGCTGGAAATCAACAACGCGGGACGGGATTTGAAATTCCAACAGCAAACCGCGGAACTTCAGCAATCCGAAATGCGCAATCAAATGCTCGTCCAGCAACTCGCCTTCTACGAGCGAGAGCAGAGCCCCGTCGCTCCAGCGAATGTGGATCTAGAAAAGATCCGCGGCCGCCTGCGTGACGTAATCACCACCGAATAGCCAAGCCACCCACGTTCGGTCCTCGGCGCATGGGCCCCCCGACAACAACCATGTGTCCATAAGGTGCTTGATTTATTGAGCCTTTCAACCGTTTAGACACAATAGTTGTGGCGAGCGGCGCCCAAAATGTCGCATTCGATTCGGGTTTGATAAGTTTATCAAAGCACCCGTCACCTGCTAATATGGGGTCGGTAGATTTCATCATGGATTTCGAAGCACTTCTCAATCGCTACCCCCTGCCTGAGGGCACCCAAGCGGCGAAACTACGCGCCGCCTTGGAGGACCTGCATCAAGGGGCCGATGCCACCAAGAAGCGGGCCTTGGCCTCGTTGGTGGCCATGGGCGCACCGGCAGTGCCTTTCCTGTTGGCGAGTTTGGAGGAGGTCCCGTCGGATCTCGTTCTTTCGGCTTTGGAAGGTGTGGCCCATAGTGGCTCTTCGTACCTACCCGGTTTTCTGACCGAGATGCTTCTAGGCGGCAACCACGACCTTCGTCTCGCAGCGCTGCAAGTGGCGGCCGGCTTGAACGAGGACCAGGCCAAACCTCTTATTTCGATGGCCCTACGTGATCCGATTCCCGCGGTTCGACAGCGAGCGTTGCGCTACGTGCAATGGCGCGCGTCGAATTGGGCCTTGAAGGATGTCGATCGCCTCTGCGAAGACAGCGAACGCTCGGTCAAATGGGCCGCGATGGAAGCGATGGTTGTGCTTAGTCCGCTGGCCGCCAAGACGCGGCTGGAATCGATGGAGCGCCGATTGAAACAAGGGCAGCCCGATTCGCCGAAGAGTGCGTGGGAAAAGATGATGGTGCAGCAGAACCTTGAGCGCCTCACAGCATCCGCCCAAGAAACGAAAACGGAATGGGCCTCGGCTAGTTATCAGCCTGCTGTCGTCGCCGAGGGCGATCCGCGTTCAGCAACGGCCCGGGCCGATGAGGCCGATGAGGCCGCGCAGATTCGCGCGAAAGAGGCTCGGGCTGAAGCGAAGGAAAAAGCCAAGGAAGAGGCGCGGATCGAGGCGGTTGCCAAAGCGAAGGAAGAATACAAAGCCTGGGAAGAGGCGAATCTCCAAGAAGCCAAGAGAGAACGTGAGGAAGAGCAAGCCAAAGAAGCGTTGAAGACCGCCGAGGCCAAGGCCGCTGCTGATACGAAAGCTGTCGCCGATGCGAAGGTGATGGCCGATGCAAAAGCTGCCGCCGATGCGAAGGTGATGGCCGATGTAAAGGCTGCCGCCGATGCGAAAGCGATGGCCGATGCGAAGGCCGCCGCCGATGCGAAAGCGATGGCCGATGCGAAGGCCGCCGCCGATGCGAAAGCGATGGCCGATGCAAGGA
>Ga0257122_1002086_pt1 | contig 12953 bp, 11 predicted proteins | sample SI106_120metaG_FD_190146 | JGI IMG/M metagenome (GOLD analysis project Ga0257122, IMG submission 190146) | Marine microbial communities from Saanich Inlet, British Columbia, Canada - SI106_120 | ecosystem: Environmental > Aquatic > Marine > Inlet | place: Canada: British Columbia | collected... | reverse complement strand
ATGGCCCATACGGTGCTGGAGTGGGATGGGGGTCGCTGGGGGGTCTCGGCGGTGCGCCGTGACCGCTTGACCCAGAATGACTCGGGTCCGATGAAGCGAGTACGAGAAGGGGTCCATGGGTCCGATGAGCCGATCCTCGAGGTCGCTGTGAAGGTTCCGACGTGGTCCAGGTGGTTCTCGGATGTCTTCTTGGAGAGGCCCTCGCAGAGCCGGATTTCGTGGAACAGGGGAGAGCCGGCTGACTGGAAGTCCTGGCAGGCTGAGGGTGCCTCTCCGACGGCCCCGTACTATGATCCCTACAACTTCGGATACTTCGTGGTCGACCGCGAAGACCTGCAGGAGAAAACGCGATGAATCCCTATGTGCTCTTCTTTGCCGGCGCAGGCCTTGGTGGATTTGTGGTCCACATGTTCTCTCGATCGGGTGAGGGTCAGGAGCCGGTTCCTCCGGCCCCTGGTCCCTTGGGTGGCGGCCAACCGCTCCCAATTCAAGACGCGGAGATCGTGGACACGTACCAGCGCGGTCGTGGTGGTCGGCAGTCTCCTCCGGTGGCGTCGCCGGTTCACGGGGCTCATGAGACGCCTGAGTACCAGATGGGCCGAGGGGGTCGTCAGGCTTATCGGCCGCAGGGTCCCCCGGCTCCTCCTCCGGCGCTTCCGGTGCGAGGCGGCCGCAGCTCTCCTCCGGTGACCCCTGCAGGCCTCTCGGTCGTGGAGGGTCCGGTGGAGGTGGATCTGGCCGGCTCGGTCCACGAGGTCGACGACGGCTTCGTCATGGTCCTCGATGCGCCCGCGTCGTTCCGGGTGCGCCGTTCTGGCGGGGACTGGGTGTCTATCTGGGCAGCTCCGGGCTTTCGGATCTCGGTGGGTGAGCACAAGATCGTGGCCCATCCTTGGGGGACGACATCTCCTCTTCAGTCGGGTGAGCTGGTCCCGGTTTCCGGACTCGATCCGTCGGCGGGGATGGTCTACCCCTTGGATCTTCAGCCTGATGGCAGCTTCAGGACGCCGAGCTCGTAGGCCATGCGTCTTCATGTCGACTTGGAGCCTGTGGACCCGGGTCGACACGGGGACATCGCCGTAGGGATCTCTGGGTTCGGCTCAGCGAGGCTTTCGGCGGATCGCTGGAAGGTGCTTGGGGAGCTGACGGGCCGGAAGACCTTCAACCTGTCCTGGCCGTCCCAGGTTCTTCCCCGGATGTCGGGGAGTCCGGTGAGCTGGGCGTCGAGCTCACTGGTCCGGTTCCGGATGTCGCAGCTTGCCTCAGCTATGGGGGTCCGTTTTTTGGTCCCTTGGTGTGAGCGCTGGCTCGAGCAGGGCCGCCGGGTAGCTCTGGTGGGCTTCAGCATGGGGGGGTCCATCGCGATCGAGGTCGGCCGCCGGGTCCCTGGTCTGGAGGTCATGACGATCTGCGCGGCGCATGGAGAAGACCGTCTGGAGGGCCTCGAGAGATCGCGCTGTTTGGTTCATGTTTACTCGAGGAGGGACGCGGCGCTCAGGCTGCTCTTTCCGGTGGTGACGAAGAGCTCCGCGGTCGGCACGGTGCCTTTGGATGCGCGGTTCCGGGCCGTCAACGTGGATGTGACCGAAACGGTCGGAACGGACCACATGAAGGCCTCGAAGATGGTGGGGGACCTGACGAAGGCTGGGCTGGAGCTCGGGTGGGGCTTGGAGCCTCGCTGGTTTGGGGCCGAACCGGGCTTGGTTACGCCGATGAATCTGAGACATCCGGATCCGTTGATGGCTCGGTGGATGCAGGCTGCTCGAGAGGGTCACGGGGAGGCCAAGCAGTGGGAGAAGACGCTGACAACTCGACGGATTGACCTGATGTCTCCAGGGTCCTCGGACGCGGAGATTGGTCGATTTCGCCTGGCGATGAGTCGGAGGGGCTGCACGCCAGATCAGGTCTGTCGATCGTCCCCTGATGATGAGGTCCAGTTGCCAGGTCGGGGCTGACGCTCTACGGCTTTTTGATGGATAGGTCTCTAACCTGACCCCACCCGAGATCGAGGGGGTCATCCGTGCGGTGAGGGGGCCACGGCAGGCGGTGCGCTCGAGCATAGCGGTAAGCCATGGAGCGCGGGTCTGTGTGGCCGATCAGTCGGCCAATTTCTAGCCAGGAATAGCCGCGCTTCTTCATGATGTAGGCAAAGCGCCTCCTCTCTTCGGGAGAGACCCACTCTCGGGTGAGCGAAGGACCGATCAGGCTGACCTTGAGGTGTTCTCGCACCCGGTCTCTGGCGACCCCGACTCGGTCATTGATCCACGCTTGGCTCCGGGGCAGAGCGATTCCCATCGCCGAAGCCTGCTCGGCTCCTCGGAGTTGATCGACGTCGTGCCACTGAACAAGGTCGAGGTGCCGACGACTCAGGACGAGGGCCTGGGTTGGGGGCAGGCTCTCTCGGTCGATGCTCGCCAGGCGGCATGCCCAGACCAGCCGATTGTTGTCCAGCGCTTGGTCACGGGGGTAGCCGTGCTTTGCAGAGAGGCCTTCGAGTTGGGCGGTGAGCTCGCGGCACAAGGCCGGCCAAGGAACACCTGTTTCCTGTTCCAGCTCTTCGAGAGAGGCCCGGTCGATGAAGAAGCGGGAGAAGAGCTCGAGCTCCGGGCGAATCGGGTCGGGCGGGTTCAGCTGTAGTTCGGGCGCAGCGAGGAAGGGCAATACGTCGTTGAGGTCCACCCGGTGGAAAACCCCCATCTCTTGCAGCTCGCTACGTGCTGCATTCCTTGCGATGTGCTCAATCGCTGCCCAGGAGACTTGGCTTGGATGAAGCTCCATCGCCTGGACCGTCGTCTCCATCACAAGGTCTTCAATGATGGAGAGGTTCGCGTGTCGCCCCAGCTTCCGAGCAAACCAGGGATGAAGCATTTGGTGGACCGGAACGAAGTGGGGTGCAGTGGTTAGCAATTCCTGCACATGCTGGCGTCCGCGAACGTGCTTCTGGGCCCACTTCTCCAGGGCGTAAGGACTCTGAACCAGCCAGTGGGTTTTCGGGTTCAGGGACAACTTCAGGAGCGTGTCCCAGGCTTTGGCCCTGCGTCGCTCGTGCTGAGTGGCAGCTATCCCTGCGGCAGAGAGGGCAAAGAGGGTGGTGACCAGCATAGGTCGCCATCATAGCGAGAGGGTCATCCCCTGGCCATTGGCCCACCTATCAGCCCATGGATCACGAGGACTTCTTGACTTCAGGGCCGCGAGGCATGGGCTGAGGGACCGCCGGAAATTGGTCCGTCGCGCTGAAGTTCTCCATGGGGTTGCCGAAGCAGTGCTCGACCTCGAGCTCTGGGTAGTTTTCGATGAAGTGGGCCTGAACGACCATGACGAGGTTGGGCACCCCGATCTTGGGGGGCGCTGTCCCAAATTTGTCCACGGGCAGGCGTCCACGGCCTCGTGTTCCCTGGCGTCGGCTGAGGCAGCGAATCGAGATGGTTTCGCCGGGCCCGACCGCGGACATCTTGATCGGGGCGGCGAAGTTGTTGGCGGTCTCGGCGTAGCGGGTCCAGTTCCGGACGGTCTGCTTGGTCCGGTAGGGGATCTCTCCGTCCTTTACACCCGGGCATTGGAAGCTGACGATCTTCAGGTTCAGGCCGACGGGAAGGACTCCCCGGAGCGCGATGTACCGAATCTCCCAGTGGAGGGTGTGGGCCTGGGCGTTGCTGAGCCCGATGGGGGTTTGCTGGAGCTGCTGAACGGTGGGGAGTTGGATCTGGGCCACGGTGTTCAGGGGAAGAGATCCGGCTGGGAACTGGGGGATGAAGCCGCCGGAGTCGAGGACAGGGAGGGTCGCGAGTCCGTTTCCGTTGATCCGGAACCTTGCGTAGGCCCCGGAGAGGGTCAGGCCGGGCGGCTTGGGGGTGGTGTAGTGCTTCTTCTTCACAGCCAGATCGCCTGGTAGGAGGTCAGGTAGACCCGGCCAACGCCTGAGGTCTTCGGCTGGGCGTAGAAGCAGGTCTGGACCTGGGAGTTGATTCGGCTCTGCTTCTGGGGCATGGAGATCATGAGGTTTTTTCTCAAGGCCTTGAGGAAGGCCTTGACGTCGTGGGCTGGGTCGTCGTCGAAGATGTAGTGGTCGAACTGGCGCTTTGTGAAGCGGGTGTTTTTGCCGCGATCCCTCTCTCGGATGACCACGCGAATGTGGTCGTGATGGACCTCGGTGGACTGGACGGTCATCTCGAGCTGCTTGAGAGCGCTCAGGTATTTGAGCTCTGGTCGGCCGAAGATGTACCGGTCTTGCGCGAGCTCGGCGGAGAGGGTCGGCCAGAACTCAGGACCACTGAGTCGGAGCATCTTCTGCTCGTAGGGGGTGAAGATGCTCACAGCAGCTTGGGGACGAGCTTCTTGGAGCCCAGCCTCTTTAGGGCACCCTTGTGCTCGGGGTGGTCGTCGATGTACTTGGCGACGAGGTCCATGGCCTCTTCGGGGCTGAGGTGATCGAGGGGGCTCCCCGAGGCCTCTTCGGGCTCGGTCTCCTCTTCTTCCTCCTCCTCGAGATCGTCCTCATCGAAGCTCTGGACCTGGGACCAGTCGGCGTTGACGACGTCCTCCTCTTCGAGCTCAAAGTCCTCGGGTGGTGGTCCTTGGAAGTCCACGTCGGGCCCCGTGAGCTGGAGTACGCTCGGGGCGTTGTCCTGGAGGACCTTGCTGGCGCGCTTTCGGTCCCTCTTCTCCTCGTTGTCTTCGTCGCTGCCTCCAGAGAGTCGGCCGGCGATGTTCACGGCGATGCCGAGCAGTTTGTCTTCCAGGCTGGCGTCGTCTCCCTCTTCCCGGTTGTTGCCGTTGAGGTTGGCGGCGGCGTTGACGACAGCCGCAGCTCCATGGACGACGTTGGCGACCCCTCCGAGAGCTCCGACCATGAGCTGATCGTGGTTCTCGAGGCGCTTCCACAGGGCCTTTTCTCGAGGGGTCTCTCCGTCGTCTTCTTCGGATTTCTTCTTTCTCTTGGTGTCAACGACGACGGGTGCGCTGATTCCTCCGAGGTTGGTGTCTTTGTCCCGCCGCCTGAATTCGACGCGGATGCTTCCCTCGAAGGGGCTCCCAATGGATCCGAAGCTCCGGAGAGCGGCGGCGCGGACGGAGCGGAAGCCTCCGTTGTTGGCCGTCTCGATCGCGATCGGGGTGCCGCTTTCGGGGTTGGAGTCTTCGGCTTGCCAGTGAAAGCTTGCGGTGATTCGTCCGAGGGACGGCCACCAGTCGGGGGGAGCATTTTGGGCGATGAGCTCGTAGATGGCGAGCGCGTCGTCTTGGTCATCGGGGGGTGGTGACAGATCCTGTTCGTCGAGGGCTTGTAGGGCGTAGTTGTAGAGGGCATCGGCCCAGCGCTGCTTGAGCTGCAGATCGCGGGAGTCAATGACGGAGGACCAGTTGGTGAGTGAAATCATGGGTGTTTAGAATGCCTGGTTGTCGTCGTTGGGGGTGTCGCCTTGGGCTTCGGCGAGTCGATCAAAGACCTCCTGGGGGGTGAGCCAGGTGAGGCCGTTGGCGATGGCGAAGGCCTTTCGTTGTTCGATGTCGGAGGGGGCGCACCAGCCTTGGCTGTAGAGCCTGGAGAGCTTGAAGGCTGAGGCGGTGGGTTCCGTAATGTGGAGTCCCTCCTTCTCCATCTTCTCGAAGAGGTCGGCGTACTGCGCTCGTGCCGAGGGGTGCATGACCAGGGCGTACTGGCCCAAGGTGCCCTCTACGGAGTAGGCAAAGACAAAGGGGATGGTCTCGATGCCGCGGTCGGTGATCGCGAAGTAGGTCGTGGGGGTTCGGCCGGCGCGGTTCTTGTTGACCGCGACCCGTCGGAGGCCCTGCTTGTCGATGAGAATCTGGGCCGTGACGTCGACCATGTGCTGGACCTTGTTGGGTCCGGCGATGGAGCCGTCTTTGGTGTACTGCGCGATGAGGAAGGCTTGGGCCGATGCTGAGCGGACGGCTTCGACGCAGTCTTTGGCGATGCCGGTGACTTCTTCGGGGCTTCCTCCGAGTTGGGAGATGCTGTCGACGACGACGCGCTCTTTGGGCTGCAGCGCGGAGAACTCTTCTCGGAGCTCACCCCACGTCGTGACGTAGGCGATGTTGAGGGGCTTGGCGTCGACGCCGTGGATTCGGTACCAGCTGTCCTTGACCTGTTCGGCGGATTGCTCGCTGGTGATCCAGCGGTCGGGGGACAGTTGCTGGCAGATCGTTGTCTTTCCTGCACCGGGATTTCCGGAGATGAGCACGCTGTAGGAGAGAGGGATGGAGATGCCCCAGGGGAAGGGGAGCGGTGATCGGGTTTGGGGCTTTGAGTACTTCGGCCGGGCGTGTCGCCCATTGATGTCACTGCTGCTGCACCGCGGACAGATGACGAGGCCTTCGTCCAAGATGTCGAGTCCACAGTCATAGCAGACGCGAGAGTTCTGAATGCTTCCAGACATTTCTTAGTGATTTTCCGTAGATGGAGCGTTTATCTGGGTCAAAAAAGTTGTTGCAAAATCTTTCGACTAAAAAGGTCTGTTCACGGAGCATATCCATGAACGGCAAGTCTGGTCGAACCGTTTTTGAAATCTTAACGATTCTGATGGGATAACATCCTGTTCATCGAGACGGAGCCCCTTGGCCGGGGCGCTTGCGCCGTGTGTCGTCACCTCCATAGACTGGCCTTGTCAAACGCCACTTCACCCCACCTGGGAGCCCTCATCATGGACGCTTGGACCCTCGGTCTCGGAATCGTCACGCTTGGTTCGCTGAGCTACGTCTCGACCGGCTACAAGAACGCTGAACTGCAGCACACCTTCCGCATCAACATCGGTAACGACGACAGCTTCCTCGGTGACCTGCGCTTCATCGGCGCGGTCGTTGGCCTGGGTCTTTCGATGGTTCCGGCCCTCGGCAAGTACCGCGGCTCGATCCGCTCGGTTGCCGGGATCTCCGCGCTGTCCCTGGCTTCGACCGAGGGCATCCGCTACGGCCTGGGCCAGCAGGGCTCGGTCGCTCCGAAGGAGTTCGAGGCCATGCCGGACTGGAAGGCCATGTGGCCGAGCAAGGAGCCCGCCGCGGTGGGCTACGGAACCCGCAGCTGGCAGCAGGCCTCTTAGCCTGACCGATGAGTGGACCTTCGGGTCCGCTTGTCACATCCACACCCTGGTACGGCCCGAAAGGGCTGGCAAAACTCAACTCTACTCTCATCCCAAGAAAGGACGGACAAGCCATGCCTGGTCTTCCCCGTGTCGGACTGGCCCTTCAGGGCCGCAACAACCCCGCAGCAGCCCTCGAAGAGATCGACTCCCGTCTTGAGGCGCTCTACGCCAAGCAGGACGCCAAGCAGGACAACAGTCGTCGACGACACATTCTGAACGCTCGCATCCGCAAGCTCGAGGCGCTCCGTGCCAAGTACGCCATGAAGGCCGGGATGGCTTACGCCCTCCAGGGTCAGGCTGGAGCCATCGCCGGCAGCGGCATCCGTGGCGTCCAGGCCGTCGAGCAGGAGTTTGGCCCCGATGTCATCGCGGCGCACAACGCCCAGATGGCCGCGCAGGGTCTGCGCTACCAGGTCGATGCTCCGCCCCCCAGTGGACAGCTGGCCCCCATCCCCATGGTTGTGACCGGCTTGACCAACCCGATCCACAACGTGACGGCCGGTGCGGCCTTCGGACTCATCGGTGCGAGCACCAACCTCGTGAGCGAGACCATCTCTTGGGCCGTGCTGAAGGTCCTGGCTCTGACCAGCCAGATCTTCGCGACCCCCACGAGCTCGACCGTGGTCTGCCAGGACTTCAAGATGGGTGGTGGACCGAACCTGTTCTTGCCCGAGAACTGGGTTGACGCCAGCCAGTTCGACGTCGACAACGACTCCTTCGTGGGTCTGCGTGGCCAGCCGGTTCTCCGGAGCCCGAACACCATGCAGCTGACCGTCGCCGCCCGGAGTGGTACCGGCCCCGCCGAGGTCACCGTGAGCAGCTTCCACACGGTCACCACGGTCATTCGTGATGACGCCTTCGGCCCTGGCCTCCCCGGCGCTGGCCAGTACTAGAACAACCTGCGGGTCGGCCTCGAGAGAGGCCCTCCCCTTCAGCCCGTTGCGGGGTCAGAGGCTCCATGTCTCTGACCCTGTTCGTGCATGAGGGATACAATCATGATCGAAGAAATTTCCGGCGGCAACGACTACCCTGAGTTTGACCTCAGCTGGGGTTGGGCCCCGAGGCTGAACGTCCTCAACGACGCGCTGACCGACGCGGCGCTCAACGGCACCTCGACGCTGCGTCCACAGGGCCTTCAGGAAGGGGCCGTCACCTTTGACGTCACCTCCGCTCTTGGTGCATCTCTGACCTTCTTTGTGGAAGGCAGCAACGACGGCGGCACCAACTGGCACGTCATCGCCCAGACCCCGGCCTCGGCCCCGACGACGACGGCCATCACGGTGACCATCGGCACGACCGGGACGGTCTCCCTGGCTCGCTGGGAGCGCATCCGTTTCCGGGCCGCCGACAGCCTGGGTGGCACCTTCACCTGTGCCGCACGGCTCTCGGGCTGCCCGAAGCCCGGCTCGTCCAGCACGGCCACCCGCAGCACCAACGTGGTTCGTAACGCGGACCCGACCCTTGGGGCGGTCTTCAACCGGCTCGGCGGATCGCAGTTCGCGACCATTCAGGTCGTGTTGGCGTCGATTACCGCGAACTCGGTAGATGTCACGCTGGAGGGTTCGACCGATGGTGGTTCGACCTTTGTGACCATCTCCGACGCCTCGACCTTCTCGGGAGCGGGCTCGGCGGTGATGACGCAGGGAGGCTCCTCGGTCATTGACCTCGGCGGCTTCACGACCCTTCGTGTCGTTGGAACGGATGTTGGTGCGACGGTCGCCTACGACTTCACCGCGTTCGTCATGATGGATTCTACCGAGTGGCTCCTGAACCACCCCGAGGGTGACTCGGGGGGTGGTGGTTCACTCACGGAAGAGCAGAACTGCATCTTGGACCTGGTCAGTGTCGGTGCCGAGGCCTTGAGCCGTAGGCTGACGACTTGGCAGCTGCTCAAGCAGGACGGTACGCCGCTGCTCGAGGCCCGGACGGTGGCCTTTGTGGCTGGTGACACCACGAACGCTGGCGACTTCGACCTGGCCACCAACGCGACGATCGTGGCGGCGGGCTTGGTTGGAACGCTTGTGGCTGGAACCGGAACGAACGCGGTGCTCATCACCACGGACACGACGGGTACCTGTGCCTTCAACACCGAGAACCTGGTCGGAACCGAGACCAACTTTGTGACCGGCGGTACGGGTCGCGTTTACAACAAGTCGGTCCCCTTCCAGATTGTCCAGTCCGATGAAGCCAGCTGCGCTTACGCGTAGCCTCCTCTTCTGAAAGGATGCCCTTGTGATCAGTCCCCTCTTTCAGGTGACCGGCAAGGAAGCCAAGCACTTCCTGCCGGCACTCGTCGCCATCAACGAAGAAGCGCTCCGGGCCAACCCGGGGTGGCCTTCGGTGAGGGGGCTCATCACGCAGGGCAAGGTAAAGTACCGGCTCGCCGACGAGCAGGAGCATTGGCAGACGTACCGGGAGCTCGTGGAAGCGGTCTCCAAGCAGGGCATCGCCTATGCCGACTGCGAAGACCTGGCCTCTGCTGTCGCGGCAGAGGATCGGGTCCGTCGTGGCGTCATGACAGAGTCCTACGCCTACAACCCGTCGCCGAACCTCTTCCATGTGGTGGCGGCGGTGCCTACGGGCTCTACGAACAAGGTCGGCGCGTTGCCGACCGCTCGAGGAACCCTGCGTCCAGGGTTCGTACTCCAAGACCCGAGCGCGGCAGCGGGCATGGGGGGAGATCCAACCAAGCCGGCTTCGTTCGGCAATGACGGAGGAACCGTGGAGAAGCATCGACCTGGACTGGTGAAGGCGTTCCGCCACGGCCTGCTTCCGAGCTCCGGAGTTCAGCTCGCAGCCGAGCTGGGCGCTGGCGTTCGCAAGGGCGTGGGGGAGGCCCTGGGCCCGACGAGCGCTTCAGACTTGGGATGGATGGCCGGTCGGGCCATGCTGTCTCCGCTCAACCCGCAGGAGATCATGGAGGAGGACTTCTCGATGGAAGCGGACCTCGATGGGTTCGAGGACCTTGAGGACGACGACCTGCTCTTTGAAGACGAGGACGCGCTCTTCTACGACGACCTGCAGGCCTTCGATGAGGAAGAGGCCTTCGCAGAGGGCTATGGCTCTCTGGGGTCGACGCACTACGGCTCTGACGAGAATGACCTTGCGTCCTTCTCGGCACAGCTCGGCGGCATCTCCACGGAGATCCACATCGCGAAGCCCCAGCTCCAAGCCAAGCTCGAGGCGCTGGTCCGTGCAGCGCAGGCCAAGCTGGAGGCCGGCAAGAGTCGCGCAGCCAAGCTGCTGATGGCCAAGGTGTCGCTCGTCCTTCGAAAGGCCAAGAGCCTGCGCACGAAGCTGGACCTGAGCGGTCGGGCGCTTCGTCTGCTGAGCTGGTACCAGGACGAGCACAGCGCCTCGATCAATCTGGGTCCTGTGAGCACGACGGTGTCGCTGGCAGCCCGAGAGGGAGGCTCCGATCGACGCAGTGGTCGTCGTGAGAATCGTGGAGAGCGTCGCGGTGATCGACGGGACAACCGAAAGGACCGTCGTGAAGACCGTTCCGACGACAACTCCGACGAGGATGACCTTGCATCCTTCTCGGCACAGCTCGGCGGCATCTCCACGGAGATCCACATCGCGAAGCCCCAGCTCCAAGCCAAGCTCGAGGCGCTGGTCCGTGCAGCGCAGGCCAAGCTGGAGGCCGGCAAGAGTCGCGCAGCCAAGCTGCTGATGGCCAAGGTGTCGCTCGTCCTTCGAAAGGCCAAGAGCCTGCGCACGAAGCTGGACCTGAGCGGTCGGGCGCTTCGTCTGCTGAGCTGGTACCAGGACGAGCACAGCGCCTCGATCAATCTGGGTCCTGTGAGCACGACGGTGTCGCTGGCAGCCCGAGAGGGAGGCTCCGATCGACGCAGTGGTCGTCGTGAGAATCGTGGAGAGCGTCGCGGTGATCGACGGGACAACCGAAAGGACCGTCATGCCTTCGCCGAGGGCTTCGGCTCGCTGTCGCGCTACGGGGAAGATCCCTCGGTGTTCGAGCAGAACGTCGCGTGGTACGAGTCGACCCTTGAAGAGGGGGACATGCTGGAGGCTGTCTCGAAGAAAGAGGGCCAACCGGATAATCGCCATAATCGTCGTCTTGAGCGGAGTCTTCGCCGGAAGGGCCTTAAGGTCGTCCACGATGTCGACGACGTTCAGGCTGCGATTGAGGAAGATGCCTTCGCCGAGGGCTTCGGCTCGCTGTCGCGCTACGGGGAAGATCCCTCGGTGTTCGAGCAGGCGGTCGCGGCCTCGCTGCACCCGATCCCCACAGCCGAAGAGGCCGCAGAGTCCTACATGGACTGGGCCCGGCATGGCTGGGTGACGGCTGCGAACCGCAACACCCCGGAGACCTGGTCGAGCGGTGTCGACCCGGAGACGGGTCTGGTGTGGAGCCTCGGCGTGGGGGACTCCCTGACCTTCGAACCGGAGATGCGCAAGCTCTTGGCCGATGCGGCAAAGAGGGCCGTGGTCCTTATCCGGGCGCAGGGCGGGAAGGTCTCGGAGCCGACCGTCGTGTCCTTGCCGGACGGGGCCGGAAAGGCCGTTCGGGTGAGCTCGAGCGACCTGCTTCGCTCGGCGACTCATCCCCTGATCGCGATGAAAGAGCTCGCGAAGGCTCGCGGGAGTCAGCTCGAATCGATCGCACGGGAGCTGGGCAAGGGCGCAAACGTCGTGCTTCAGACCCGCCATGCGGGTGGGGCCTTCACGGGGATCTACGACCTTTACTTCGTGGACGAGGGTACCCGGAACAAGAAGGCCGCGGCTGTTCGGAGCCAGGACCCGACCCACACCTGGGTCTATGGGAATAGAGAGCCTGGCCCGAAGACCGCGCTCTTCTACGGGGCGTCGAAGGACGCGGTTCAGCGCGCCGTCGCCAACTGCCCAGCGGATGCTTCAGACCAGTACATCGACGAGGTCGTGGCTGGAGAGATCCGGGCCGAGTGTGGTGACCTGGAGAGCTTCGGTGTGAATCCGGACCGTCGGCTCAGCCGCTTGACCCATGGGGCCCAAGCCGCGAAGTCTGGCGGGGACGACGTGAAGGCGAAGGCGCTGCTGATGCAGGCCGAGAAGATCTTGGCTGCGTCCCAGGAGGCTCCCTCGGTGGAGCTCCGGAAGCTCCTCCGCTGGAGCCGTGGGCAGTCCCCGAGCGCGCACGCGCAGGCTCGGAAGCCTGACCACCTTCGTTCGCCGACCCTTCGGAAGGCCCCGGTCTTCGGCTGGACGGGCGTCGTCGACTGATTCGCGCTACGATGCGGTCATCTCTTTCATCCCTCTTTCCCCTGCTGGGAGCACCTCATGAGCGAATTCGACAACCTGGACGCAGATCTCCTCGAGCAGGAGCTCTTCGGTGCCGACGCGGCCGACGTGGACCTGGACGAGGAAGATCTCGATCTCCTCCTCGACGTCGAAGACGAGGGTGAGGACCACTACGGGATCATCGGCGCGGCGATCGCTGCTGGGCTCTTGGCGAAGAAGGGCGGTGGCTCCATCAAGGAAGGCATCAAGAGCACCCGGACGGATTACAACACCAAGCGCATTGCGAAGCTCGTCGGCAAGATGGCCAAGCTCCACGACCAGGGCAAGACCGAGAGCGCCAAGAAGATCGGCGCGAAGCTGCTGAAGGTTGTGATGAAGCTTCAGAGGATCGATCCCAGCTACAAGCCGTCCAAGAAGGTGCAGTCCTGGTTGGACTGGGCCGTGGACGAGGCCAAGAGCGGAGGCTCGGATTCCGGTGACGACGGCGGTGATTACGACGACTACGACGGAGACTACGCTCCGAGTGGTGACGGAGACTACGCCCCGAGTGGCTGGGAGGGTGACGTGGACTGGGTCCGCGAGCTCGAGGGTGCCCTTGCTGGTGCCGGCGGCGACTCT
>Ga0257122_1002082_pt1 | contig 12974 bp, 9 predicted proteins | sample SI106_120metaG_FD_190146 | JGI IMG/M metagenome (GOLD analysis project Ga0257122, IMG submission 190146) | Marine microbial communities from Saanich Inlet, British Columbia, Canada - SI106_120 | ecosystem: Environmental > Aquatic > Marine > Inlet | place: Canada: British Columbia | collected... | reverse complement strand
TACCTTTAATCGCTACATTTCTCTTCAGACGTGTATCAAGGGCTCGATAAACGACACCCATACCCCCTTTACCAAGTATCTCGATGATAGAGTAGCGGATGTCTTGGAGTGAGCTTACCTCTTGGAGAATGGTTTGATCCGTGATTATGCTCGCAACTTCGAGATGACCTTTGGATATATCTGGAGAAGCGCTAGAAACTCTCTCTCCGCACTCTTCACACATAAAGCCCTTACGGCCTTTAGTCATTACGGCATTGCATTGGGGGCAATTCATAATTTTAGATCAAGGTTTCTTTGTCTGTTTGAGCCAGGGCAAATCAGAGGACTTCATCAATTTGACCTGCCGAAACAAGGATTCGACTCGCATTCTCTGCATCTTATCCATAAATTTCTTGTGGGTTGCCTCTAGCTTTTTATCCGTCTCCATAGGATTTGGCTCATCATCAAGCACCAGCCAATCCGGCATTTTATCCTCAGCGGATGTCTCGCTAACCTTCGTCCTCTCAGACCCCCCAATCTCGTCATCCTGTGGCTTGACCGGAGGATCCATCTTTGGTTCTTCTGGAACCGGGACCTCTGCATAGCGCACTCTTGGGGGAATCTCGTTTGCCTTCTTCAAAAATCGAACGGAAGCCTGTTTGCCAAGTTCGCGAACCCATTGGGTAAAGAACCTACCTATATCGGTGCGAACCTTTGAGGTCGATATTTCCTCTAGCTTAGTCAGGCTCAAAGATCCTAGCTCCTCCCCATCAAAAACGTGAAAAACGCGTAAATTCAAAATGGCGGAGAGTTCTTGGAAAGAGTAGTTCTTCCTCCCGATTTTGCGATCATAAGACTGACTGAGACTAAGCTCACCGCTCAAGGACATGATAAATCTAGGTGCTGAGCCCACTACCTCAAAACCCGCCTCGCGCAAAATACTGCCCAATTCGCTATGAATACTGCCACTCAAATGGGCATCGTTCAAACCGCCCTGAAACCTCAAATGCTCAATGTGCACCATAGTGTTCAAACTACGTTCTTCTTCAAACGGAAAGTAATAGCGGCCAGCGTGTTCAAACCGCGGCCTGGAGCTAAAAAGAGGTTGAATTTCCATCTCGAAGCTGCCTTCGGACTCTTTATCCCGCAGAATCCTGTAGGTGGAAGGCTTCACCTCACGCATAGAAGCAGACTCCTCTGAGAGAGCGAATATCGAATAGAAAGCGACGGCCTTCGCGACAGCATCAGATAATGCGGCAGAGCGATCTGCACCGATGCCGCGCATGGCAGGGATGGGCGGTAGATCTGACGCGAGGGTATCGATAGCGAGAGAAACTACGAAGAAGGAGACAATCGAGAAAAAGCGGAAACTACTGCACATAAAGAACCCCTTTTTATTCGAAGAATCATAGCATAGCCAGGTGCAGGTACACGGTAGACTGCCTGAGGCTGTGTCTAAAATCTTAAGACTCTGGAATCTATGGAAGCTACATTGAAATTCTTAAGTCAAAAGTCATCTAGATCTGCTTCATAACCAACATAGGTTTTGGATGCTCCCGGCGACTCTTCTTTACCTGGATTCTTTCGACCATTATCAATCAATGACTTCTTCTCTAAATCACTTGAAAAAGCAGCCGCAGCATTAGTACTCTCTGGAGTCCAGGCGAAGGCAACGACATACATTTTGACCTTGACGTTCGGATGTATTCCCTTCCAATCAAAGACTTTGGTAACACCCTGTAGACTAACCTCGTTGGTCTTGGCTTCAATCACCGATTCGTATTGACTAAGATCATAAGATTTGGAAGAATCGTCCTCCGCTGTCTGAATAACCTCGGTATCTCTTAAGAGATCGTTGGCGACAATATCCGTTGCGACAAACTTGGCAATGCCATTTCTTGCTCGAAGAGTAGCCTTTCTTTTATAGATGGTAGCTGATCCAAATACCGGGGTTGCCGCGAAGCTAACCACAGCACGGCTGCCATGTTCATTTCTCCAAACCCTGACACCACTTTGTAAAGCCATGAAATTTGGATTTCTCTTGAGATGATTTTTGATTTGCTGACGAAGGATCGGTTTTTTCTTACCCTTTTTAAGGCTACCCAATTGTCCGGGGTTTTGGATCGCCTGGGCCACTTGAAACAGCTGATGGGACCAGGCAATGCCCACGAGCACTGTATAACTCCCTTCCTGAAAACCTTCCGCTGAAAAAATTGGAGATGCACCTTGCAAAAAGAGTTGTGTCCGGGAGCGCAGTTCCTCCATAAATCTTTGTTCTTGTAAGATCAAAGCCTTTTTCTTTTCTGCCGCAGATTTCCCTGTACCATCCCAGCTGGGGTCATACTTTTTCAACTCTTGATCAAGCTTTTTATGTCCTAACTTTAGAGCCTTATCGAGTAGAGAGAGCTCCTTTGCTTTCTCAGCTAAAAAATCCTCCGGCTCCTCTCCTCCCTGCTCCCTTGCGATGTTCTTTATGAAACTACTCATATCCGTCTTAAGAAATGCTGCGACCTTCTCCTTTGCTAAAAGAAACGCCTTCTCATAAGCCACATACCGGGAAGAAATAAATTTGCTACCTTTTGTGGCACCTACTTCAGCTTCTCCAAGGGCAAGGAACAGAGGTCGTTTTTCCTTACGTAGATTAAGCCCCTCGTTAAATTTATTCTTTGTTAAAAAATTAGTCCAAAGAGTGGATGGATCTGGGGCAACACCAGATTCAAAGGTTTCGCCGTCGGTTTCCACCTCTGTCTGATCTGATTGTGCCGAAAGTAAAGGGCTACCCAGCAGTAGGACCAATAAAAAATAAGCTACTTCACAAGACTTCAACGTACCCACCCCTTTTTCTGTTTTCAATCCCAAAAATCATCCGTGGATTTGTGAGAAAACTTCTCTTTGATCTTCTTTTGAATCTTCTTTCTTGTCTTTGCACTTACTTTTGTTGAAGTGGGTCTCACGATGAACGTTCCGGGTTTAAATCCAGAGGAAAAATCCACATCAGCTTCCAGTAGCCGTCCATAGGACATCCGATTCGTCACTCGTGTAATCTTAACTCGACCAACTCTGGTCTCAACTGAACCTAACCATTCCCCAGTATACGAATCCTTGATAGCCTCACTTAGTTCAAAGATATTGAAGATACTATTGACCTTGATAGTATCCCCTCCCTGGCTAAGAATCAGGCGATCTCCAACGACTCTTTCGATTCGGATTGGATAAATTGCGTAAAGAATCTTCTGCCCAATATTATGTCCGGTGGTCTCGCTCAGAGTCCCGGCATCGGCCCTTAAACCACCTGGCCTCGACTGGCCAACATCACTTGAATACGAAGCCGAAAACTTTATCTGCCCGGTGGCTACATCAATGATGCGATAGTGAATGCTAACAAGTCCTTTGATCTTCTTTATTTCTCGATCAGAAGTACGACTCTTCCTTTTGTTTTCCTCCAGCAAGAACTCTTCAATAGATCCAGTCAAAACAAGGTCAGCACTCAATTCCTGACCCAATTTTGCCAGATCTCTGACGGGGGAAGCAACAGCCGTTATCCTGCTCCTTTCACCTAGTACCTGTTCAAGGTACTCTCTATCCAGGACCGTAAATTTTCGGGTTTGTACAAGGTAGTTCACCAGATGTTGAGAGAAAAGACGATTAACCTTTTCTGCGGGCACCTCCAAACCCATCACAGAAAAATTAGCAAGTTTCGGTGTTTGAAATGGAAGTACTGCAATACGCTTCCGGTTTGCTGACCTCGATACTGCATACTTTGCTACAACAACTGAGAGATTTACCAGCCACAATCCCTCAGAGGACTGTCTCTTATTCTTAACTGAATACTCCTTAACTGCGCCTCTAGTTTGGCTTTTGATTCTCTCGTAGTATGCTTCCACACTCTTTGTTGTATTCTTCTTTGAATCTGTAAGGGAAACATCCAGTGTCTCAAAGATCTGGTTCGATTCCAAAGACCGCCCATTCACTCTACCTATAGCATCAACCAAGCCCTTTTGAATAGCAGATTGAAATGTGTTGCCCTCAGAGGAAACATCGACAGTGACATATACCACCTTTGAAAAAGTCACCGAATTGAAAAAGAATACAAGGGAACAAAATAAAAGAAAACGATACATAGTCTGTTTGCTTAGCCCAAAAGGCTTAGAATTCCATATCCTTCATCTGTTCGTCCAATTTGCGGCTCTTCCTGCTGGTATCATCAACCCCGGCTTTTTTGAGGTTCTGGTCAATCTTTCTTGATGTAGTGACCACAGTTTGAATAAAGGGAGGATAGTTCTTCCCAAGAAGAAGGATGGTGCCGAATTTCTTCTTCATCTCACCAGCTTGCTGCAGAGCATTCTGTCCTCCGCCCATTAAACCACCCCCGCGCAGCTCTTTTCGTAACCCCCTAACTGCGCCGGGGATATCCTTACCTACTGAATATCCTAGGATTGTCCCCCTCATCAAGAATCCCCTGGCCCGGCGAGCCTTTCTTCTTGCACCCTTGTCCAGAGTACCTCCCTCGGACTGAGCCTTCTCAATAGCACTTAGCGCTTCAGCAGTAGCACCCATCCTGGCCTTAATCTCACCCTGTTTAGCCGGATCCAGCTCTCTAGCCTGGACATACTTCTCCCTGGCCAACTCCTTTATCTCATAGACATCTGCTAAGATTTCCACCGCTCGCGCCACAAGATTCATTGATTCAGACATTCTCATGACGATGTTTTGCTGAGTGGATTCAAAATCTCCTGAACCCGAGCCGAGAACTGATTTCTTTATAGCCTTTTTCCCTAGCCCACCAAGATTTATTCCTCTAGACGCGTACGTGGTCGAAACCAAGTAAGTCATCACGAACAAAACCACGAAAAAGTTAAACAACCTGAAAACCATATCTACCTCCAAATCCGCAAAAAGGAGCCGCTCATAAGGAACACTCCGATTGATGACCAATTACGACAAAATTCTTTTTTGATTCTACTAACTCATTCTATCTTGAAGCGCTAGCACTAAGCTGCCCTACAAGGCTATCCACTATCTCTTTACTTATCTGGGTTAGAGCAATGTCTCTGGCAGCATTATAGTCTCGCCCAACTCCGTTGCTATTTTGGTTTGAGGATGCCACAAGCTCGACCCATTCGTCCCCTAAATCAAAAATCTCTGCTTCTGCGCGCACGTCGACAGAAGGTAACCCTGAGTCCTCATCAGTGGTTTGCTGATAAACACTCAACGTAGCAAAAGAAACGAAATCAATACCCGCTATTTGAAGTCCCTCTTTCGCATCTTCCTTAATTGTTTCGAAATCACAATCCTCTTCCTGCCCAACAAACTCACATTTCCAGACACTCTTGTAATTTCCGTAGTCATAAAGTCCGTCCGACTTATTCTTCAACCGCCGGCTGCCCGGGGATACTGGCTTAAATCCATAGTTGGAAAACCACTTGTTTAGACTTGACTGTAACACCGTAGTTTTCACAAAAGACCAGGAATCTTTTGCAGCCTTTTTGGTCAAGGATTTATAACTACCCTTTTCCACTGTGCGATTGTTTTCCGAAAAATATGCTCCGCCTTCTTCATCATCCGTACCGCCCTCCCGTACGCGTGATTTCTCTACCGTTTTAACTCGATCTTTTTCCATATCAGTTCTTTCTATCCTTCTGACAAAGTAGAGAGTAACCAGTCTTTTCTTCTTCCCCCTGCCTACAGCATGTCTTCTATTAAGAGGATTTGCTCGTTTATCCCTGATGAAGTGCAAGATCTTATCTCTAGAAAACTCGATTGAAAGCAAAACTGAAAAAGTTTTAAGTCCACGATTATAGTCCTCTCTTAATATTTTCACGTTAAGGATATAGCTATCGAGGTTCGATAGGATCTGAGCTTCCTTTTCAAAGAACACTTCTTTGTCGGGAGGTTCGAGAGCAGTTTCAGAAAAGGTCTTTAGTGCATTTTGCCTTGCTTGCTTAATGGCTCTGTTCCTATCTTCATGATGCACTGTTCTCCTGGCCTGTTTAAAAATCTTTATCTTGGCTGAGCCGCGAGTCTCTGACCACAGTGACACCTCAGAAAAAAACATCACCTGCAAAAGTAATATTAATAGAATTCTCATTTGTCCAAATCTCCTATCTCACACCTTACTGACTCTTGCCAATGAGTTCACTCAACGCCTTCAATTCAGGCATCTCGATTCCGGTTGTATAGTTAGCTAACCAGGAAGACGTTTTCTTTCGGTCTGATTCCCTAGCAAAATCACTCAGATTTCGATACGCATCAATCATTGCGTATTGAAACCAGGGCCAATCGGATTCTACGCTTGATGACGAAACTTGACGAATTTTTACGGCCTTTATTTTCCCGCTAAAATAATCTGGGAAGGAATCGTCAATGGGATCACGCACTGCTACGTCAAGCAAACAGGCATATCCAAGGTTCCTATAGGAACTGTAACTCTTAGCATGAGAGCTGCCTTTTTTTAGTTCAAATTTCTTCAACCCTTCAAGACGAAGATAAATGCCATAGTCAGGAACAGGAATCTTGAAGTTAAAATTTCCATTTTCTAACTTCAAACCCATGGTTCGCTTGATTGCAGCACTTGCTACAGTTCTCTTGCCCAAACCCCTGGCGGACTTTCCAAAGCCTGAGACAGTAAACGGCAACATGCCCACCGAGTTTTGTTCTGAAAAATACTTGGTAAACTGATGAGCTATTTCACTCTTTAGAAGCCTAAAATCGCGGCCCTTAAAATGGTCAGGTACAAACTCGTAGTTCTTTACTTTCTCTGACACGTCAACAAGGCACACTTGCATATGATGGCCATATCTATTCTTAAGAACTTGCGATTTCAACTTTTTGGAAAACTCCACCCCAAAGTTCAATGGACCGCCAGTAGATGTCTTAAACCGACCCCCAAAATAGAGATCGTGTATTACTGATCGTAGATATTCCTCTTTGGGTTCATTATCTTGGACATCCACTACTTGGACACCAAACGGGAACGTGGCTAGAATCTTCTTTTGAGAAAAATCAAAAACAAGAATCTGAGCGCTCAGGGCAACCACAATTTTAAACCTGCCTCCCACTTTCTCAATAATTACTCTTTCTCCATCAAGGGTACAGGCCAGGGTCAAGCCATTACTGGCGTTCTTGAGACGGCCTGATAGAGATAACTTATAATTGGGGGGACGAGTCGATGCAACAATTTTCCTCAGCTTCTTCCTAAGTCTGGGGAGATCAATTTGCTCGGTATAAGGGAACTTGTATTGTCGCTCTCCATAAGAAGTGATATATCCAAAACCAGCATAGATCACGGGTTCGTCCATTCTCTCTGGGCCCTTGGTGAAGCCCACTGCCCCAGTAAACAAAAACAAAGAAAGAATGAAACCCTTGATCTTCATAAAGAAATCATACCTGTAATCGGACCATATAAATCCACTGACAAATAAGGAAGATCATCTCTAATCCTGCGTTATTGAGTAGGCTATACCAGACATTAGGGCAATTTTACCTCGGTAGAAGATTTGGGCTGTGGGTTTGGGCTTTTCATTTGACCTCTTTCAGGCTGTACGGGCAATGTCATCAGACCAGTAAAATTGTTGGGTAGGTAAATTTGGTTTGATCCATTCTTAGATATTTCAGAAAACCCTTCAATGTACTTCTGTGCAATCATGAGATTTGCGGCCTGTACAGGTCCTACTTTCTTACCAACTCTAGCTAAATAATCTTCCTCTGCTTCTGCTATCAATCTAAGAGATTTCGCTCGACCTTCAGCTCTCATTATTGAGGCATCTCTCTCGGCAGCAGCAATCTTTAGCTCCTTTTCCGCAAACCCATCAGCTTCGGAAACGATCGCTCTTCGTTTTCTTTCGGCCTCCATTTGTTGCCGCATCGCTGCTGTGGTTTCATCAGAAGTCTGCAGTTCCTGTATATCTACGCGGGTTACCTTTACCCCCCACTTTTCAGCTACTTCAGAGAGTTCAGCAACGATCTTCTGACTTAGAGATGCTCGTTCTCTTAAGACACTATCCAGGTCCACTTTACCGATTTGGCTTCTTAAGGCATTCAAGGCTAAGTCTGAAATTGACGTCGGCAGGATATCTACTTCGTATAGTGACCGGGTGGCATCAACGATGCGCCAGTAGACACTTGAGTTTGCCTCAAGTGCTACGTTGTCTTTTGTGTGGCAGGCCCTTGGTGGCGTATCCGTCTGCTGTTCAGTTAGTTCAATCAAGTACCCCTGCTTATTCGCGACTCCTTTCCATTCGGGGACTCTTCTAATGGTTTCAAATATTGGGATCTTGAAGTGTAATCCTTGATTGCAGACCCTACTAAATTTCCCAAGTCTTTCAATAACTACGCAGTGTCCTTGCGGTACTGTAAAGATAATCATATCACTTACTCAATTTCATCACGTGCGCTTTAGAGCCATCTACTTCGAGGATCTGAACCAAGTCACCTGGACCTACAGCATCACCGTAGACCGCAAACAGTTCACCCCTTACTTCTATGAATAGTTTCTCTTCGATAAGAACCACTTTCCCTTCGTAGTTGATAAGCTCTTCTTCTGGTGATCTGTACTTATCCTTTGCGAATACTTGTGATATAAATCGCGTAATATAGTTTCTGAAAAAGAAGTAATGGAATCCTATCAGGAAAAACCAAGATACTAGTCCCACCAGAGCTTTATAGGCGGTTGGCAGATCAAAGGAAGTCCCTATCACATACGCTAAGATTACATACGCAATATGTGTTGGTACATCCACTGCAATGAATACATCCGCAAGGATTAGAATTAGGGCAACAACTACAAGCGTATGATTTAGGCTTATTTCCAATTCCTTCTCGCTCCTTACTTAATGAGCAGTTTCCCTGCCTCATTTTCCGGAAAGTAATCCTATCAGAGAAATTGAAGAGTTAATAGATCCTAAGAAATGATTTTTCGCTAACCATGCGTCGAACCTTCACCCGAGATATTATTAAATCTCATTTGGTTCGTTGACCGGGGGATTCGCGGGGCTGCTCCACGGGTTTGTGCTAAGGCCTGTGGTTATACTCTGGCTCGAAGGGTCCGGCTTCGCCAAGGGCAGGGTTCGGCCGCAGGCCTTACGGACCAGCGACTCTCAAGATACGGAAGCCGAGAGTGTTAATACGGGCACCCGGCGAAAACCTGCGGCGATACGCTGAGCGAACGACTACTGGATTGCTGCCCCAACTTCCTCCACGAGCAACCCGGTTAGAGGCCGTACTAAGGTTGACTGGATCTACTATCACCATTCCAATTCCTGTGGAGTACTCTATCTTTTCCTGCCTTTGCGACTTCTGTACTACTACGTAGCTAAGGGGAGGTTGCTGTCTATAGCGATAAAATTTGGGCAGGGGTAATTGCCCTTTTGGTATTGCGTTAGCGAACCACATTCCCCTGAAGTCATAGCCACGGTTATAGACACTATCTGGGTCCTCATGGAGCCCTCTTTTGCTATAAAAGGAATTCCAGAAATTTTGAAATTTCTGATCCTCATAATCACTCAGTGGTTCTGGGTAGGGATTTGGATGAAATATAACCTGCTGCGGTCTGTCATTTAACTTGAGGTCTAAGAGGTCTAAGAGGTCTAAGAGGTCTAAGAGGTCAACATTCGAGTCTTCTCCTGAAGAATATAAGATATTAAGACTTTCATCTACCAACTTCCAGTAATAACTAAGTTCGTGCCAATCCATCACCCACTCCCAAACATTTCCATGAACTTCATGCAAACCCCAAGGATTTGCTGGTAGACTACCTACCGTGACGGTTTTCTCTCTATTAAGTCCCCTGCTTTCATTCCCATATGGATAATCTTCGTCATAATTTACATCCTCAGGACTTATGTTCGTGCCAAAGGAAAAGGGGGTTCTTGTGCCCGCCCTCGCTGCGTATTCCCACTCCGCTTCCGTTGGCAGTCGGTAACAACCTGTGGATACGGAATGTACGCCCCCTTGCTGCACTTCTAAGGCTGTGTCACTAACTATACACCCCTCTTTTGCGTTAATATTCTTGATAAACTCCTGTACGTCGTTCCAGCTCACGCTTTCTACTGGACAGTTTCTTCCGCAGTTCTTGAAAGCAGATGGGTTGGCACCCATCACATCCTCCCACTGGCCTTGCGTTACCTCGTATTTGCCGAGGTAAAACGCTCGGGTGATTTTAACTTCATGTACCGGACCTTCATCATCATTCCTGCCTGATTCCAATGAAGGGGAACCCATTTGGAAACTCCCTGCTGGGATCAGTACGAATTTCATGCCTATTTGGTTGGTGTACGTGGGTGGATTATGGGTGGATCCCGCGATCAAGTCGCGGGATGACGGAGTGGGTTGACCAGTTGGGGCAGTCTTTGAGATTTTCTGGCTTCTCCTGGCGGGCGTACTGGCCTGGTTCCAGAGCCAGAACCCACCCGTTCCGATCAAAATCGTCCAGAATAATCCCGATTTCCAGGGGGAACGCTTAGGCTCGGGGTTGGTGGTATCTATATCCTCCTTGGTAAGCACTTTTCTTTCTGTACTCGGATTTTTCTCTGAAGGTACATCAGCTGTTCTATGTTTGGCAGCAGGACTTGGGATTTTGTCATCGGACACCGCCTGCTTTTCCTCTGCTGGTGCCGGGACTGATGATTTCTCGCTTGTAGGGGCTTTTTTCTTAAAGTTTATCTCCAGGAATTTCTCTATCTCTTCTGTACTCTTGAATCTTTTGGATTTACGGGTGGCAAGGCCTCTTGAAAAGAACTCATCCCACCTGGGGTTCACTTCTCTTAGCTCAGTCGCCCTCTCCAGGCTCGGGCGTGGTTCACCTGTTAACAGGCGCCAGGTCATCAGTGAAATGGCGTAGCAGTCGTCGCTTTCATCTCCATCGTTGCCGGCTTGCCGCTCGGGTGACATATAATCCCGGGTTCCTACCAATGACCGTGTGGCACTGCCCTGCTGGTCTGGGATAGTTTCGGCCCCAGGTATTTGACCCATGCTCATGGACATACTGATTTGGGTCTGGCTCACAAGCCACTGCTCACCCACGATTCGCACCAGCCCAAAATCGCCTACTTTGATGGCGAGAGAATCATTGTCTCCGTGGAAGAGTAAAATGTTTGAGGGTTTTAGATCGCGGTGAATCACCCCCTTAGAATGCGCGAATCCAACTGCCTCCAGCATTTGTTGAAGCACACTTATCAACAGTTCTTCTTTAACGTCCCCCTTGAACTTCTTCTCAAAGTCCTCAAGGGTGACCAGCACGTCTCCTATTCCTTCACAAAGTTCCACTCGCAACGAGGGGAGACCGTTGGTTACGCGAAAATCACTAACTTCGAGAATATGAGGATGGCGAAGACCTGCCATCACCTGTGCTTCGCGCTCGAAGCGCTCGAGCAAACCGCGGTGCTGTTTGAGATCAACTCTCAAAAACTTCAGGGCGAAACTCTGGCGCAGGACTCTATGTTCAGCCTCGTAGACTTCCCCAAGTCCGCCTCTTCCTAGAAGACCGAGGATGCGGTATTCTTCAAAGTCGTCACCCTTTGAGAATCGGCCACTTGAAGGTCCGCCAGGCTCAAGGATTGTTTCTCCGCCAAAGGGATCATCCATATTGAAATGCTAAGCTTTGTATTGGGTATCAGAGGCAAGCCATCTTACCACCCAGGTGGAATTCTTTACTTCTTCCTTAAGTGGCCCTTCATAGTTTGGATATAGAATTCAATAGTCGTTTCCTTTTTTCTCTAGTTCACATTTATTTGCTTTTGTGCTCTTCTCGCTTTTGATGGGGGTTTTCTCCTTTTCTCTGTACTGGCATGGTTTTCTCTTTTGCTCTCTTTGTCTGATGCTCTGGTTGGTAAGGGAGAAGTGCTATGGACTTTGTGAGGACCTGGATTCAAAAATTTAAGCTTTCGGCTCTGGTTTGGATTGGCTTTGGTGCTTTATGGGTTTGGCTTGGTTGGTTGGGGGGGCCGTGGTTTTGGGAGATTGATCTTCGTGTACTTCTACCGAAGGTTCCTCCAATTCCCTTCTCGGGGCTTCTCTTGATCTTTCGTGGGTTTGTGGGTCTTTGGGTTCGATCCCGAGGGTCTCAAAGTCCTGTTTGGATTGCTCTTAGCTATCTCTTTACCCTGCTTTTTTTGCCTGTATTTCTCTTTGAGATTCTTGGCTTTCAGATTTCTCTTCCCGGCGCGATCCCGCTTATTTATTTGAGCCAGGCTGAAGAGATTATAACCCCGCTTTTTTACCAGTCTTCCCTGTGCGTACTTACGCTAATCCCTCTTCATTACTTTACCCACTCCCTTCTTAGCGGGTGGCTTTTGCGTCGGCTCAATACTGACCGTATAGAAGAAACTAGAAGTCTTCCTGTGAAAAAGAGAAAACCTGAGGCTGTTGAGGTAAATTCAGCACCTGGCTCTGCTAAGGCTGCCATCCGAGAGAACAGCGCGGCATTGCCTGAACATCCTGTCCTTGCTGTGGGCACAGCCCAGAACTCAACTTCATCAAGACTATCTGCGCTTCGAAAGAAACTTCCTTCTTATCATTTCCGCGACAGTTCCGAGGGTGAACTCTTACTGTGTCCGCCGGAATATCTCTGTGCAGTAGAGAGCACACTCAGTACCTTCAAAATACCCGCAAGCATTGAGAGGGTCTTGCCGGGTCCTTCTTCCATTTGCTTTCAAATTCGCCTTGAGACTGGGGCCAGGGTGAAAAAGCTCATCGATCACAAGGGCGAGTTTGAAATGGCTCTTCAGGGAGCGCCGGTCCGATTTTTAACCCCGGTCCCCGGCACCTCGGATCCTGGCATTGAAATTCCTGCCCCGCAGAGAAGAATCATTGAGCTATCTCAAACCATCTCGCAATCGCTAAGCGGGTTTGATTCAGAGCCAGAGTCAATCTCTGCCTGGCCTGCGCTTCCGGTGGGAAGGGATGTGTCGGGGGAAATCGTGCAGATCCCCTTCTTTGATCTTCCGCACCTTCTCATTGCCGGGTGCACCGGATCTGGCAAATCCGTGCTTCTTGAATCC
>Ga0257122_1002069_pt1 | contig 13024 bp, 10 predicted proteins | sample SI106_120metaG_FD_190146 | JGI IMG/M metagenome (GOLD analysis project Ga0257122, IMG submission 190146) | Marine microbial communities from Saanich Inlet, British Columbia, Canada - SI106_120 | ecosystem: Environmental > Aquatic > Marine > Inlet | place: Canada: British Columbia | collected... | reverse complement strand
CTAATTGAATCTTCCAGCAATATGTATTCTATTCCGCTATATCTCTGGTTTTTATATAATCGGTGAAGTTTAGTAAAATAATTTTTAATATCATTATTCTGACACGCCTCCACTCCTCGCGCTTTCTGCTGATCCAGATAGTGTGTCACCTTAGCCTTTTTTTCATTTCTGATACTTTCTAATTTCGAAAAAGTAGCCTTCTTCGGATTATAATGAAAGCATATATCATCAAAATTAAAAAAAAGATATACTGCAAAAATAACTAAAACAGACGGCACACCGATAATCAATATTTTCCTGGCAAGACTATTACGCTTCATAAATCCACCACATCCAAAAAAGTTTTAAATTTAATTATCATGGTATTATACAAATTATTCCAATGACATCTAACTTATATTTGTGTTCAATAATGAATGTTGATTGTCAGATGTGTTGTGTTGAATGTCTCGGGACAAGTTAACTCTATATAGGAAGAACTATAAACAAATACAAGAATACTAAATTATTTGCACTAGTCCCTGGTTTCAGACAAAGCCTTTAATGCATTTATAATGTCATCAGGCTCCATACGTTTTTTGTAATCGGTTTCAGCATAAGCGGCACGTATAATCCCATCCTGATCGATAACAAATGTTCCCGGTACCGGAAGGCCGAGTCGGTCTATGCCGTTATAATCGGTGATGTCAAAACTGAACCTATTCTTATACAACTCATGAAGTTCCTGAGGAACTTCAAAATAGAGATTATATGCTTTCATTACGCTGTCATCAAGATCACTTAAGATCTCAAAAGTATATTTCGATTTATCAAGCTGTTCCTTCGACTTATCTGGCCTTTGAGGAGTAACAGCAATCAGGGATGCATTATATTTACTAAAATACGGCAGACTACTTTGAAGAGCATTCAATTCAATATTACAGAATGGGCACCAGGCACCTCTATAGAATACCAAAACTACTGACCCCCCTTCTAAACGTTCAGAGAGTTTGACTTTTTCTCCAAAAGCATTAGATAATTGGAAATCAGGTGCACTCATTCCAACTTTCAATCCGGGTTCAGGCGTGGCTTTCTCTAAATCTCGGGCAGCTCTGACCATGACAGATCTATCTTCCTCACTAAGTTTATCACCACTGCGATTTGCCACGAATGCTTCTACTCCACTCTTAAAGCTCGGTGGTGTCACATCATTCGCTACATTTGTAGAGACACAGCCTGCAAGTAGAGCTAGAAGCAAAATTACTATTGCTATATATATTCTATTCATTTTAACTTCTCCATATAATAAATTTATCGTTAATAAGATTATATGAGAATTTTAACAATATTGAAAATCATTTTGTTCTATAAATTAACTCTAGACACTCCAAATAAGATTGCCGCTATGCTGTTCTATGATATACTCTAGAAAATAATATACTATTACCAATAAACATTATGTCTATATTTAACGTATCTGAAAAGAAAGAGAAGGCCCTACTTGACAGAATGTGTGAACTGAATGTTAAAGAAAACGATCTTGAAGAGAGTTTTATTCGTTCCTCCGGTCCCGGCGGGCAGAAAGTAAATAAGACATCTTCATGTGTGTTCCTACGTCACATTCCTACAGACACTACAGTCAAATATCAAAAAGAACGCTCGCAGGCACTCAACAGGTTTTTCGCACGACGCACACTTTTAGATCAAATTGAGCTTAAACAGAAAGGATATATTAAAGAAGACAAAAAACGTATTGAAAAGATCAAGAGTCAGAAGAGAAAAAAGAGAAAACGTACAAAAGAGAAATTATCCTCCCAAGAGCCGAAACTATCAGATTCAAAAGAAAACAAATGATAACAACTTTCACATAGTATTCTCTGCGACTATGTATGATTGCACATTTTGAACTACACTTCAATTATCTTGGGTTACAACTGGGGAATAGCACCTATCGTTACTCACATTACTTATCATTACAATCTCACGCAGTTAATCTAAATAATCCATATCTTACATCTCTATTTGTACTTAACAACAACTTGTTTGAACTTCAATTCATGTATAAGCATTTGGCATGTACTATGCTATTACAAATGTCAGTGTTAAAAGTATCAAAATATTTCATACAAGGAGAAGACGATGGAATTCTTTAGTAAAATAATACCTAACATGAGCAAAAAGAGTGGTAAAAGTAGTGACAAGAGAATTGAAGGCTGTATTCAGGCTTGTGAACAGCTCTACAAGTTAAGCGTCTCTATGTTTCCAAACAAAGATCCCCATGAACACCTTGTAATAGTTTTATGCACAATCTGGACAAGATCAGGTGTCTACAAAGTAACAGAAATAGACAAACCTTCACAGGCCCGAGAGATAGTCGCATACACCCTATTCTCTGCCTGTCTGCCCCCAGAGAATAGGGCACGAGTTCTTGCCTACAAGCTTATTATGGAAGAGAAGGAACTCTCATCACGCATTAGTAAAAGACATCCCGAATACTACAAAGAATATAGTGAGGCTTCAAAGTTAATATGGGATGCAAAGAGAAATGGTTCACTCGAAGATTTATACAGCCTCTATAACAAAAACAAATTACACCGAATGATGCTGTTCAATCAGAAAAACAAGAATAAAAAGAAGCAATCTTCAGAAAACCAGAACAAGACTTATACGCAGGGCAACATTGTCTCAGAGATGATTCGGATGATTGGACAAGTATCGAAAACAGTGAACCAACAGCGAATCACACTTTGTATATAGAAATCTAATTACATTTATCGTCCCTTCTAACGATAAAACATTTGTCCAAGAACAACACTTAATCCGCTGAGAAAAAACAATATTGCTTGTACAAATGGTTGTTTTAAAAAAGGAGTAAAAGCACCTTTTCTAATTTGTCTAACGTCTTCCTGAAGTAGTTTAATCTGTTCAATAATTGATTTCCTGGTATACCTTATTCCATTACTCCTTAATCTTTGATCCAATACACCATTAGTTGCTTCTATGATATTCGCATGTAAAGATTTTAACGTTTCCTCTTTTGCTCTAATTGCTACTCTACGCAAATTAATTCCACTTACTATTGGCATGAAAATGCTTATTCCCAGAAGGATATAATATAATGTTGGCAAATTCCAATTATCAAAGAGTGTACTCCATGACAGAATTATTGGAAAAATAATATAAAAAGGATAATTTAGTATACGGTTTACGGATTCTGTTCGATCAGCAATTAACTTAATTCTAAGCCAACAATTTAAAGCTGGCCTAAAATAGACATTATGCTCGTCTTCAAGCTCTTTTAACTTTTCTTCCGGCCATATTGATTCATCTTTAATTATCTTTCTGACAAATGCTAAACAAACTCTGGTAGTATCTACCACAAAGAAGAGTAATAGAGCAGCACAAAATGCGTAGATAAGAGTTATATAAGAATTATACATTTCAATTTCTAGGCCACGAAATGGAACGTATGGCTTATCATATAAATAATATGCTGCAATTAGAAAAACAAAAAAGTAAGCCAGCATTATCCCTATGCGCCTCAAATAATTTTTCAACAAATTGTCTTTGCAATATATTTCCCAAATTTTTTTTACATCCTTAATATTATCTTTAACACGTGTAATTTCTAAATTTAGGCCTCTCAGAAAAATCCAATTCAGCAACCACACTAAAAAGGCAGGAAAGATCCAATAATACATAGTGTCATCGCTGCCAATTAATGCTACACAAATTATTGACGCTATAATCGCTATAAGCAGAACAATAACACCGATAAATTTTTTAAACGTATCAAATACCTTTTTTCTTAAAATGCTTCCATTGATATTCTTATTGCTACTATCCTTATCTTTTGTTTCTAATCCTCCATCTTTGAAGTATTTCTCACTTAATTTATTTTTATTCTTGCTTAATATAATCCAACTTCTAAACAATAAATATAAAGAACAAAAAATTGCAACTATCATTATTAATAGAGTTGGCCAGATGCTAATACCTTCTTTAAATGAAAATGGCTCTTGCAATAAAGTATTATTTATAAAACTCTCTATATCAGCTATATTGTATATATAAAAAAGAAAAAGAAAGACTCCTGCAAACAACACAAAACTAACGACTAATATCCATAAAGAGCCCATTCTTCCAACCTTGGGAAAAAGTATTATCAATAAAACTATTATTGGAAAAATACTAAAGAATACTATAAAAACATTAGTTTGATCGCTAAGCTTATAATCTTGTGGCATCAGTTGGATATTATATGGAATTTCGCTTTTACCAAGATATGAACCACTTATTAAGTTTGTTAATAAGTTTTTAGCATTATCTCCTTCCTCCTTGGAATTGGCAGTTTCTTTTGATCTCAATTGAAATGGTCCATGACATCCAATCTCATAGATTTGAGGTTTAATTAATTTATATATATCATCTTGCTTTGTGTTTTCGAGCTTATTGGAATCTGAATTCATGGCAAGAAGTGTCGTGAAGAAAACAGAAGTCTGGTAATTATCTCTAAATGGTGGAATATGTTTCTGCAATGCAGGATGCAATTGTAAATCAAAGTTTGATGCAACAACAAGATTACGTGTCCATTTTAATTCCTCAGAATGTGTAAGACGTGCATCCAAGTCTGTAGTAAAAAATAAAACATCCGGAAAATCCTTTCGAAGAGCCTGTAAAATTAGAAGTTTATCATAGTCGTCACTTCCCAGTACCCCTATAGCTTTTACACATTCTTTATTATCTCTCTTTAACTTTAACTTTTTATTTAGACTATGAATCCTTCTTCCTAATCTTTGAATATAGTCAAACTGACTATTACCTACTGGAGGGTTAAAGGATAAACTGCTTTTATTTTTAACATTTTTATTAGAACTAATATTATTATTTTTTGATCCGTTAAATGCAGCATCTTTAGTTACTCTTTCAGGCACCTGGCCATCTATACCTTTTAAGTAACTATATATATGAAAATAACGTGGTTTAGTATATCCTCTTGAAAATGCTTTAAAAAAAGCCTCCGGTATCGCTCTTCCATAAAATGTGTCCCATTCGGAAATCAATACAATGTGGTCATCTCCTGGCGAAAAACCTCGTAGTTTAAGTTCACGCTTCAGACACTCCGCCAAACTAAAATCTGATTTAATAGTACGAAAAAAACATCCATCTGAAATTCTATTCTCAAACAACTCCTTAATTGTTTTCTCTTTAATAGATAAGTTCTTAAATATCAGATCATCATCGGCGATTGCAACAGGAGACAGTAGTCTAATTTTAATTTTATTCAGATTCTTCCATGTGCTATTTCCATTTTCATTCAATTCTTTTGCCATTGACCTAAGTGTTGTGGAACTTGAAGGCCCTAAAACAGTAAATTTAGCATTTCTTAATTTCTCACCATGACAGGAATCGGTAAGATTTAGTTTATATAGTAAATCATTGATTTTGGTGAGTGGCTTAGAACCAAAAACGTCTTCATCAAGCCAAAGTAAAAGCAGTTGTGGTCTGTCTTCATTACATTCGGAATTGTCAGCTTTACCGTCGTAATTAAACCATTCATAAGGAATTCTATCAGGTAAATCAGGAACGTTTACTATATTGAAGACACTATTACTCTCCGTCTCGAAATATCCTATATGCTGAGCATCTTTTGGTGAATATCCAGAAACATCAAGAGCAGATAACACTGCATACCTGCGTCTGCGTCTATTTTCAGCATTTTCAAAGTATGGGCCTCCTCCAACCAGAACACACAAAACATTAACTTGTACTGACTTCTTCTTTGCGTTCTCCTTTAAATTTTGCGGATTGATTTTATCAGTAATTTGTGAAGCTAAGGAGTTTTGAGAATGGTATTTGTGATGTGAGTTGTTCTTATCATGCTCGTGTCTATGTACAACTTCAAATGGATCCTGCCAAAGTCGCGCAAGCACTTCTTCATCATTTTCCAACGTACTGATTGTTGAACCATAATCTGAAGGGCGTGAACTTTTCAGGTGTGGTATATTAAAAACAATCGTACCTATTGCAATCAGTACAATTACAAAACTACTGATTGGCGGTAGCCCCAGTCCATCTTTTTCCTTATCTGACATATTCCTTCAATTAGTTATATTTCACCTTATTGCTTGGTGCTGTCACCGATAAAAGTGATTCAGATCTCATACTCACAGACAACATTACTTAGTCTTTCACCTCGCCATCCCTATTCAGTTTTCGTATGATGCAGTGATCTAGTACATCAAATGAAAAATACCCAGAGCAATAAATCCTAACATCCTAACCAGAATGCAAGAGTTGTAAAACGTGAACTACGACTTTCTCTTACCTCCATAAAACTACAATATGGGCCAGCTAATCAATATTTTTATTCAGTGAACAGAACATGTCCAACATCAGACGGATCCACAGGCTCAGCAGGTTTTTCTGTTACAGGAGGCTTAAATGATTTAGTTGAAATTGTATTATGATCACCATCTATTATTACTTCTCTGAATTGCAACTTACCCATCTTATTTAATGATGATGTCTTACCGGCTGCCAGTATCCAATCTATATCACTCTCACCATTCCATATCTCCGGTTTATGTTCATGGCCAAAACACAACATATCAATCTGATTTGATAACAGACGCATAACCTTCCTTGAATCATCAATATCATGTGTCAATTTATGTGTCCATTTTTCCTGGCAGAATGGGTGATGATGAAAATACACAACTATCTTTTTACCGGAGTGTTCTGCCAGCAATTTAGCCAGTGTTTTGCGCTGTTCATCACCAACCTCACCAGAGGCAAAATGTAGTAATTGATTTTCGTTCCCCACAACTGAATCAACACCAATGAAGATGACATCGCTAATTTCATCAACCATTGGATAGAGATCTTCCATCTTTACGTTTTCATCCTTGGCCTGTTCGTTATTCAATAGTTCACCTAAAATGTGCTTTTGAAATAAATCTTGTGACTCTTCCGTATATACATTTCCCATGAATCCGTAATCATGATTCCCCGGGCATGCTAAGATTTTAAATCCTTCATCAACTAAAGGCTTAAAAGATTCTACAGCATTTCTATATTGTTGTTCTGCCCCATCATCAACTATATCTCCTATTTGCATAATTACCGGTTTCCCGTCAGGGTCGTTTGCATAATTTTCTATAATATAATCTCTGACCTTTAACCAGTTCTTATTATCCTCTTTATCATTACTCGTATGAAGGTGCAAGTCACCAATATGAAGAAATTTAACCATTTTTATTCTCCCTATAAAGAATACTATAAATTTAATAATTTAGTCTTTTTCTCTCATTTAATTTCTTTAATAATCATTAAAGATGCTCTCTTAGTCCAACATGTGATTTTGTGCTTCCATCAGACATAAGCATATCATACTTAACTCCTTTTAATACCCTTGGCCGATACTCAACAACATCTTCAATTCTTTTGGCAACAATATGATGTATTACAGGACTATCATTTTGCGAAGGTTCATCATTATCATTTACCCTTACATCACGTTGACCCAATGTCGCTTTAGCAATGGGCCACCAACGGTCTTTAGGATGTGATTTCCCCTTGTGATTGGGCTTAACAAAAACGTCCTCATAGTCAATTTTATAGTCACCATTTGACGCGTTCAATTGAGAGTAATCAATTTTATTAACGTCACAAATATTAAGATTAAGTTTTCGTCTCATAATCTCTTTCAATAGAAAATCCAACGTAATGTCAGAAAGACCGTCAAACCAGAAGCCTCCACCAATATCCGAGTGCGCTCCTGGAAACCAGATTTCAGTAACCCTGGAATCTTTATTCATTAAAGTTGGTAGAAATGCAATTCGATTTTCATCGAGCGAGAGAATATGTAATGCCTCCTGAATATACTGTGAGATAGTACCATTCTCAAAAACAACATCTGAAACCGGCTTGTCATCCTGATCCAGATTTGGCATACCAAGCGATGCAACTGTATCAAATACTGCCAGGAACCGAATGGGATGTGAGTTATTAGCACTAATACTAATATAGTCATCTAATACGGATGCAAAACGTCGTGCTATGGCGGCACCCCGGCTGAATCCAAAAATATAAATAGAATCCCCATCAACGTAGGACTTGTTCAGGTCAGAGCCTGCTTTTTTTATGATCTTTCCGACGTCTTGATTGGCGGGTGCAAATGCAGAATTAAAAAGTTGTTGAAATTTATTGCCGTAAGTACCAACCCCAGAATAATAAAAGCTATGTTGATCATTGGTACATGCATCATTGCTTAAGTTACCGCCAAAAAGAACATGAAGTTTTAGAATATTGGTAATACCGTTGTCCTCAATATCCCCCAACCCGAACCATTCTCGTTCTTGTTTAGCATCACTGGGATGATTCGAAGTACCGTCAAAACAAATCATAATGTTCTTAGGCATGACAATCTCCTTTAAATTAAATTTATTAAATTAAAGCAAATAAACAATATGAAGAAAGTGGCTATAACAACATGATTCATTGAAGTCTCCGCTGTTTAGCAATAGCCAGCAATTTTTGAGAATATTCATTCATTCTATGGTCGTTCACACCAGCTTTACCGAACGTTTTGATAAGGCGAGAAAGAACAACTTTCATACGCCAGAATATGTTAGGACTCTTTTTTGCGACTATACCTTTAAAAGATACTCCTTTACTATCAGTGCTATTCCTAGGCGCTGACAAGAAAACAAGATTTCCATAATGAGTGTACCCGCCTATCGTTCTTCGTATCCATTCTGAGATCCACAGTGTACCATTCATCGGAATTAACCTGATCACAGATAAGAAAATGAAGAGCCCATAGCCAAATGGCACTCGCGCTACGGCATCTGCAGCATTAACAATTCGGTAAACTGGAGTTCTTATTGAGAGAAAAAAATCATCATCTGCTACTCTTGGACATCCATATATATAAGTTGCACCAGTACTGTCAGAGCCTAAATACCGAGTTGCAACCAGTGCAAGCGCACCGCCTAAAGAGTGGCCAGTAATGTATAACGGCAATTCTTTGTACTTATTAAGTACTATCTCAATTTGGTCAGCAACATTCTGGTATGCTTCTAGAAAACCATTATGAATTCGTCCACCTTCAGGAGCAGATACTAAATTAGCTTTCATATCAGTGATAACATCTTTAATCGATGGTTGAGTACCTCTAAATGCAAGGACAATCATGCCACCCTCTGACTCATCGCCCAAATTAAGCGTTGCTATTAAGGCCTCTGTCCCATTTACATAGAAAGATTCAATGAATTCAAAGTTCGCTTTGCGAAGAATATTTATCGTATTATCGCTTACTGGAGATTGAAGCTGTACCATTTTTTTTGCAAGAGCTTCAAGAATATCGTCAGAATCTCCTTGTTTCACAGCTGATTTGAGTACAGTTACTAACTCTTTGATAGTTACCTCCCCTGGCAAAGGCTCATAAACAAGCCTTGAAATTTCAGCCATTATCCATGCTGTTCGATCAGAATATGCCGCTCGTTTAATTGGGGGAGTCTTGATTAATGCAGCATCAGAAAAAAAATTACTCATAATACTCTCCTTTACTTCTAATTTCAATAGAACGAACAAAGAAAATATAGTAAATCAGTCTTGAGCGGCAATACGCTCTTTTAATGATTTCAGATAGTCTTCAATTTTACCTGGTAACTCTGGCAAAACCATTTTTTCTGATCCTTGATTAGATACGTTGTTTTTCCACTTTTTAGCACCATCAACCCACGCTACCGGGTTACGCTCTCTGTCAGTAAAAGGCGGAAATTGAGCTGTTATAGGCATAGGTAAATCAACCAGGCTTCCACTGTAAACCAGAAATCCATAGTGTGGGTCTGCGCTGATATGCCTGCCTATTTTTAATGAGAGAAGTTTATAATTTTGAATACTATTCCCTTTTAACACTTCCTCCTGAAGCAAAACATTTGGACTAATTTCTTCAGTCGTAGGCCCTGCCACCTCTCCTAATAGTTTATACTTACGTTTTGAGAATAGCCTTTTGGTTATATTGTATGTACCAGGAAATGGATAGACTGCATGAGATCCCTTTGCAATCGAAATAACCGGATGATCATAAATTTTTGTGGACTTAAGTTCAGTCCAGGCAATTTTTATTCTCCCATTATTCCATTCCTGAAGAAACTTACCCTCATTTTCCGTATCCAAAAGTCCAATAGCTTGCCCTGCCAAATGTGCACCGTAAACAACATCTACAGGATTTAACTTGCCAGACTCATCTCCTTCAAAAACAATCGCCATGCTTTCACGATCAAAAATATGACCTGTAGCCATCCTGAATCTCAAGCCAAAGATCTTACCATCACCTTCATTTTTATATGCCTTGCCATCTTTTGGGTCAAAGGTATACAAAAAATGGTAGAACAGGAAGTATCTATCCTTTTCACTAAATACTCCGTTACTATCTCTTTTATATTCCCTTAGAAATGAATAGTAAATAGTTGAGTCTTTTTTGTTGTTTTTTCGGTTTTTTGCAAGTAGGGAGCGGGTACGATACCTGAAGGATCTGAAAGGATTATGCGTTTGAATGAGAGCAAGATTTAAGCTGGTCCTCCTGTCACCCCAATATGGCAGACGATCCATTATATACCTGAAATCCTTGTTAAACATTGAAACATATCTTTTAAAAATATAGTCTATTATTATGCGACCTCGAATTTTATATGTCTCTTTATCAACCTTGGGAGTTGGTGGTTCTTTATCTGTTGGTGATTTTTTATTTACTAAATATGGAATTGAAGCAGGAAAATATTCTTCCTGTTCATTAAACATAACTATAGGTGAGTATTTTAATGCAATCTGATCTAATGATTGTTCATTTCTTAACCTGGCAGGCCAACCTTTGTTAACAACAACATAAACGTCCTGTTCTAAAACAACCTTCTTGCCTTTGTAAATCTTAAATGTATACGTCCCACTGCCATTTGAAGCGGTATCAATAGTTATCAGGGAATCATTAATTAATCCGTTCTGTTTTTTGTCATGTGTATGAAGTTTCAACAATTTATCATTGTCTAAATTACCCTTATCATCAACTACCAAATGCTCATCAATTACCAGGGAGTAAGATAGGACACTTTTTGAAACTTTTTCGAGCCCTCTAACATCAACAACCAGAGTCTCTCCATCGTTTATTAAGATATCGAAGCGTTTATCTTCAATCTTCAATTGTGAGGCTGAACCTTCTTTGTCTTCTTCAGAATTATTTGCAGGAGTAGATAAATTTATCCGATCTACTGACTTACAACTCATAATCAGAAGCAGAAAGGCAAGCAATGTACTAAAGAGAAATTTGTGTTTTAACATTACATCTCTCCTATAATGATTATCATAATGTGCCTTGATCAGACCACATCTAGGTCATATACAGCAGTCATTATTCTCAATATTTTCCGACCATATCTAAATACTACATACTTTAAAACAACAACTTATTTACCAAATATTTTTTAAGTTGGATAATATGCAGTAAATATAATAATCCTGATATGTGGTATTACCCTAACTTTTAACATCCTTTATATAATTATTCCAAATCTTAACTACGTAATAAATTGGTGCATGGTCATTTATATTATCAGAAGGAATTGAATCAAAGGCACCAGTCCTCCAACTTCCCAGCACATTTATAAAATGAGAAAAATGTCCATTGAACTGGTCTATCTTTTTGTACCATTTCTGTGGATTATCATGAATGTGACCTTTGCCATCTATATACTTAACCATTCCTACATGACGATACAATATAGGTGGAGGAATCATAGTAACTATATCGTTATTATTCGTGAAACGGTATGTACAGGCATAATAATCATCAACAAAATCTTCATCTACAGCACGTGGTGACCCAAATGTATACACTCCATGAACATCGCCATAACGATCAGCAGCTATGACAGCCAGGGCAGCTCCCAGACTATGCCCAGTAAACCAAACTGTTTGACCGCTTCCAGAATCACTTTTAATATTCTCTATATATTCCTTCATGTCTTCCCAAACAAGATCAACTGCATCTTTAAAACCCATATGCACTTTCCCACCCTGTTCGGAATCAACTAATATGAATTTTGCATCTGTAACAATATCTTGCACATCATCCACCTCTGTCCCTCTAAAGCAGACAACAATAAAATCAGTATTGTGGGCGACAAAAGACTGAGTCCCTTCTTTCTTGAAGAATTCTACATTGTATAAGCCTGCTCCAGCTAAACTGTTCCTTACAAAGTCATCATCTCTAACATATGCCAGCAGTGAAGCTTCCGCTAACCACCATGCATTTACCATTTGAAATTTATTTGATGCAAAGCGGAATGGATGATCAGAGGAATTTTCGAAATACTTGTATTCTGTATTAGGAGCAAATAGATTTTCAAATGAGTAATCTGTAGGTATTGGTTTGGGTTTTAAGTTACTCACAGTATCATCCTCCTGTTCAGAGATAATGTTCCTAAAATCAATTGCAAAATAATGCGGTAATTGCTTTGATTACTACTTAAACTGTGTGTGAAATATTATTATAATTTCTTATGGATATTTACCTGTCTTGTTCCAGTAAATGTTATGCCAAGTGAAATACTTTCTTACTTTGCACAAAGGATAACTAATTAGCATCTGATCAGTATTGTCCGTATCTACTATCCGCCACCTCCACTTCCACCTCCACTACCACCTCCACTACCATTTCCATTACTACTGTCAGGGGGTGGATATAAGGCATTTACAAAATCACCGGTTATAATATCTCGTGATGCATGACCAGTTGATATGAATTGTGAAATACTGGTTGGGCCAAACCACCTGGTCTTAAAATGGTAACCTGCGAGTGAGGAATAAGCATCCTCATTTTTCGCAGGAGGATCAGCATGGTCTTTTACGGCGAGTTCTCGGTTTGTAGGCACTATTGCTGTCTCAACCCTCTTATATGCTACCGTAACTTGAGGCGGTCGGGCACTACCATCACCGGAATTAATATTTAGCCCCATATTGGTAGCGGTAACAATTGAAAATC
>Ga0257122_1002055_pt1 | contig 13085 bp, 13 predicted proteins | sample SI106_120metaG_FD_190146 | JGI IMG/M metagenome (GOLD analysis project Ga0257122, IMG submission 190146) | Marine microbial communities from Saanich Inlet, British Columbia, Canada - SI106_120 | ecosystem: Environmental > Aquatic > Marine > Inlet | place: Canada: British Columbia | collected... | reverse complement strand
AGATTGTGGGACTAAACAATTAGTGTTATAAGGTCATCAATTGATTCAGAGAGACCTAACCAATTGAATAATTTTGACTCGGCATTAAAGTTAAATTGTTTAACTGGCATGGGATTTATAAGAAAATTTTTATACAGTATCTTTGTTGACTACACTTTGATTCTTAACAAGTTAAAGCTCAAATAGATTGAGAAACTATGAATAATATTGATCAAGACACCGTTGATAGTTTTGGTAATGAATGGGAACGTTTTGACCAGTCAGGGATGACTGAGAATGAAGTATTAAAAATTTCTAAGGATTATTTTGACATATTTCCATGGGAGAAGCTCGGAACAGATTCAACTGGTTTTGACATGGGGTGTGGATCTGGTCGTTGGGCGCAATATGTTGCGCCCAAAGTTGGCCATTTAAATTGCATAGACCCATCTTCTGCAATATCTATTGCCAAGAAAAAACTTAGAAATTTTAATAATGTAACCTTTATTCACGGCTCTGTTTCAAGTAACTCACTTACAAAATCTAGTCAAGATTTTGGTTATTCGCTTGGGGTTCTTCATCATGTCCCCGATACCCAGGCTGCAATAGAATCATGCGTAGACTTATTAAAGCCTGGTGCCCCATTATTACTTTATTTATATTATGATTTTGAGAATCGAACAAAATTATTTTATTTAATGTGGAAGGCCAGCAATTTTTTTAGAAAAGTTATTTCTAAAATGCCCCAATTTATGAAAAATATAGTAACAGATATAATTGCCATTATAATTTATCTGCCACTCTCCTTAACAGCACGTTTTGTAGATAAATGTAGGCTAAACTCAACTAATATTCCACTCTCATATTATAAAGATAAGAGTTTTTATACAATGAGAACTGATTCTAGAGATCGCTTTGGAACACCCTTAGAACAAAGATTTAGTAGATCAAAAATTCACAAAATGATGTCAAATGCTGGCATTAAAGGAATAACATTCTCTAAAAGCCCTCCATTCTGGTGTGTAGTTGGCTTTAAAGAAGGGAAATAATGCTTATTTTTTTTATTTCACAGAGGAGCCCCTTAATGTGTGGGATAGTGGGTATATTGTCTCCAAGCTTATCGATGGATAAAATGAGAGATTGTGTAAGTGGATTTTGAGAAAATTGTTATATCGTCACGTTCCAAAACAGCTTATAGAAAGATCAAAAATGGGTTTTTGGATTCCAATTGATTACTGGTTACGTACATCTCTCAAAGATTGGGCTGAAAATTATTTAAGTGTTTTTCCCTTTAAGAATGAAAATTATTTTAACTATGAAGAAATAAGAATAAAATGGGAAGAGCGCATACTTTGTAAAAGAAACCGGGGTTTGCCTTTATGGACTATATTAATGTTTGAATCTTTGTTAGAGTAACAAAAATATAGCTAACCTTTCTTTGATTAAGTTAACTCAAAAATATATATGTATAACACCGATTTTTTAGTAATTGGCGCAGGTATTGTCGGCATCAGCATAGCTCGTGAGCTGAAGATCCGTTATCCGGATTCCACTATCACTGTTCTTGAAAAAGAAGCGAGTCCTGGGCTTCATTCCAGTGGTCGCAATAGTGGTGTTTTGCACAGTGGTATTTATTATCCTTCTGATTCATTAAAAGCTAAAGTTTGTAGTCAAGGCGCCATCGAAATGGCTGAATTCTGTAATCAATATGGACTTCCTTTGGAAAGGCGTGGAAAGATTTTAGTTGCCGTAAATGAACAAGATGAACCGCAGATGGAACTTCTTGCTCGTCGTGCAGCAGAAAATAAAATTATTGCTGAGGTAATAGATAGTCAGACTTTAAAAGAGATTGAGCCGGAAGCGAGTACTGCCATTGATAAAGCACTTTTTATACCTTCCACTGCTGTTGGTGATCCCTTGGCAGTGATGCGAGCTATAATCAGTGAAGTAGAGAAACTAGGTGTAAAAATAAATTACAATTCTAAAATCGTAAATGTAAATATTTCACAGCAACAAGTGCAATTGCAAAACGGAAAGAAAATTGGATATGGTCATGTAGTTAATGCCTCAGGTCTTTATGCTGATAGTGTTGCGCATCAGTTTGATGTTGGACAAAGATATACTCTATTACCATTTAAGGGTATTTATTGGAAGATTGACCCTAGTGCTAAATTTAATATTCGACATTTAATATATCCTGTACCTGATTTAAGAGTGCCTTTTTTGGGAGTGCATACTACCACAACTACAGATGGAATTACATATTTAGGACCTACAGCTGTTCCAGCTTTTGGCCGTGAGAATTATCACGGACTGCATGGTGTTTCTTTTTTAGAATCGATTCGTATAATGAATTTATTAACAAAGCAGTTTATTTATAATAGAGATGGTTTTCGTCAGCTTGTTTTTCAAGAGGGTAGGCATTATTTTAAACCATGGTTCTTTCAGTCTGCACGTGCTATCCTTCCAAGATTAAAGCAGGAGCATTTGTTACCATCAAGTAAGGTTGGTATCAGGGCTCAGATTTTGGATAAGAAAACAGGAAGGATGGTAAGTGATTTTCTTGTTGAGAGTGGCCACAATTCAACTCACATTCTAAATGCTATATCACCAGCTTGGACTAGTGCTTTCCCATTTGCTAGATACGTTTGTGATAGTTATATTGAAAAAAAATCATCGTGATACTTTTTTTTTGGGTAAGATTCCCTCTTCATTTAATGTACAAGCACCATGATTGAATATCTAAGAAAGATCTTATATCTCTTAGGAGACAGCAGAAAAAAAATTCCAATAATGCTCATTATATTTTTGATGTCATCATTTTTGGATTTGGTTGGAATAGGCATGATTGCCCCTTATATTGCATTAATTTTGGATCCAAATTCTATGGATGGAATATTGGCAATTGTAGGTGAAGTTGTAGGATTGCCAAAAGAAAGAGAATCTTTACTTATTGCTACAAGTCTAATCTTATTGGTAGTGTTTCTAGTAAAAACACTATCTGTAATTTTGATCAATAGATTGATTATTAATTTTAGTCAAGATCAAGAGGTTAGATTACGAAGTTTTCTTATGAGATCTTATCAATCACTACCTTATGTTGAATATTTACGACGTAACAGCTCTGAATATATTCACAGTATTCATAATTTAACTGGGCAATTTTCAAGCCAAATTTTACTGCCTTTATTGAGAACACTAAGTGATGGTATGGTCGCTATTTTTATTTTAGGTCTTTTGGCCTGGCAGAATGTATCGGCATTAGTTTTATTGGTTATTTTGCTTGGAACGATAATAATATTTTATGATAAATTGTTTCGTTATAAGGTTACTTTATATGGGAAAAGAGTAAATGAGCATTCAACCAGTATGGTTCAGGGTATACATGAAGGGATTGAAGGACTGAAAGAAATACGCATACTTGGACGAGAAAAGTATTTTATCAATAAGGTTGTCAATAATGCAAAGACGTTTGCCTTTTATAATAAAAAATCACAAATTCTTTCAATTGCTCCACGTTATTTATTAGAATTTACTATGATTGCATTTATCGTCCTTCTTGTTGTTAGTACATTACTATTAGGTATGGATGTTCGTGGGCTGGTGCCTACTTTGGGTGTATTTGGTGTTGCTGCCTTAAGGTTGCTCCCAGCTTCTAATAGTATATCTACTAGTTTGGTTCAATTACGTTATGGTCGTGATGCAGTGAATCGTCTTTATGGTGATTTAAGCGGAATTAAACAGTTTGAACTCAATGACTCAAATAGTTCTTTTGAGGAGACTGATCACGATTTATTTCAAAAACTCTTAGTAGATAATATTACTTTTACATACCCTAATACAAAACAAAAAATATTAAAAAAAATCTCTTTAGAGATTAAGGCTGGAGAGTCTATTGGAATAATGGGCATTTCTGGTTCTGGAAAGACAACGTTGATAGATATCTTGCTTGGTCTATTAAATGTACAGAGTGGGAGAATTAATTACAATGGGAAGCCATTAAATTTAATGTTAAATAAGTGGCAATCTCAAATAGCATATCTACCCCAACAAGTTTTCTTAGTTGATGACACTTTGCAGCGTAACGTTGCTCTTGGAATTGATGATCATAAAATTAACAAAGAACAGCTTTATAAAGCGTTAAAGCAATCACAATTAATAGAGCTTGCTGAGCAACTTCCACAGGGAATAGATACTGTATTGGGAGAGCGAGGTATACGCTTATCTGGTGGGCAACGTCAGCGTATTGCGTTAGCCAGAGCTTTTTATCATGAGCGAGATATATTAATTATGGATGAAGCGACAAGTGCACTTGACAATGAAACGGAACGTGAAATTGTAAAAGAGATTGAACAATTAAAAGGAGATAAAACTATGATTGTTATTGCACATAGGCTCACTACTTTACAACACTGTGACAGAATCTATGAACTTAAAGATGGAAAAATTGTTAGTGTAGGGTCATACAAAGATTTGGTTATGAATCATGAATCATAAATTAGATAGTAGTAAATTTGAAGACCAAATCTTTATAAAATTTTTCCTGAAATTTTCAGAAAGGAATTTTTATTTAGTTGTTGTAAGTCTTAAATTTGTTTAAATTGTAATCCTCCCAAAAATTAACACACAGTAAAAGTAGAATTTTCTTATAATAAAAACATAAGGAGATTCAAATGAAGACAACACGTAAATCAGATTCACAAATCATGCAAATACTTAGCCAAGCAAGCTCGGGTATCCCAGTATCCGAACTGTGCAGAGAGCACGGTATGAGTAGCGCCACTTTTTATAAGTGGCGTGCTAAATACGGTGGCATGGATACCTCAATGATCACCAGACTCAAAGAGCTCGAGGCAGAGAATTCTCGCCTCAAGAAGATGTACGCAGATGAGCGTTTAAAAGCCATGATCGTACAGGAAGCTTTAACAAAAAAGTTCTAAGGCCGTCTCTACGTAAGGAGATGGCCAGACAGGCTATTCATGACCATCGGGTAACAGTAAGGTTAGCTTGTCAGGCATTTAAAATCAGTGAGACATGTTATCGGTACGATCCAAAGCTATCATCCGAGAATGAGTTAATTGCTGATTGGTTGTTACGATTAACCACAACACACAAACAATGGGGCTTTGGATTGTGCTTTATGTATCTGCGTAACACCAAAGGCTTTAAATGGAATCATAAGCGTGTGTATCGTATTTACAAGCAACTAGAGCTTAATCTTAGGATTAAGCCTAGAAGAAGAATCAAACGCGACAAGCCGCAGGCTTTGAGCGTGCCTCTGTCCATTAATCAAACATGGTCAATTGACTTCATGTCAGATTCATTAGATACAGGTAGGAAGATTAGAACCTTTAATGTGATTGATGATTACAACAGAGAATGTCTAGGTATTGAAGTAGATCACTCTTTGCCAGCGCAAAGAGTGATTAAATCATTAGAACAGCTCATTGAATGGCGCGGTAAGCCTAAAGCTATTAGATGTGATAACGGGCCAGAGTATATATCTCATGCACTCAGAGAATGGGCACAAGCAATGGATATTGAGTTAATGTACATACAACCAGGCAAGCCGACGCAAAATGCCTATATAGAAAGATTTAACAGAACAGCAAGAAACGAATGGCTGAACATGCATATCTTTGATTCGATTGAGCATGCTCAATCGTTAGCAACTCAATGGATGTGGGTATATAATAATGTACGACCTCACAGTTCGATTGGTGGGATTCCACCAAGAAAGCTACTTGAGGCTATTTAAACAACGGAGATTCTATTTTTAGCAAGCGTTAGAAATGGGAGGATTACAGCGATATATGCATTATTTTTACGTCAGATAGATCATATGATTTATTATTACTTAACAATAAAATTTCATCATTCAGATGGCGCCGTGGTACGCGTATTCATGAATTTTTTTGCAGCGGTTGTATTTTTTATATTTTACAAGAAATATAAAAAAAATTTCAACGATAGAAAGTTATGGCTTATTTTTAGCGTAGTAAGTATCATTCTTTTACCGCTTGCATTTTCTTATTCCACATTTGTAGATAGAATTGCTATTTATTTTTTGCCTTTACAATTAGTTGTCTTTTCAAGGGTTCCTATTTTGATGGAGTCGCCATATAATCGAACTATTTTTATACTTGGGGTTATATTGATATATTTTTCTGCATTATTTGTTTGGTTGAATTTTGGAAATTTTTCTAGTTTTTGGTTGCCTTATCAAAATGTGTTGTTAAATTAGATCGTGAGTAATAAAAAAACTGGGAGTATTAATAATTTCCGTATTCTATTTAGTAGATTGTCAGAAGGTAGAAAATTATTATTTTTAAAGCTACTCTTATTAATGATTGCTGGAGGTTTAGCTGAAATTGTTAGTCTTGGAATGATATTTCCATTTTTGGCTATTTTAATTGATCCCCAATACACTTTGAGTATCCCATTAATTTCTTGGGCTCTAGAACTGTTTAATTTTACGGTTGGCGAGAGCATTTATAATAAAATCACCCTATTATTTTTGTTGGTTATTGTGGTGGCAAACGTTATACGTTTTTTGTTAATTTCCACAACTATAAAGTTTAACTTTATAGTTGGACATGAGTTAGGTATTGAGATATATAAAAATGCTCTATATCGCAAATATACTGATCATTTAGATTCACACAGTAGTGAATTAATAGGTGGCCTAAATAAATTAGAACATTTAGTATGGGTTATTTTAGGGGTAATTCAGTCTATTAGCGGACTAGTTATGATTGTTTTTATTATTATTACTCTGACTTTCATTAATCCTACACTAACTTTCTTCGTATTATTTGGTCTGGCCAGTATATATTTAATATTTTCTGTAATTTCTAGAGATAAACTTTCTATGAGTAGTCAGGTTATTAGTAAAAATAGCAACAAAAGAATACAGTCCGTTCAAGAAGGTCTGGGCTCTATTCGCGATATATTACTTGACCATAATCAAGAGGTATTTATAAATCGTTTCTCTAAAATTGATTGGGAGATGCGTAGTGCGCAAATTAGCAATAACATAATTGGACCAATGCCACGTTTTGTTGTAGAGTCTGTGGCTATGATTTTTATAGTTTCTTTTGCTTATTTGTCTATTGTAGAAAGTGGTGATGCCGCTTATGTAGTACCTATGCTCGGGGTTTTAGTTGTCAGTTTACAAAGATTAATCCCATTGGCACAACAAGTGTATTTTGGTTGGTCTCAGTTTAATGGGAATAGAGAAACATTGCATGATGTAGTATCTCTTGTAGGGCGACATACGCACAAAGACATTCAAGAAACAATAGAACGCATTGATTTTCAAAACTATATTCAGTTTAATAATATTTCGTTTAGATATAAGTCTAGCCTACCATTTGTTATAAATAATATCAATTTTAAAATAATTAAGGGTTCTAGGATTGGTTTTATAGGAAGTACTGGTAGTGGAAAGAGTACTGTTGTTGATTTATTGTTGGCATTAATTTCTCCGACTAATGGGAAAATATTAATTGACGGAGTCTGCTTAAGTAAAGCTCATTATTCCGCATGGCAAAGTTGTATTGCGCATGTCCCTCAGTCAGTTTATTTATTGGACGGATCTTTTAAAGAAAATATAGCCTTTGGAATTGAGTCTGAAAAAATAGACATGAAGCTTGTTATAAATGCAGCAGAAAAGGCCAAAATTTCCAACTTTATTGACGGTTGTGATGATGGTTACAATACAAGAATTGGTGAAGGTGGTTCACTTTTATCTGGGGGTCAAGTTCAGCGTATCGGTATAGCAAGGGCCTTGTATAAAGGCGCATCTATACTTGTATTCGACGAGGCTACAAGCTCTTTAGATGGGGGAATTGAAAGTGAAATTATTAATACAATTAATAATCTAGATAAATGTATAACTATCATTGTAATTACCCATAGTTTATCTACTTTAAAAAATAGTGATTGGGTGTATAAACTAGATCAAGGCGTGATAATCAAAGAAGGTCCGCCAAAATCTATGTTAAATGAAAAATTATCGTAATGTTTAATACGGCATTGAAAACAATAATCAAAAAAATATTGTCAATTGATTTTTTTCATAAAATTCTATTTATAATTTCTAGAACCGGGTTAATTCCAGCAAGTATCTATGCAGGATTTCCAGTTAATAAAATTGTTAATTTTTCCATTAATAGTTACAAATTTAAATACCATCTTATAACAGGGGATGAGGTTGGCATGCCAATGTATTGGCAAGGCACAATATTTGAATCAGAAACAATGGAACTTTTTGTTAACCTTATAAAAAAATCTGATTGTTTTGTTGATATTGGGGCAAATACAGGTATATACAGTATTCTAGCTGCATCAGTTAATAAAAAGTGCAAAGTTTTTTCATTTGAGCCTATGCCGAATAGCTATGATGCGCTGGTAAGAAATATTGCTATTAATAACTATGAGAATATTATTCAGCCCATTAAAAAAGCAGTTTCAAATATTGATGGCGTAACCCAATTTAATGTTCCATATAATTCAGTTTTTTCCTCATCAGCAAGTTTAGACATTAATGGATTTAGAGGTTTTAAGGGTCAATCTATAAAGGTGGATGTCATTACTTTAGATAAATTTTTAGTTAATATTAACAATAATCCTGATTTGATAAAAATTGATGTAGAGGGATTTGAGAATAGAGTTTTAGAAGGGATGAAAATTTTGATTGGCAGATGTCATCCTACAATAATTCTTGAATGCTTGTTAGATGGTCCAGCTATAGAAATTAATGATATATTGGCTAGTCATGATTATCATTTTTATCATCTAACAGATGATGGAATGATAAAGTATGAAAATATTATTCCAGATAATAAGGATGTTTTTAAGAATTGGCTCTGTGTTAATGGTGGTAATAAAGTGGCGTTATGAATATATGCCTGATAATACCTACATTGAATTGCGGGGGGGCAGAAAGGGTTTGCGCTGATTTAGCTATCGAATTGTTAAGTAATCATCATCACATAGCAATAATGACTTTAAAAAAAGAAAGTGAAGATTTTTTTAAAGTACCCTTTAATATTAGCCGTATAAAGTTAAATTTAGTAAATTCTTCAGGCTCTTATCTTGGAAATGTTTTTTTTATTTTAAAAAATATAATTTTAGTTAGAAGAGAAATTAAACTTATTGAGCCAAACTTGATTATTTCGTTTCTTCCGCAAACAAATATAACCTCTATATTGGCAACACTAAAAAAAATACCAGTAATTATTAACGAAATGAGTGACCCCGAAGTGTTTTTACTTGGGATAGAATGGAGGGCTATGCGTAGAATTACATATCCTTTATGTGCAAAATTTATCACGCCGACCAAAAGTATCAGTGAAAAATTCTACTGGCTTTCTGAGAAAAAAAAAGTAGTGATCCCTAATTTTATTACAGATGTGAATAAAGATATTGTTCCAATAGATACTGAAATTTTTGGTAATAACGTTAAAACCATTGTTTCAATGGGTCGTTTAGATTATTTAAAGGGGTTTGATATTTTAATCAATGCTTTTTCTGAGGTTGGACGCCATAATTCAAATTGGCAGTTGTTAATTATAGGTGATGGGCCTTTGAAAGAAGAGTTGAAATTATTGACTCTAAAATTAGATATACAGAGTAAAGTGAAATTTTTGGGAAATTTGAGAAATCCTTTTACTTATTTGAAAAAATCAGACTTGTTTGTTCTTTCATCGCGTTCCGAGTGTTTTGGTAATGTGATAATTGAAGCTATGGCTTGTGGATTACCAGTAATATCAACTAACTGCCTTGGTCCAACAGAGATAATTACACATGGAGTTGATGGTATATTAACAGAAGGAGATAATGTGAATAGTTTGTCAGATGCAATGTCTGATTTGATAGGTAATAAGAATAAAAGAAATAATATTAAGAAGAATGCAATAAAGCGTGCTAATCAATTTAGAGTGAATAAAATTATCCCACAATGGGAAGATCTATTAAAAGAAGTACTTTAGTTGCAGAGTAAAATGGGTCGATAGCATGAATAGCAAAGACAAATTGATAAATGTTTTAATGGTTACTGGCGTATATTACCCTGAAGTAAATGGGGCTGTATTGCAATGCAAGAGAATAATTTCTTTACTTGAAAAAAAAGTTTATTTCAGCGTGCTTACCACTACAAAACATAAAAACCTTGTTGAGGAAAGTGTTGTTGATGGGGTAGATGTATTTCGATCTTATATTGGCAATCGTAGTGCAAAATTATTACAAATAATTAAGATTCTCCAAGTGTTTTTTACCAAGAAAATTGACATTGTTCATTTGCATGGATTTTCATCAAGATCAGCCCTTATTGTTCTCATTGCCAAATTGTTTAATAAGAAAATAATTGTTAAAATGACATCGTTTGCCCATGATGATGCTATCTCTATCAAGGGCAAAGGCAAGTGGTTTTTCCGTATTTTTTCTTTAGCTGATGTATATATTGGAATATCACCAATATTTAGAGAGACGTACCTTAGGTCAGAATTAGATAAAAATAAATATTATCATATTCCTAATGGCGTGAATACCAATCTATTCTCACCACTGACCAATGTTGAAGAGAAAAATAGACTTCGATCTGAACTTGGATTGCCGATCGATATTAGTTTAATCTTAGTTGTTGGTCATTTTTCTGTAGAAAAATCTGCCAATCATGTTTTAGATACATGGTTAAAAATACAGAAAGAGTCTGATAATAAATCTGGAATAGTTTTTATTGGTAATACTGATAAAAATAATTTTGAAGTAGATAATGATTTGGTCAACTTAATGCATTCTAAATCTAGGGATTTTGTTGAAGATAAAATATTTTTTGTTGAAAAAACCAATAATATCGAACAATATTATCAGGCTGTAGACATATATATATTGCCATCTTCAAGAGAAGGCTTGCCAAATGCATTGTTAGAGGCTATGTCATGTTCTTTGCCTGTAATATCAACGAGATTAGAAGGTGTTACTGATTGGATTTTAAATCATAAAGTAAATGGTATGATGTACGATTACGGAGATATTGATAATCTAAAGATGCTTCTTGAGGATTTATTACAGGACGATAATCTTTGTAAATACCTTGGCTTGAATGCAAGAAAAACAATTAAAGATAACTTTGAGATTTCAACAACTACAGAAAAGATTTATGATATTTACAAGGATTGCATGTGTTAAATTTCCAAAAAAATAGTGAGATTGGCTTAGGATCAAACAAATCCTTTGGCATTGTATTTGCGATTGTATTTTTAATAGTTGCTCTATATCCTTTACTTAATTCTGAAGGCTTGCGCATTTGGGCTTTAATCGTATCCGCTGTATTCTTATTGCTAGTTTTTATAGCGCCTAAAACATTAAGCCTTCCAAACAGACTTTGGTTTAAGTTTGGTATGATTTTAGGCTCTATTATTGCCCCAATTGTGATGGCACTTGTTTATTTTATTACAGTGCTTCCCACTGGTCTTATTATGCGTTTATTGGGAAAGGATTTGCTCAAGCAAAAGTTAGATAAAAATGCTAAATCATATTGGATTGAACGCACTGAACCTATGGGCTCAATGAAGAATCAATTTTAGGAATTTAAATCATGTCTTTTATTAAAGAGCTGTTGAATTTTATGCGTGTTAGAAAGAAGTTTTGGCTGCTTCCAATAATGCTTATGATGGCATTATTTGGTGCGTTGATTGTACTAAGTCAAGGCTCTGCTGTTGCGCCATTTATTTATACATTGTTTTAATTAATGACGGCAATATTAGGAATCTCCGCCTTCTATCACGATAGTGCTGCTGCACTCATTATTGATGGTGAGATTATTGCTGCTGCTCAAGAAGAGCGCTTTACCCGTAAAAAACATGACTCATCATATCCAGTAAATGCAATTAACTATTGCCTATCAGAAGCTGGGCTATCCTTAGAGCAAATAGATTATGTTGCTTTTTATGATAAGCCTTTCTTAAAGTTTGAACGCTTACTAGAGACTTATGTTGCCTTTGCCCCTAAAGGTTTACAATCATTCAGAATGGCAATGCCAGTTTGGTTGCGTGAGAAGCTTTTTTTAAAAGATATGCTTATCAAAGAAATCAAAAAAATTGACAAAAGCTTTGACCCAGATAAGCTTATGTTTGGCGAACATCACTTTAGTCATGCTGCCAGTGCATTTTATGCTTCACCTTTTGAAGAAGCAGTAGTGCTAACACTAGATGGTGTTGGCGAATGGGCAACAACAACCGTTGCTATTGGCAAAGGTCATAAACTCAACATTGTTAAAGAAATTCACTTCCCACACTCACTTGGACTACTCTATTCTGCATTTACTTACTACACAGGATTTAGGGTTAATAGTGGCGAGTATAAGGTAATGGGTTTGGCGCCATACGGAGAGCCTAAGTATAAAAACCTAATCTTAGACAAATTAATTGACTTAAAAGAAGACGGCTCATTTCGACTGGATCAATCTTATTTTAATTATGCAACTGGCTTAACTATGGTTAATCAAAAGTTTGCTGATTTATTTGGTGAGCCCGTTAGAAAGCCTGATACAGATAAATTAACCCAGTTTCATATGGATATTGCCGCATCAGTGCAAGCAGTTACTGAAGAGGTTGTATTAACCATGACTCGCTCGCTCGCAAAAGAATACAGCATTCCAAATTTATGTATGGCTGGCGGTGTGGCACTTAACTGTGTTGTTAATGGCAAGATACTAAGAGATAAAGCATTTAAAGATGTTTGGATTCAGCCTGCATCAGGTGATGCTGGTGGCGCACTTGGTGGTGCATTAGCAGTATGGCACAAAGAACTTAATAATCCAAGAGTAGTTAATCCTAATGATGCCATGCAAGGTTCATACCTTGGCCCATCATACGAACAAGCTTCCATTGAAAACGAACTAAAAGAGTGTGGTGCTAAATTTGATTCAGTTACTGAAGTTGACATGATTGAGCAAACCGCACAAGCCCTAGCGGATGGCAAGGCGATTGGCTGGTTCCAAGGTAGGATGGAATTTGGTCCACGCTCATTGGGTGCTAGATCTATTTTAGGAGATCCACGTTCAGAACAAATGCAAAAAATCCTTAATTTAAAAGTTAAGT